>Ga0247780_1001275_pt1 | contig 16177 bp, 18 predicted proteins | sample UWRJL079202R5_FD_179927 | JGI IMG/M metagenome (GOLD analysis project Ga0247780, IMG submission 179927) | Plant litter microbial communities from Arlington Agricultural Research Station in Wisconsin, United States - UWRJ-L079-202R-5 | ecosystem: Environmental > Terrestrial > Plant litter >... | reverse complement strand
AATCAGGGCGGCCCTCCAACTCGAGGCAACCCGCGATCGTGTCGTGATCGGTGATCGTCACGAAGTCCATCCCCCGTCGCTTGGCCAGCTCGTAGACCTCCTGGGGCGGAGTCGCGCACTCGGGCAGGCCGAGCGAACGCTGCACTCCCAGCCGGGAGAGCTGCGAGGCGGTGGAATGGCAATGCATGTCGACTCGGGAAGTCATCGGTGTCTCCCTCCGTTATTCGTTCTGTCCCCTGCAGGTTCGGCCAGGGACGGGGCAAGCTTGTGAAGGAGAGGCAAACCGGGTGTGAACTTCGCGTGATCGCCGAGCCGGCGCGGCGGGTAAGCCCGCCGGTGCCGCCCGGGCGAAAGCCCGGGCGGCACCATGGAATCGCCTAGAGGGAGGCGATGGACTTTTTGGCGGCCGTCAGCACGACCTTGGGGAGCGGCGCGAAGTCGAGCGCTGCTCCGTACGCCTGCCCCTTGGTGATTGCGTACGTGAGGAACTGCTGCAGGAAACCCTTCTGGCCCGCGTCATGGGGGACGATCGCGTAGGTGAAGGTCGAGATCGGGTAGGCGGTCGCCGCCTTCTTCGGGGGGTTGGTGATGTTGATCTCGTTGCTCGGCGGCACGCTCTTGACGACCGCTGCCGCGCTTTCGATGTTTTTCAGGTTCGGCAGCTCGAAGTTGCCGGCGTTGTTCTCGACCGCGACGGCGCCGAGGCCGGCGGCGATCAGGTACGAGGCCGAGATGTAGCCGATCGCGCCCGGCGTTTTGACCACCGTTGCGGTGATGCCCGAATTGCCTTTGGCGCCGACGCCGGCCTTCCAGCCAACCGTGGTGGCGTAGCCGACTTCGCTCCGCCAGGCCGGGCTGATTTTGGAGAGGTAGTTGGTGAACGTGTAGGTGTCACCGGAGCCGTCACTGCGAAAGACCGGCGTGATCGCCAGATTCGGCAGCTTCGCCTTCGGGTTCACCTTCTTGATCTTCGGGTCGTTCCAGTTGGTGACCTTGCCGAAATAGATCCCGGCGAGCAGCTTGCCGGTGAGGTTGAGTTTCTTCACCCCCGGCACGTTGAAGCCGAGGCCGGTGGCCGAGAGCGCCCATGGAACCTGGACGCAGCCGTTGCAGGCGGCGGCCTGCTGCGGCGTCAGCGGTGCGTCGGAAGCGCCGAAGTCGACGGTGCGGGCGGTGATTTGGGCGATACCCGCGCCGGAACCGACGGCGCCGTATTTGACCGGGATGCCTTCTTTGATTTCGAAGCCGTTGATCCAGTTGGCCATGAGGGGCGCAACCAGCGTCGATCCCGCTCCGGTGAGGCCCGCGGCGGAGGCGCTGGCGACTCCCGTGGCCATGACCAAGACGGCCGCGATGGCCACCCCAAGCAACCTGATGCGATTCAAGAGAATTCCTTTCGACTCGTTCGATGTTGGCGGGCGCAAGGGTGCAGCCCGAGCGCCGCACAGCATCGGGGCGACAAATCACACATATGTGTCAATCTCGTGAAGAAGGTGTGTTACAAAGTTGTGACAGTAAGTGTGAAAGTTCGTAACAAATAGCGAGGTGTGCTCGACTACGCTGCGGCGCGTGAGCAGCATCGCCAGTCCAACCTTCCGGGACGGCCCCAGCCCGGCCCGCGCCCGTTCGGCCCAGCGCCGCAAAAGGGCCGACAGGATCGGCGACCGCGTCCTCTACGGGGTCTGTCTGCTGGCCGCCCTGTTCTGCGTCGTCACGATCGTGCTGATCGGCTATCAGGTCGTCGACGGTGCGCGCCCGGCGATCTCCAGATACGGCCTCGGCTTTCTCACCGACACCGCCTGGCAGCCGAACTTCGGTGAATTCGGCGCCGGCTCGCTGATCTTCGGCACCGCCGTCAGCTCCTTCGCCGCGCTCCTGCTCGGCGCCCCGATCGCAATCTCGATCGGGCTCTACCTGAGCCTGCTGGCGCCCTCGGGGATCCGGGGCATCGTCGCGCCCCTGGTCGAGATGCTGGCGGCGATCCCCAGCGTCATCCTCGGCTTCTGGGGCATTCTCGTGCTGGCGCCCTTCGTGCAGGCAAACCTCGAGCCGTGGCTCCACGACAACCTCGGCTTCATCCCGATCTTCGGCACCCCGGAAACGACGGGCTCGAGCATCTTCACGGCGAGCCTGATCCTGACGATCATGGTCGTGCCGATCATTGCCTCGATCTCCCGCGACCTCTTCCTCACGGTTCCCGCCGACCTCCAGGACGGTGCCAGCGCGCTCGGCGCAACCCGCTGGGAGGTGGTCCGCGGCGTGGTCCTGCCTTCGACCGCGTCCGGTGTCGTCGCGGCGTCCCTGCTCGGGCTCGGGCGGGCGCTCGGCGAGGCGATCGCGGTGGCTCAGGTGGTCGGCGCCGGCTCGGAAATCCAGGCCTCGCTGTTCAAGACCGGCGACACCCTGGCGGCGCGGATCGCCAACCAGTTCCCCGGCGCGTTGACGGAGATGCACAAAGCCTCGCTCTTCTACCTCGGGGCGATCCTGCTCGTGATCGGCCTCGCCTCGAACCTCGTCGCCCAGTGGATCGGGCGGAGATTCGGCTACCCGGGAACGCCGGCGCGATGAGCGGGGAGGCATTCGACCCGACCGCGCCTCTGGTCCCGAGCGGAAACCTGCGCCGGCGCCAGCTCTTCAGCCGCCTGGCCGAGCTCGGGGCAACGGCCGCGGCCGTGCTCGCCGTCGCCGTTCTCGCGATCGTCGTCTTCACCGTGATCGCGCGCGGCGCCAGCGCCCTCGATCTCGACTTCCTGGTCAAGAGCGCGCCAGAGGGGATCGGGCCCGAGTTGGTCGGCACCGCGATCATCGTCGCGATCGCGACGATGATCGCGATGCCCGTCGGCGTCCTCGTGGCGCTCTTCCTGACCGAGTTCGCCGGCCGGCGGACGACGCACCTGATCCGGCTGACGCTGGACCTGATGAACGGGCTGCCATCGATCATCATCGGCCTCTTCGTCTTCGGCCTTCTGGTCAACCACCGGCAGCAGTCCGGCATCGCCGCCTCGGTCGCGCTGGCGATCATCATGGTGCCGCTGATTGCCCGCGGCACCCAGGAGGTCCTCCTCCTCGTCCCCAGCAGCTTGCGGGAAGCGGCCGACGCGCTGGGCGTCAGCCGCTCGCGCGCGGTGCTCGGCATCGTCCTGCCCAGCGCGCTCGGCGGCATCGTCACCTCGACCGTCCTCTCCGTCGCCCGCGCCGCCGGCGAGACCGCGCCGCTGATCTTCGCCACCTCCGTCTTCGACCCCTCCCGATACTCGCTCAACCCCTTCGAAGCGCTGCCCAACGTCCCCGTCCGCGTCTTCCAGCTCTCCGAAGAAGCGAACCCCGAAGGCTTTGCCGAAGCCTGGGGCCTGTCCTTCCTCCTCGTCTCCTTCATCCTCTTCGCCAGCCTCTGCGCCAGGGGCCTGCTCGCCCGCAGCAAACGGAGGATGAGCTCGTGAACGGCTTTGGCGCGGTCCCGAGCGTGGACCCTCCGCTGCCCTCCCGGGTGAGGATCCGCAGCGGCCCGCTGCCGCAAGCCGGCGACATCGCGACGATCCCCAACGGCCGCCCGAGCCCGGCGACGGAGGCCGTGTTCGACGCCCGCGACGTCTCCGTGTCCTACGGCCGCAAACAGGCCCTGGCGGGAGTCACGCTGAGGATCTGCCGCGGCGAGATCACCGCCCTGATCGGACCCTCGGGCTGCGGAAAGACGACCTTCCTGCGCAGCCTCAACCGCATGAACGACTCGGTCCCCAGCTTCCGGCTCGACGGCCAGATCCTCTACCACGGCCACGACCTCTACGGCGGCAACGTCGACCGAGTCGAGGTGCGGCGCCGGATCGGCATGGTCTTCCAGAAGCCGAACCCGTTCCCGAAGTCGATCTTCGACAACGTCGCCTGGGCCCCCCGCAACCTCGGATTGAGGTCCGGGCTGGCCGAGCGAGTGGAGAAGGCGCTTCGGGGCGCCGCCCTCTGGGACGAGGTCAAGGATCGCCTCAAGGACAGCGCCCTCGGCCTCTCCGGCGGCCAACAACAGCGCCTCTGCATCGCCCGCGCGATCGCGATCGAGCCCGACGTGCTGCTGCTCGACGAGCCGGCCTCGGCGCTCGACCCGATCGCCACCGCCGCGATCGAGGAGCTGATGCACAGCCTCAAGGGCCGCTTCACGATCGTCATCGTCACCCACAACATGCAGCAGGCGGCGCGGGTCGCCGACCGCACCGCCTTCTTCAGCCTCGACTCGAGCGGCGCCAAGCCGGTTGGGTCGCTGATCGAGTTCGACGACACCGGGACGATCTTCGGCGAGCCGCGAGATCCCCGGACCCGCGACTACGTGACCGGCCGCTTCGGCTGATCAGCCGCGCAGAATCGCGTCACCGGAGATCTGCGGCAACAGCGAGTGTCCGCACTGCCAGCAGAAGGTGGCACCGCTGCTGTGCGGCGCGCTGCAGGAGCTGCAGGAGCCGGCCATGCCGGTCTCCTCCAGGCGGACGATCCGTTCGACCTCGCTCAGTTCGGCGTCGGCGTCCTGCAGCTCGACCGCACGCTTGACCAGGACCTCGACCTTGATCCGGTTGCGGATCGCCATCTCGTAGACGAGGCCACCGAGGTCCCACTGCAGCTCCGCGACCCGGGCTACGAGCTGATCGCGGCGGCGCTGTAGGTCGACCACGAACTCCTGGCCATAGGCGGCGCTCAGGGTCTCGCTCGGAGCGGGAGCCGGCGCCACCGCTGGCGTTCTCCGCGGTCGCAGCTTCATTCGCCGAAGAAGTCGCCGGTGAATTCGCCGCCCTCGCAGCCGGCGGCGCCGCTTTCGCATTTGCCACCCGGCTGCACGGTCGGCGGCGGCAGCTTCACGTCGCCGGCCGGCTTGAGGACTTCGGCGGCGGCCGCGGAGGTGCCGCTGCTGTCGGTAGCGGTCTTGGCCTTGGCGCTCTTCTTCGTTTTGCCGGAGCCGCCAATGCTGGAGCCGGCGGCGGCGGCGGAACTTGCGGTTTCCCCGCCCCCGCCTTCGACCTTGATCACCTGCGGTGCGGCGCTCGCGACCGGGGCCGATCCCCCTTCCCCGGAGCGGCCGATCATCACGCCGACGCCGATCGCCAGCACCAGGGTCGCAACGCCGGCGATCAGCGAGGCGTTGGCGGAGATGCGAGGCCGTCGTTCGCTCGGGGGCGGAGCAGGAGCGGCGGCGCGTGGACGCTTGACCGCGTCCATGAAGACCACGGCGTCCATGAACGGCAGCCGTGGGTCGCCGCGGCGGTGCCCGCATTCGAGGCAGTAGCGCTGGTCGGCCAGCATCGCCATGCCGCAGGTGGAACAGCGGTCTCCATGGGTAGAGGCCGGCGACGCGGTCACGGCGGGAATGGCCGAGGAATTCACAGGCGCATTCTCGAATCAGCAACCGTCGCGGATGTTGAAGGGTTGTGAACGCAGGCCCCCACCGATGCAGGATGTTCACAACTCCGGCTCACGGTGAGGCGAAAATTGGTCGCAAGCGTGACCACCTCGAGCGACGACGGCAGGGAAGGAGCCGGCGGCGACAAGCCGGCCGGCAAACCCGCGAGCCCAGACTTCATGCCCTCGCCACCGGTTGCCGCGGCGGCGGTGATGGTCATGCTCGCCTTCGGCGTCTTCCTCGGCTCGGCCACCAACCAGCTGGCTCAGAGCGCGGGCATGCACTCGATCCTGGTGGAAGTCTCGCCGCCCTCGGCGCCAGAGCCGCCAGCTGAAAGACCCGCAACCGCGCCGGTGGCCGAACTCGAACCCGAACCACCACCGCCGCCAGCCACCCCCAGCCTGCCGGTTGCGCCGATCCCCCTCGCCGAACCCGCTCCCAAGGCCCCCCCGCCGCCAACCCTGCCCGCTGAGCTGCCGGAAGAAGAAGTCCTGCCGCCGGTCAAGCACGTGTTCCTGATCGTGCTGGCTGAAAACAGCTTCGAGGAAGCGTTCGGCGAGACCGCGCCCGCGCCCTACCTGGCCCAAACGCTGCGCGAAAAAGGAGAGTTGATTCCCAACTACTACGCGGTGACCCAGGGTGACCTCGCCAACCAAATCGCCCTGCTCAGCGGTCAGGGCCCGACGCCGGAGACGGTCTCGGAATGCCCCGCCTACGCCGACCTCGCCCCCGGCACGCTTTCGCCCGAAGGCCAGGTCGAAGGGTCCGGCTGCATCTACCCCGGGTCGACGATGACGCTGCCCGGCCAGCTGGCCGAAAGGAAACTGCGAGCGAAGGCCTACGTCGAGGGTCTTGTCGAAGCCTGCGTCCACGAAGACGGTCGCCGCAACCCCTTCGTCTATTTCCGTTCGCTGCTCGACGCCCCCGATTGTGCGAAGGACGACGTCAGCCTCGACCGGCTGAGCATCGATCTGGAAACCGCCTCGAGGACGCCGGAGCTCTCCTACATCGTCCCCAATCCATGCCGGAATGGCGAGCCGCCCTGCGCCGAGGGCCAATTGACCGGACCGCTCGCCGCCGAAGAGTTCCTGCAGCGGATCGTACCGGCGATCGAAGCATCGCCCGCTTACGGGGAAGGCGGCCTGATCGCGATCACCTCGACCCAGGCGCCGCAAACCGGCGTGGAAGCCGACACCAGCGCCTGCTGCATCAGCCCCGCATACCCAAACCTCCCCCCCAGCCCTGCGGCCGAGCCCAGCAGCGGTCCGGTCAAAGCCGCCGGCGGCGGTGGCAAGGTCGGGCTGCTGCTGATCTCGCCCTTCGTCGAGCCGGCCAGCAGCGAAGAAGCCGGCTATTTCAACCACTACTCGCTGCTGCTGACGATCGAGGAACTGTTCGGCCTCGAAAAGCTGGGATACGCGAACGAACCCGCACTGGTCCCATTCGGCGAAACCGTCTTCAATACCGGCGACGACCAGAGTCTCGATGGATGAGCGTCCCGACCTTCTGCGGCGCGCATGCGCGGAGGGGATCGGGGTCTTCGCCCTCGTCTTCGCCGGCTGCGGAGCAATCGTCGCCGAGGCCCAGCATCCCGGCACCCTCGGTACGGTGGGCATTTCACTCGTCTTCGGGTTGACGATCATGGCGATGGTCTATGCCACCGGGCACCTCTCGGGCGCCCATCTCAATCCGGCGGTGACTATCGCCTTCGCCTTCACCCGGCATCTTCCAGGCGTGGAGGCACTCGCCTATTTCGTTGCCCAGCTTGCCGGTGCGCTCGCGGCCGCCGGCCTCCTGGCCGCGATCTGGCCGAGTGAGCCGGCGGCGCTCGGGACCACTCTTCCCACCGTCGGGATCGGCAGCGCCCTTGCCTACGAGGCCGTCCTCACTACCTTTCTCATGTTCGTGATCATGGCCGTGGCAACCGACACTCGCGCGGTAGGAGCCGCAGCGGCGATCGCCATCGGAGGCACGGTGGGGCTCGATGCCCTTTTCGGCGGCCCGATCACCGGCGCCTCGATGAACCCGGCCCGCTCAATCGGTCCAGCTCTAGTCACCGGTGAGACGGACGACCTCTGGCTCTACGTCGTCGCCCCGATCGCAGGAGCGATTCTCGGCGCTTTGGCGTACCAGCTCGTGCGTGGCGAGCATCCCTTTGAGTCGCAGATCGAGGACGCCTGATGGCGCGTGCGCTCTTCGTCTGCCTGCATAACGCCGGGCGCTCGCAGATGAGCGAGGCGCTGTTTACGCGGGCGGCAGCCGGCTGCCATGAGGCACGTTCCGCCGGCACCAATCCTGCCGAGCGGGTACACCCCGAGGTGGTCGAGGCGATGGCTGAGCTCGGTGTCGACCTCAGCTCCCGTGAGCCGAAAAAGCTGAACCGCGAGGACGCCGAGTGGGCGGACGTGGTGGTGACGATGGGATGTGGCGACGAGTGTCCCCACATCCCCGGCAAGCGCTACATCGAGTGGGATCTGCCCGATCCCAAAGGGCAGTCGCTCGCCGCGGTGCGTGCGACGCGCGACGAGATCGCCCGTCGCAGCAAGGACCTCGTCGTCCAGCTCGCTGGCCCAGCTGAACCCTGAGCCAGTCGATCAAGCCGCGAGGCGGGCCGGCGGAGAGCCGTTCGCGTCGCCGTTGAGGAGATCGAGAATGACTCCCTCGCGCAGACCGCCCTTGCCGATCTGCAGCGGCTGACCGAGCAGCTCAGACACCTTCTCCAGCAGCAGCACGCCGGTGGTGAGGATGCGGACCCGTTGCGGGTCGAGCTCGAAGCGCCGCGCGACCTCGACCGAGGGGTCGCCGCAGAGCACGCGCACCCCCCGCTCCAGCGTCTCGTACTCGAGCACGGCGCCGACCAGGCGGCGCAACGAGGTGGCGCTGCCGCCGACGGCGACGGCCTGGGCCGGGCGCTCGATCTCGACACCCTCGAAGATGTCCTCGACACGGTCGCGAACGCGACGGATCTCGGCGGCCGAAGGGGGGTCGGAGACGATCAGCTCGTCGGCCAGCGCACCGGAGCCGACCCGCCAGGAGCGCACCTTCTCGACCCCACCGGCAACGGTACCGACGATCACCTCGGTCGAGCCGCCGCCGACGTCGACGACGCCGACCTTGCCCTCGACCGGATGTCCCAGAGTCTTCGTCGCGCCGATGAAGGAGAGCCGCCCCTCCTCCTCGTCGCTGAGCACGTCGATCGGCACCCCGGCCGCCGCGCCGACTTCCGCGGCGACCTGCTGCCCATTGACCGCCTCGCGAATCGCCGCCGTAGCGACGGCGCGGATCGTCTCCGCCCCCAGCTCGTTGGCGAGCCGCACCTGGGTCGCAACCACCTCGCTGATCTCCGCAACTTTCTCGCTGGAGATGGCCCCGTCCCCGTCGATCGCCTTGCCGATCCGCGTATAGGCCCGCTGCTCCATCACCTTCTTCAACTGCCCATCCACCGGCTCCGCCACGAGCACGCGCGTCGTATTCGAACCGATATCTATGGCAGCGCAGAGCATCCGGGGGGCATCTTCCCTGACAGCTCGGATCTCACACGAGCGCCTGCGGGGAGCGTCGGGGGTAGGTCCCGGCGGCTTGTACTTTTTTGCCGCCGAGAATCGCGGACGCCCGCAAGCGATCCTCAAAAAAGTTGAGCCGGGACCTACCCCCGGCGCTCCCCCTACGCGCTCGGGTGCGAGGCGTCCTCGAACTCCCGAAACAACCCCGTGACCACGAACGCAACCTGCTCGCCGATATCGACCGCGTTGTCGGCGACCCGCTCGATCGCCCGTGCGGCCAGCAGCATCGTCATCGCCCACTCGCGCTTGTCAGCGTCGTCGCCGATCGCCAGCGCCAGGTGGAAGCACTCGCGGTTGAGGTCGTCGACGACGTCATCCTGGCGCACCAGGTCGCGGGCCAACTCGACGTCGCGTTCGCTGAACGCTCGCTTGGCCTGGCCGATCAGCGTCCGCGCCTGCCGGCCCATGGTGAGGATCCGCTCGACCATCTCTTCGTCGGCCGGCGGCTCGTTGCCGGTGAGGGGGATCAGCTTGCAGACGTTGACGCACTGGTCGCCCATCCGCTCGATGTTCTTCAGCACGTGGAGCAGGGCCGAGATCAGCCGCAGATCGGTTGCCACCGGCGACTGCGTCGCCAGCAGCGTGATCAGGCTCTGGTGCACCTCCAGGTAGCGGCCGTCGATGCGATCGTCGTCGTTGACCACGATCTGTGCCAGCTCGATGTCGGTGTGCTCGACGGCCTCGAGGGTTCGTTCGAGGGCGGTGTTGACCAGGTCAAGGCCACCGAGCGCGCTCGCCTCCAGCTGCTCCAGTTCCTCCTGGTAGTGGACCCGGACCGGCTCCCGCATTAGCCGACCTTCCCGGAGACATAGTCCTCAGTCCGCTTGTCGCCGGGGTTGGTGAAGATCTTCTCGGTCTCGTCGTACTCAACCAGGCGCCCCCAGCGATTTTGCTCGTCGGCGTCGAGCTCAACCATGAGGAAGGCGGTGCGATCGGAGACTCGCGCCGCCTGCTGCATGTTGTGGGTGACGATGACGATCGAGAACTCGTCTTTGAGCTCGATCATCAGATCCTCGATTTTGCCGGTCGAGATCGGGTCCAGGGCCGAGCAAGGCTCATCCATCAGGATCACGTCGGGCTCGACGGCGATGCAGCGGGCGATGCAGAGCCGCTGCTGCTGGCCACCGGAGAGGCCAAACGCGTTGTCCTCGAGGCGATCCTTGACCTCCTCCCAGAGCGCAGCGCCGCGCAATGCCCTCTCGACCGTGGCGTCGAGGTCATCCTTGCGTCCGAGGATGCGCGGACCGAAGGCGACGTTGTCGTAGATCGACTTCGGAAACGGGTTCGGTTTCTGGAAGACCATCCCGATCAGTTTGCGGGCCTGCACCGGATCGACGGTAGGCCCGTAGAGGTCCTCGCCGTGGTAGAGGATCTCCCCCTTCACTTCGGCGCCCGGGATCAGGTCGTTCATGCGGTTGAAGCAGCGCAGCAGCGTGCTCTTGCCACAGCCCGAAGGGCCGATCAGCGCGGTCACGTCCTTGCGGTGGATGTCCATGGAGACGTCTTTGACCGCGGTGACACCGCTGTAGAGGACGTCGACGCCGTTCAGCTCGAAGACCTTTTCGCGCTCGCCGCTGAAGCGCTGCTGCTGAAACTCCTCCGGGCGCACGGCAATGCCCGCCCGCGCCGCTGCCATTTCGCGCGTGTCCCTACCGGTTTGGGCCCTGTCGTCTTGCGCCATCTGTTCGTTCCTCACACTAGATCACCTACCACCTTTGCTCGTAACGATTTCGTAGCCAGATCGCAAACGAGTTCATTGCGAGCAGGACGACCAGCATCAGGATGATCCCCGCCGCCGCCAGAGCCTGGAACTCCTCCTGCGGCCGCAGGGCATAGTTGAAGATCTGCACCGGCATCGCCGAGTAGCCATCACTGCCGAACGGGGTCGGGTCGAAGGTGACGAAGACGGTGGCACCGACCAGCAGCAGCGGCGCCGTCTCGCCCAGCGCCCTGGAGACGGCGAGGATGACGCCGGTTGCGATCCCCGGAATCGACGCGGGCAGCACCTGGGCGCGAATCGTCTGCCACTGGGTCGCGCCGAGCGCCAGCGAACCTTGACGGATCGAGTCGGGCACGGCGCGGACCGCCTCGCGGGCGGCGATGATCACCATCGGCAGCACCAGCAGCGCCAGGGTCAGCGAGCCCGCGGCGAGGATGAACCCCAGGTCCAGCGGCCCGCGAACGATGAAGGCAAGACCGAGGATGCCGTAGATGATCGAGGGTACCGCGGCGAGGTTCTGGATGTTGACCTCGATCAGCTTGTTCCACCAGCGCGACTTGTCCGCGTACTCCTCGAGGTAGAGGGCGGCGCCGATGCCCACCGGGATCACGAACAGGATCACGCCGGCGATCAGCATCAGCGAGCCGACGATCGCCGGCCGGTAGCCCGCTTTCTCCGGGAAGGCGGTCGAGGGAGGGTTGGTGATCAGGTCGAGGCTGAGCGCGGAGGAGCCCTTGGCGAAGGCCTGGATCAGCAACGCGAAGAGGCCGGCCAGGGCAATCGCCACCGCCATCAGCAGCAGTCCGGCGAAGAGCGTGTTGCGGATCACGTCGCCGCGCGGCTGCTGGCGCAGCATCGCCTTCGTGGTCGCGCGGGCGCCGGCGACCGCGAGGCGGTTGCGGGAAGCGCCGGCGTCGCCGACCGCCATCAGTCGTAGACCTCGCGGTACTTGCGGACCAGCCTGATGCTAATCACGTTCATGACCAGGGTCATCACGAAGAGCACGGTGCCGACCGCGAAGACCGATCTGTAGTCGAGCGAGCCGGTCGAGATGTCACCGGTGGCGGTGGTCGCGATGTAGGAGGTCATCGCCTGGATCGGCTCGACCGGGTTGAGCGTGAACTGCGGGGTCGAGCCGGCGGCGAGGACGACGATCATCGTCTCTCCCGCCGCCCGCGAGATCGCCAGCACGACCGAGGCGACGATCCCCGACAAGGCCGCCGGGAAGACGACCCGCATGGCCACCTTGGCCTTGGTAGCGCCGAGCGCGTAGGCGCCTTCGCGCAAGCCGCGCGGCACCGCCGACATCGCGTCCTCGGAGATCGAGGCGATGATCGGCACGACCATCAGACCGATTCCGAGCGCCGCCGCCAAGGCCATGAACGGTTTTCCAGCGGCGCCGCCGAGCAGGGCGTTGGGCCAGAGCGGCACGATGATCTCGGGCAGGATGAAGCTGACCGCGAAGAAGCCGATCGCCACCGTGGGGATGCCGGCGAGGATCTCCAGGACCGGCTTCAGCGTCTTGCGCACCCGCGGCGAGGCGTACTCGCTGAGGTACACCGCCGACCCGAGTCCGATCGGGATCGCGAACAGCATCCCCCAGAAGGTCACGTTGAGGGTGCCGGCGACGACCGCCAGAACTCCGAAGCTGGGGGGCTCGAACTGGGGAGACCAGTCGGTGCCGAAGAGGAACTCGTCGATCGGGACGACGTTGAAGAAGTCAATCGTGGGGATGATCAGCGAGGCGACGATGGCCGTCGTGGTGAGGACCGAGAGGACGCCGCAGAAGGCCAGCAGCCACTGGATCGCCTTCTCGCCGCGGCGCTTGCTCGAAGCCTGGAGCCGGCGGGGTGGTCCCCCCGCCGGCTCCGGTGCGATCGCGGTTCCTGAGCTCATCGAACGCGGATCTTGTCCCTAGGCCCCGATTTTCGCGGCGGCGGCTTCCGACGCTTCGAGCTGTTCGTCCGTCAGCGGCACGAACCCGAGCGATTCGGCGACCGAGTTCACGTTTTCGAGGTAGTAGCTGATGAACGCCTTGACCTCGGGCTTCTGCAGGGCCTGTTCGCTGGGGTACATGAACAGCGGGCGGCTCAAGGGAGCGTAGGAGCCGTCCTGAGCGGTTTCGACGGCCGGCGGCACGCAGCCTTTGCCGTTGTCGACTTCCAGCGCTTTCAGATTGCCTTCGTTCTCGGTGTAGAAGGAGAAGCCGGCGTAGCCCATGCCGCCGGGCGAGCCCTCGACGCCTTTGACGGTGGCGTTGTCGTCCTCGCCGACGTTGTTGTAGTCCTTGCGGGTGACGCCCTCTTCGCCGTTGATCGATTCGGTGAAGTAGTCGAAGGTGCCCGAGTCGGTCCCGGGGCCGAAAAGCGCCAGGTCCTCGTCGAAATTCTCTTCCAGGCCGGGGATTTCGCTCCAGTTGTCGATCTTCGAGTCAGCGCCCCAGACCGCGGCCAGCTGGTCGACGGTGAGGCAGGCGACCGGGTTCTCGTTGTTGATCATCACGGTCAGCGCATCGGTGGCGACGTGAACCTCCTGGTAGCCGACCCCGTCCTTCTTGCAGGCGTCTATCTCTTCCGGCTCGATCGCGCGTGAGGCGTCGCTGATGTCGGTCTCGCCAGCGCAGAATTTTTCGAAGCCGCCGCCGGTGCCGGAGGTCCCGACCGTCACTCGGACGTCCGAGTTCTCGGCCATGAACTGCTCGGCGACCGCTTCGGTCAGCGGCGCCACGGTGCTGGACCCGTCGATACGGATCGAGCCCGACAGGTCTTCTCCCCCGCCGCCGCTGCCGGAACTGTCGTCGCTTCCGCACGCCGCCACGCCTAGTGCGAGGGCGGCCGCGAAGGCGAGCACCGCGAGCCACTTAGAGCTAGTCACTCTGTCTCCTTCTGGTTGGTTCACTCAGATTGCCGGCCGTAAGGCCGAGGTCGAGAGGGACACTCGCAGCGGCCACGAGGCACCTTGTTACGTGCGTGTGTCGAGGATGTAAAAAAGATGTAAAAGGCTGGCGAAAGCCGTAAGGCGCGCGTTCAGCCGTCGGGCGAAAAGCGGTAGCCGATGCCGTTGTGCGTGTGGATCAGCCGCATCTCCGGCAACGCCTCACCGAGCTTGGCGCGAAGGCGGCTGACGTAGACGTCGACCGAACGATCGTCGCGTCGCGGTTGGCTTCCCCAGATCTCTGTGAACAGCTCCTCGCGCGTCATGATCCGCTGGGGGTGCGAGGCAAGCGTGACCAGCAGCTGCAGCTCCCGCATCGTCAGGCTGAGCGGCCGGCCGTCGACGAGCGCGGCGCGCTCCTGCGGGCGGATCTCCAAACGCCCGTCTAACTGCCGCGAAGACTGCCCGCTCCCTATCGCCATAGTCGCCGAGGATGGCGAGCGCCTGACGAGCGGCGGTTATCCCGCCGTGAAGCTGCTGTGAACGACCTGTGAAGAGGACGCGCGGTCCGACTCGCGGTCCGGCAGCGCCTCGATCTCAGGTAGCGCTGGCTCAGCGGCGTCGGCGACCGGCTCCGGGTCGAAGCGGTACCCGACGCCGAAGTGAGTGTGGATGTAGCCCCAGCCTGGCGAGCGTTTCTCGATCTTCTGCCGCAGCTTGCGGACGAAGACATCGACGGAACGATCGCCGTGGGCCATCGCATAGCCCCAAACCCGCTGATAGATCGTCTCGCGCTCGAGAACTTGGCCCTTGGCCTCGACGAGCAGGTGCAGGAGCTCGAACTCACGGCGGGTGAGGTCGAGGCTGCCGCCAGCCGCGAACGCCTGGAACTGGTCGGGGCGGATCTCCAGCTCGCCGGCAACCAGCGGGCCGGCTTCCGGCTCGGTGTGGCCGCGACGGCGACGGCGCGAGACCGCTTCGATCCGGGCCATCACCTCCTCGGGATGGCAGGGCTTGGCGATCCAGTCGTCGACGCCGAGGCGCAGTCCGCGGACTCGCTGCGCAACGGTCGAGCGGCCCGTGCAGACGACGATGGCAAGGTCGGGCAACATGCCGCAGATCCGCTCCAGGTAGGCCCAGCCTTCATGGCCGAGCAGCATGGGGTCCAACAGCAGCGCGTTGAGCTTCATCGCCACCAGGTCCTCCGGCGGAATCGGGCTGGAAACCACGCGCAACTGCCAGTTGGCGAGGTCAGCGCGCTTGCCGAGCACGGTCAGGAAGCCGCTGTCGTTATCGATTACGGCGAGGCGGACGATGACGCGATTGTATGCACCGCAAGGCGGGAAATGCCTGCGTTCACAGGATTTTCACAGCCGTTCGTCGCCAAATTGCGGGTTAGCTGATGGCGCCACTCGCCGCCCGCGCAACAACCAGCACGCCCAGAACGACTCGGTAGCCCGAAACGCCGAGGAGATCGTCGCCTTCGAGTCCGCGGCCAGGCGCCGGCCGGGTGCGCTAGATTCCGGCCCGTGAAGCGCACCGCCGCAATCCTCGTCTCGTCCCTGGCCACGATGCTCGTCCTCGCCCCGGCGGCGATGGCCGAGAACGGCGTCGGCCTGGCGGGCCCGACCGACGACAAGATGGTCACCTTCTTCTGCTTCGGGGTGATCGCCTTCTTCGCCCTGATCCCGATCGTGATGTCGCTGATCCAGGGCCGCCTCGAGAAGCGCAAGGAACAGCGCCGCTCGGACCTGCAGCGCTTCAGCTGAGCCGGAAGCCGCTCAGCAGTCGCTTCTCGGTCTCCCCCTCGATCTTCGCCACGACTTCGACCCGGCCCTCCAGCGGGGTGCCGCGGATCTTCGTCGCCAACAGGTCGTCGACCTGGAAGATCCCGGCGGAGTTGTTGAGCTCGATCTCGATCCGCACCGCCCGCTCCTCGCCGGCCTCGATCCGGACCTCGTCGATCGCCGCGGCGGAGATCGAGTGGATGCCCTCCTGCCCGGCCTCGAGCGGGATGCGGCTGCGACCCTGGGCCATGTCGAGGGCGTCGGCGACGCGGACCACCCCGGCCTCGAGCGTGTAGGGCTGGCCGCGGCGGCGGTGGCCGATGATCGCGTGCATGATCTCGGCGGCCACGACCGTGCGCTCGGGCTGGCGGTAGCCGTCGGCGAGCAGCCGGTCGAGGGCGCCGTTGGCGAGGAACAGCGAGTAGGCCTCGTGGTCGGCGCGGTGGATCGACATGCCGACGTCGTGCAGGAGGGCGCCGCCGGCGACCACGACCTCGGCGTCGCGATCCCTCATCCCGTGGTCGCCGACCATCGCCGGCTCGACCCCGGCCTTGACCAGCAGCCGCAGCAGCCGCAGGGCGATGTTGAGGACGATCTGCATGTGGACCCAGGAGTGGTCCGACATGCCGAGGCGCTCGGACTGGACCTGGGCCATGTACCACCAGGCGCGCACCTGCTCGTCGCCGTTGATCGCGTCGAGGAAGCCCTCGAGCTTGCGGTTGCCGCGCGTCGGCGCCCGCACCTTCGCCTCGGCGATCGCCTCCTTCGGCGGCTTGCGAGCCGGCCCCTGGGGGTCTGGCGTCGGGACTGGCTCGCCGCTCACGCCCGCGGACTCTAGCCGCAGACGGGCCAGGGG
>Ga0247780_1001274_pt1 | contig 16181 bp, 14 predicted proteins | sample UWRJL079202R5_FD_179927 | JGI IMG/M metagenome (GOLD analysis project Ga0247780, IMG submission 179927) | Plant litter microbial communities from Arlington Agricultural Research Station in Wisconsin, United States - UWRJ-L079-202R-5 | ecosystem: Environmental > Terrestrial > Plant litter >... | reverse complement strand
GAGACACCGGACTATGCCCCCCACCCGCCGAATACCCCCCTGCTACACCAACACCTCCACACTCCCCCCCAACAGTCGTAACCCCGTACTTATCCGCTGCTTCAAACAGTTGATACCCCTGCACCCCAGCACCGACACGGAACGCGGCGCCATCCCAGCTCGGGGAGGCAGTCTTGGGGAGGAACTCAATCTCATTGAGATGGTGCGTCCAGATCGACAGCGCCCCCGCGCCAAGCGACTTGCCGAGGAAGTCATGCCCGGTGTTTTTCACCACAAGGCGGAGGTTGGCGTTGCGCGCGAAGTTTACGGCAAGCTGGACCTGTGCGACGCTGGTGATGTTGACCACGTACGAGGGGAAGCCGCCGAGCGTGCAGGTTGTGTTGGGCGAGGCGCGCGCGGGGTGGCAGGTCTCGCCTTGATAGAGGGGAGACATTACCGAGGTTGGGTCGCGGGCGCTGGGGTGGGATGTGAGTACATGTAAGGTAAGGTAAGGTAGGTAGGGTGGGGGAACGAGGGGACGGGAAAAGGCTTACTGCGTGTCGGACTTGGTCCAGGCTGCGAGGAGGGCGGTGCACGCCGAGGCGGAGTACACGCCGCTGTTTGGGTAGCAGACTGAGCCGATGGGGACGGTTTCGATCAGTGCGTTGCCGGTGAGAAGGTTGAAGATGGACCAGACGGGCTTGCCCGGCCAGTCGGCGTCGCCGGGGAAGAGCTTGCAGTTGGCGTTGGATGCGGCGGACTTGGTGTCGAAGCTGAAGAGGGACCGGATGTCGGGGGGTTGATGGGCCGCAAGATTGGCGAGCACATTGTCGGTCAGCTGGAGCGTGTTGGCTTTGAGGGGGGAAGCAACGAATTCAGCGGCAGGTGCGATGACGTCTCGTGGAGCGGATTGGAGAGTTGACTCCGCAGCCGAGGCGACGAGAGCACCTATCAGGAGAATCCGCCCTATAAGTTGGACAACCATGGTGAACTGGAGGTCCCGAGGCGAGGAAGGCAGATGTGGTAGGTCCAATGCTTGGCATTAACACAATGACACTCAGAGTCCATCAAAGAAAGAAACTAGCAGGTTTATACCAAGCCGATTGCCCTGTATCCTACCCAAGTCCCCGGACTCCGCACAAGCGGGAAGAGCCGCCAAGAGGTGTCGTCAATTCCCCTCACTATGCCCAGACTCAATAATGCTACACAAATCTGACAAGTTCATCTGCCGGCAATTAACCATGATCCACAGAAAGCTTTTTCCCAACCTTTTTTTAATGTCGGCAATTGATGTGTGCCGTGTAACCTAACTGACGGTCTTGTGTTACCTAAGATCAATGTTCAGGCAGAATAAGCGCTACGTTAGGTGCTTTGTCCCGTGCGGCGATGCATTGGGAAGAACCTTGCATGCCTGACCATCGAAGTTGCGAGAGACTTCGGTTGGGATTTCTTGAGGCGGATATCGGGCGTGGCCTGGGGTCTGGTGTTGTCGGCTGTGGTCTGGGTTGTTCTCTCAACAAATTCTGTTGAGATTACTGGTATATCGAATTCGAAGTTTGAGGGACATGATGCTAAGAAACTATCTGTGCCTTGTTCAATACCCGGGCGGCCTTTTCAAGACCTCATGTAAGTGCATGCTGCCTACGAGGCTTCTTTCATTTTCGTCTTTTCACCTAGGCATAATACCTAGATTCTAGTTCTACATTTCCTCTGTCCGGAGGATCCAACTGCAACGGCGCCCAGGAGGAGAGAGGAGCCCGCACAGATGCGGCCGTCGAAAAGGAACGGGAGCAATTCATCAAGGCATTCGTCACGATCTTCCTTATCATGGCAGTTACAGCGAGTTTGGCGTTTTGGGTATACATGTGGAGTTGATACTTATTATCCCCATGTAAGAGAACCATGGATACACTGCCAGATATTCTCACCAACCACCAGCATGCTAATCTCATTACCCTGGATTTTCATATCCCCATGTTGGTATACCACTGCATATGTTGTAATCGGATGTTGATATCCCTTTCGTAACAAGCAGACTGTTAGCATATAGTCGAGTGGAAGCTATGCTAACTATAACAAATAGGTAGACATGTCACATTGTATCAAGGGCTGTGACAACCCAAGACGGGTGCTGTTCAGGAGACGCCGCAATACGCTACTAGTTCTGACGCCAGCAACGTTGGGAACAGTGACAAGTCAGAGGAGATCAGCAACAGCGTCTGGAACTCGAAAGGCATCACTGATGGCTGGCATTGTGAAGAGGTGTCAGGGGCTGCGAAAATGGAGAGAGATGTCACGGCGGACTATGGCGAGGAGTAGTGTGACTGCAAGGTTAAACTCGTCGACCCTAATGACTCACGGAAAAGGGAAAACTGATAAAGTTTGAAGATTGTCATTGTAATCATAAGGTAAGAAGCATACCCGAAGGGTAAAAGTGGTGGTTAAAACCATGCCTCCAGTCAACAGAGTAAGAAAATGTAGATGCTTTTACAGCGGCACCCAGCAGCTTGGTATATCTTCCACACGAACACCCCCACCGCCCCGCGGTCCCGTTCCTCTCTCGCAAAAACCCATGTCCCAAACTCCTTACATGATAGCCGACGTGTTGGCGTGCAACACCGGGTTCAACTTCTCATTCCACTCAAAGCCAAAGTCCTCGCCCAACTGCTTCTTGCATGCTGTGGTGACCGCCTCCCAAACGTTCTTGAAGACACCAAAGTTGGCCGGATTCTCCTCGTCGTTGTCCCCGCCCTGGAACACACCAGTGCGGACCAAGCATGTGTTCCACCCGTACATGTTACCACCGACAATGTCTGATGCCGGATTGTCGCCGATCATGTAGACGTTCTCTGGCACACGCTCCTCTCCGTGGATGGTGTCCATCCACGAGGCGATGACCTCGTCGGCGTACTTGTACGTTGCGAGCTCAGGCTTGCCGTAGACGACACGCTCAAGGTCAACACCGGTCAGGGCCTTATACATGGCCTCGAGACCGATGCGGAAAGCGCCTTGGCTCATGCGCGGGAAAGGATGCTCGGTGGGGCAGAGCAAATCGCCCTGGGAAAAGTAGATGGGGATCCGCTCTGAGACGGGATCATCGGCGACGGTGCCGAGACGACCACTCTTGGATCGAAGGAGGTCCATGATGATCTGCATGTCGGTGGCGTAGTCGCGCGAGTCGGAGAAGACCAAGATGGCTTCGATCTCGACCTTGCTAAAGTCGCGGGGCTTGGAAGAGGCGCGCTCCTCATCGGTGAAGACGCGGTAGGGCGCAATGGTGGTGTCCCAGGCGACGATGTCGTTGGGGACAATGATGTTCTTGAACCCGTACTCCTCGGCGACATCGCGGCAGCGGTACTGCTCGCCACCGACAACGAGGACGGTGCTGTAGTACTCGGCAAGTGCGCGCATGGGTGTGTGACTCTGGATGAACTGTTCTGTGGAGACAGGGTTCTTAAGGATCTTGGTGAGCTGCTCAGTCCGGGCGAGCTCAGGCTTGCCGGAGCCGTTGGTGAGGAAAATGTGGGGGATCTTGATGCCGAGCTCGTTGTTGCCATTGAGCATGGACAGCACCCGCTGCCCCTCGGGGATCAACCTGTCGCCGTGGACGAGCACACCGTCAATGTCGAAGACGAAGGCCAAGTTCTTGGCAGCCTTAACCTTGTCGACGTTGATGTCCTGCACGCGGGAGGCGAGGATCTGGCGTATGGGCTGCAGGGATGTCATCCCAGTAGGCGAGTTCTCGGGTGGTGTGAGAGCATCTTGCACCTCGGCTTGGGTGACACTGCTGAGCCGCGACTGTCTCTTGGACTTGGGAATGGGAAGCGATGCGCCAAACGAGTTCCGCGACAGCCGCCTCTCCTTCATTGACGGAGGTGCTGACAAGATGTTCATGTACTGGGCGGAGTCGGCATCGGGGGACCGAAGGGCTGGGACCTCAATGGTGTTGTGAGACCCCGGTGACGAGGGGATGACTATCCCATGCTCGACGATGTGATTGAGGCTGTTCCAGCTGTCCGTCTTCTTGTGTGCAGCGCTGGCGAGCTCTCCCCTCCTCGACGCGATGGTGCTAGTGGTCTTGGTGGGTGACTCTGGCGGCGTGTTCAGGGTTGGTTGGCTGCTGTGGTTGACAGCTGCGAATTGAGGGTTCGCCATGATGAATGCGTAGAGTCTCTCTGCGGGACTGTTGTGGAAGGCGAGTGTGTGGTAGTGGCTGATGGGCGGTAAGCTTGTGTGAGGCGATTGTCAAGTAAAAACGATGACAAGGTGATGATGCTCACAAACCGTTGACTCGGGCCGTGAAGAACGCCTTTATATCGATGTTTTGCCCGTTTCCAGCTCATCTCTTTCCCATCCACCACCTCTCATGCAGGCCCCTGATCGGGCCCCGTAGAATCCGCATCTGATGGTTGCGGCTCCGCTGCTGATCGGAATTTTGAGTTGAGGGCGAAGCTCCAGTATGACGGCATTCTGGTCCGAAAATGTGTCGCGACATCCACTCATGATCCCGGCGCCAAGTGCCGAACCCATCCGACGATAACTGACCGACGAGTTTTTCGCGTGGGAGCGTCTGCGCGGTGGCGGGGTTTGTGTCAAATCAAAGGGAAGCTGGCAAATCTTCTGGAAAGAGTGCCGGGGTGCGCACCCGGGACTGTCTTTGACGGTGGCACGACCGAGCACCTTGGATGGACGGTTGGGAAGTAGCGATCCGGCCCGTTATCCAACAGCACTACATAGTACGACCGTGATGCTTGTGAGATGTCGTCATGGCTCCACTACCAGTCAGTATTTTTATCGCTGGGACAGACAGATGGAGTCAAAGGGGCCAGCGGGGTCGCTAGCTTTTCTCCTTCCTCGCCCCTCGCGTATGCCGGCGGTCAAAATCACCGAGCAATGAGATCCCCGAACCTGGAACTTGCTCACACCGCCTTCCGCAGGCCCTGTGGCCCCTCCCTCCCAACCATCGCGAGCGGGCGGTTTGCGGGCTCGTGCGTTTTGCCGCCATGACTCGTTGCATCCGGATGGGATCGGAAAAAGGTCTTGGTTTCATCTTTAGCGGTCAAACCCAGAAAATCGGGTCTTGCTCCGGCTCTGCCGCCACAATGTCATGCAGGATGCCGGCCGCTACCGTTCGTCTGAGCTTTTTGCTCGGGTCCATCCCGGGACGATCTCAGCTTCGCCTCGACATTCCGCCACGTGGAGTCCCCGACGTCATGTTGTGGAACGGCTCTGGAAGCGCACTAGCCACCGCTGGGCTGCCTGATTGGCGCGCCGCCCGCAGTAGCCTCTTGGCTGGTTGTAACCGACCCCTGAGCGGTGCCTGAAAAGCGGCACCCATCGAGCCGCAACCAGGAACCGGCAGTCGCCGTCGCCTCAGTTGCTCAGTCGGGCGAAAAAGAGCAGAAAGGATCTGCAAAGGGTCTTCACACGTGGCCGTACCAAATTCCGCCTGGTCGTGGCATGTCCCGATTTATGTGATGCATCCCGAGTGTCAGCAGCCGCTATCTCAGACCATCGAAGACCCTTCCGAATTTTTTGCTGCTCGTCTCTAATCTCGGATATCGCCAGAAGCCATTCCCAACACCACTGCCTCGGACGGACCACCTCCGAGCGACATCCGACACCGCCCACCGCTCGCCGACATATTTCTCGGCTGCTCTCTCAATTCTCGACTCCCCAGAAACACCCGCCCACACAAACGCCAGCCGCAAACATGGCGACAAGCACACCCCTCTCCAAAAAGACCTACACTCTCGACAACGGCGTCAAGATCCCCGCCGTCGGGTTCGGCACATTCGCTAATGAGGGCGCCGCAGGCGAGACATATCGCGCAGTCACCAAGGCCCTGGAGGTCGGGTATCGGCACCTCGACTGCGCGTGGTTCTACAACAACGAGGACGAAGTGGGCTCCGCGCTCCACGACTTCCTCACCCTGAACCCACACGTGAAACGACAGGACATCTTCATCTGCACCAAGGTCTGGAACCACCTGCACCAGCCCGAGGATGTCAAGTGGAGCATCCAGAACTCGTGCGCCAAGCTGAGGGTCGACTACGTGGACCTCTTCTTGGTGCACTGGCCGATCGCGGCCGAGCGGAACGAGGATCGGTCACCAAAAATCGGCAAAGACGGCAAATACGTCATCAACAATGCCCTCACCGAGAACCCCGAACCAACATGGCGGGCGATGGAGGAACTCGTCGACGCCGGTCTGGCAAAGTCAATTGGCGTGTCCAACTGGACGATCGAGGGCCTGCAAAAGCTTCTCCAGTACGCGCGCATCAAGCCAACCGTCAACCAGATAGAGATCCACCCCTTTCTCCCCAACACAGAGCTGGTGGACTTTTGCTTCAAGAACCAGATCATCCCCATGGCGTATTCCCCGCTCGGGTCGCAGAACCAGGTGCCTTCAACAGGCGAGACGGTCAGGGAGAACCCAGCGCTCAAGGCCGTTGCAAAACGCAGCGGACACAGCCTCGCACAGGTGATGCTTGCGTGGGGGCTCAGGAGGGGGTACATTGTGCTGCCCAAGAGCTCGACACCGGAGAGGATTGAGAGCAATTTTGATATTCCGGAGCTGAAGGATGAGGATTTCGAGGCTGTTGAGGAGGTCGCGAGGGGTCGGCATTGCAGATTTGTCAACATGAAGGATACGTTTGGGTATGATGTCTGGCCGGGGGAGAAGTCGGCTTAGATGGTGGAGAGTGAAGATAGAATGTAGATGGGATAGAGGGCTAGACTTATGAGAAATGAACACTGAATATCCGTATCACGAGGGTGCGCCGCGAATGATGTGAGTCAAGGGTGTTTTTGTATGGCTGAGATCACGGAATGCGCGACTCTGGCCTCAGACCACTTCATATCCCTTCCGAAATCCAAGTTCGCTCAAAACACCGGCACAAAACTCTCCGATCATCCTCCAAGTAGCACTCCCCGATCATCCTCCAAGTAGCACTCCAACAATTCCAACTGGCTTTAATCCCGCACCGGCCAAAACTAGTCGCTTTGAGTCACATTGCGAGTAGGTACGCAGATTGCTAACTCCAGTTGCGAAACAAAACCAAGGTATGCCGCCCTTTCCGTGGCCCCAGAACACACTACGCACACAATAGACATAGCGAAGGCAAACTTCCGCCTGAGCCTAACCCTGGGCTTCTTTTTTGTGGCATTCATCGCATTCGACGGGAAGTTCTTTCGTGTCCGGGTCGTCCTTCACCTTTTCGCACCGCGCCTCCCTTTCAATCGCGTCGTCGCACAGGCCGGGCTGCAAGGCACGCCTGGGGGGACAGCCGCATTTAAACTTGAGTGGCGGTGCGATGCACACCCAGTTGAACTCTATTTGGTGGGTGTGGCGGTGCTTGAACGCGAGTACTATTAGATCGTGTGTGGATGTGACGCGAATTTGGAGCGAGTAATGCTTCTCGAGGTTTCCGGGCAACGTTATGTCGCTTTAAAGATGGGGTTCAGGGTTTTAAATGGGTACCTACTAACTAAAACGTTGAGGAGGCTGACGAATGGTGAGATTTACCTAGAATTACCACCAATCTAGGTGAAAGAGAGAGTCTCTTATATCCAACTGCTCGAGGGGAGTTGTGACCACTGTCGTTGCCGTTTTTGCTATTGCCTCCCGGGAACGTCATAGCCCAAGGTACTAATCAACTTACCGCAGTAGTGGCAACACGTTGGTCACACTGACCAGGTGGTCTTAATTTCCAACAACATATTTGCGTTCCCGTTCAAGTGACCGCAGTGGAGTCTGAACCAATGTTTGCTAGCCCCGCGCTGAGCCAGCCCGCGGTTCTTGGTATCGCAGCCCACTCGTGGAAAAGAATGGTCGCGGAGTCTTGATCATTACAATGAAATCAATTTCAGGGTTAGATACACAAGAAATACGACCCAAATTGGTTTTCTCTGATCTGACTTTATGCCCCTATATAACTGTTAGTGCCTACAGATTAAAACGCGTCCAGAAACCACCTTCGGACGTAGTTAATTTACCAAGGTTCTCGGGAAACGAGATTATCTACCTATCGAGGGGACGAGGTAATCAGCAATCGGCTTCGAGAGAGTGCGGAGTTGAAGCTGTGACCATGGCATTCTGTCCCATAGAATAACCAGATTTGGAATGACTCAAATATCTACGGCCATAGACAGTTGCAGCCCTCACCTTATGCAGCCGAGATCATGCACCGCGGTGCCGTCAGCTGCCTGACCTCTCAGCTCGGTGGGTCAACAAAGTCGTGCCTGCCTGTTTGTGCTTGATCAAAACTTGACGTCGACCTATCAGCTCACCTCCTCTCCCTTGCTGCAACCGCTTGAAATTTCATCCTTTACCACCCTTTTCTGCCTGTTCGTTTTCTGCTCTCTTCTCCCCCAGCAAATTTGCTGAGCCCGAGGCTACCGCCAATATCGGCTTCTTCCTTCTCGCCTCGTGGCGGATATGGTGCGCGGCGCGACCGCGATACAAGGCCGCCTCGCGGCCAAGCTGGCCGGACGCCCCAGCTGTCAAGCAAGTCCATGAGGCACAACTGCACGCGATCACACGCGGCCGTAAGAACTCGGGTTATCGCAGGTGATTGGTCGACCGCGTCATGGCAAGGCGCGACCATGGCCGCGTGAGCCGTTCCGAAGGTGTGTAGGTTAGTTTGGCCAGGCGCATCCGTCGTACGCGCGCGTTGAGCACATGCTTGGTGGGCGCTGCGATGTTGCCGTTGAGCGAATGCGCGGTAAAATTATGTGTGCTCGCAACTCGAATCAGCATCAGAGGGAAACACAGCCAAGAGCTGGACAACTTCCGGGGGCTTCTGATCGCTCGAATTGTGGAGTCTGTTCCGACAACCTGGTGGTCTGGTTGAGAAAGGATGCACTATTTTTCCTTCTGTCTGGATCAGGATTTGAAGCTCAGCTGGAACCCTCAATACGGAATAGTCTGAGCGTTGGAGCGCAAGTTCAAGATTGCTGTTGGAATGACGCTAACAAAACTGGGCGGATGCTTACGGCGACAATGGTAGTGACCCCTGAGCTCGATGGGTTGCCAAGCCTCTAGCTCAGCACAACAAGACAGGGCTCTGAGCGGGTGCAGGGCTAGTGCAAATAGTTACAAAAGAGGAGGCGCCGCCACACCACCACCATTCGTTCTGTGGAGGTCACTTTTCCCTGTCAACGCAGCTTTGTGTCAGAAGCGTCCATTCGTTATTATGAAGTTATCGAAGATGCTTTGCGGCCTGGCCGTGGCGTCGACGGCCACAGCGCATGCGCTCAACTTCACCTTGGGCTCTCGCGAATTACGTCGTCGCGAAGAGCGGTGCATAGACTGCACGACGTCCGTTTTGGCCAATCCTGGTTGGGCCAACGGCCAGTTGTGGAGCGGGCCTTTTGCCGGCACCAAGACGGGAAACTGGCAGCTTTCGGCCAACCTCGGCGGTCAGACAGAACTGCGGACAGACGGCGCGACATCGGAAAACTACCTCTGGAACTTCTGCGCGCACTGGTCCGACCCCGACCAACAGACGGCGTGCACCGTCTGGATTGGCCAAGTTGTCACGCCCCAGTCCAATGTCGCGTACCAGTTTGAGTGGGAGTATCAAATCACCGGCGCCGCGGAAATCGATCCTGACCAAGAGTACACAACCTACACGGGCTTTCAAATCTATATCGGCAACATGGACGGGACAGAAGAGTACTTCTCCGTCCAGCATCGAGCCAGCAACACCCCCGATGGTGAATGGGTCAAGTTCACGTCCGAGACATTCCAACTCAACTTCGACCACGACAAGGACGTAATCGTCATGTTCACCGCGGTCAACGACGACTTTGACACCGCGATCAAGGTCAAAGGCATCAAACAGGTCCCGCAGCTCTGCCGGGATCCCGACTTTGTTCCCTTTTGCCCGGCGCCCTGCATCGACTGCCAGACGCCCATGCTCGCCAATCCCGGTTGGGCCAACGGTGAGCTCAGCAACGGAGACCTCAGCAACCCCACGAAGTCTGGAAACTGGTTGCTTGGGGGCGACATTGAAACCCGCGGCGACCTGGAGCTTCGCCCGGACCCGGACTTTCCTGGCACGTACTATGTCTACAATTTCTGCCCGACGACCATGACCAGCTCATACTACTGCCTTATGTACCTCGGCCAGGTCGTCACTCTCGAGGCAGGCGTAGAGTACGAGCTTGACCTCGACTATCGGCTCTCGAATGTTCGACCGCAGGACAGGGCGGGCATCAGCCTGCTCGTCCTGACCATAGATGACCAGTTTATCTTCGAGGACCACTTCTACAGCGGCGACACCACCGGCGACCAGTGGAGCCACTGGACATCACAGAGGTTTCAGGTTCAAGAAACTGGGGACTATGTCATCAGAGTCGACCCGGTGAACGACCCCAACGACGGTGTACTCATGATGAGGGACATCAAGCAGACTCCAGTGCTCTGCAAGGACCCGGAATTTGTGCCTTACTGCCCGGGGCCTAGCTCATCAGTGGTTCCTTCGTCTTCTGCGGCGCCATCCTCCTCTTCCGCCCTTCCGTCGTCTTCAGCGATTCTTTCGTCTTCAGCCTTCCCGTCTTCGGCGCCTTCGGTAATTCCATCCTCTTCGGCGGCACCCTCATCGCTTCCATCATCCATCGTTCCTTCATCCTCAGCGATCTCGTCTTCGGTGCCTTCTGTAACTCCGTCCTCTTCAGCGGCGCCTTCATCGCCACCATCCTCGGCAATGTCTTCATCCTCGGCCGTCCCGTCTTTGCCATCTTCGGTAATCCCATCATCCTCAGCAGCGCCCTCCTCGCTATCATCATCCATCGCTCCTTCATCCTTAGCGATCTCATCTTTAGCGATCGTCTCCTCAGCAATACCATCGTCCCTAGCAACTCCCTCATCGTCAATTGCGCCTGTATCGTCAGCTGCTCCATCAAGCTCCAGGCGTCCTTGCAGAAGACGATCTCGAAGCTCCAGCCCAGCCTCGAGCGTTACCTCGAGTGCACCGGCTAGCCCGATTTCCAGCGCGCCGTCTGTGGTGTCCTCAGCACCGGTGCCATTTGTGGTTACTGTGACTGAATAGAGGGTATATTGCAACAATACCTGCCAACATAGTACAGCCGATCTGCTTTTAATCAAGATTTTCAGAAGTTGGACCAACTTGCCTTGTCCATTCAAATTTTCAAGTTGGGACTGTAAATGGGTGTCCGTGAATCTATGGCGCACCGGATCAATTTGACGCGTACGGATTAGCGCTGGGTCCAAGGCACGGCAGCAGCCCACCATGTCGCGTGGGGGCAAAGGAATTTGGGTGGGAGCCTGGGGCTGAAAGGCCGCCGTGACCCCGCGACCCCGCCTCGCTTTCCTCATCAACCGACAATTGATGCTTCAACAGCTCAGCTCAGCGACGGACCAGCAACTCCCACATTACTGGCGACGAAGGCTCACATATCTCTTTCGCAGTCGCGCAACGGACAATGCGCCTCCTCCACGTCGAGACACTCGAGCTCCGAGAATTCTACGACGACCAGACCCCGCCCTACGCCATCCTGTCGCACACATGGGGAGATGACGCCGAGGAGCTCAGCCTCCAGGACATCCTCGCCGGCGAGCCCTTCAAGGACGGCATTGGGATCAAGAAGCTTCGGGGCTCTTGCGCGCAGGCGAGAGCCGAAGGCCTGAACTACGTGTGGATTGACACGTGCTGCATCGACAAGACCAACCTCGTGGAACTCAGCGAGGCGATCAATTCCATGTACCGGTGGTACCAGCATGCCAGGGTCTGCTATGCATTTCTCTGGGATGTCGAGGCCGGAGAGAACCCGCGCGACGACTCATCGGGGTTCATGAAGAGCCGGTGGTTTCGGAGGGGTTGGACGCTGCAGGAATTGCTTGCCCCACAGCGCGCTGTTTTCTACAGCTCGGACTGGACCTGCCTGGGTACAAAAGTCCAGCTGTCGACGGTGATTGAGCAGGTTACCGGGATACCTCATAGCTTCTTGCGTGGCATCAGTGACATTCGTTCGGCCAGCGTGGCCCAGCGGATGTCGTGGGCCTCGAAGCGGGAGACTAAACGGAAAGAGGATATGGCGTACTCCCTGCTAGGCATCTTCGGCATCACGATGCCCATGATCTACGGCGAAGGTGGCGAGCAGGCTTTCATTCGGCTACAGGAGCAGATCATGAGGACCACGCGGGATCAATCCATCCTAGCATGGGGCATCATTCCCGTTCCTTCGGCTACAGACGCGCCTTCCAGGCCATCGCAGTCTCTGGGGTTCCTCGCATCTAGCCCGTCCGAGTTCGCAGCCTCCGGGGATGTCGTCACCAACGACCCAGGCTCGTCATACCTCGACTTGCTCGAAATCCGCGGCGGCGATCTCCGCGCCTCGGTTTCGTTGCTTGGCAGCGGGGAAAATGACCTGTTTGCACTTCTCAACTGTCGACCGCAAAGAGAACTCAACCAGTACGTGGTTGGGATTCCCCTAAGACGGGTCACAGGGCCTCAAGGGTCGGCAGACCAGTATCTGAGACCCAGGGGGTCCCACGCTGGTTACCGCTCAACGTTCAAACTGGCGGCTATTGGCGAGCGCAGCACGATCCACATTCGCAGCGACGGCGCACACCATCGTCCCGGAGGCGCGGAGCAACAGCAATACGGCTGGGTCTACCACGACGATGATTTCGATAAACTCGGACTGACTATCGTGGAGGTGCTGCCTCGGTCGGCGTGGGATAAAGACCGGGCTCTCATCATGTCCAATTCCATCGAGCCGCCCCCTCCGAGTGGCTCTTCGGTAGGCCCCAAGGGGAGGCTGCTTGCTCAATTTATGGGTGATAAGACCGGGTCTACGACAGTTCCTCTCCACCCGACACGTGTCCGACTGTGGGACGAGGGTAACGTGCATGGATCTAGCTTTTTGCTGAGCCTCTGGTTCAGGCGGGCATGGAACGGCGCGGTTGAGCCGGCTTACTCAATCGATGTGGTTAACCGAGCAATCCCATTTGCGGAGACCCCTCCTTTGGGTATAATACGGACAAGCGCACACAATGGACGGCTGAAGCTGAGGTTCGAGTTTACGAGAATCGAAGGAGAGCCATTTTATACGGTCTCTCCAAGAGAAATGACACGAGCGCCCTGGGAGACACTCAGTTTTGAGATTGATAAAATATCGCAGAGTGTGGGGAACGGTAGTGTTTAGTGGCGAATTAGTTTCCCGAAATTGGTTTTACCAGCGGGTCCTTACAATTTGAACTCATATGTACCTGATCTTGGATCCCGGTAACTATGGCCGAACATACCTACCCTGACTCTCTCTTCGGCATGTCTGACAATCGGACGTTGCCGCCGCACGTGGACTCCGTAGCTTATGGACTCTGTTCAATGGCGAGATTCGACGCCACGGTTCCGTGGCATACCTAGGCAGTGTCCTGTATGACCAGACCCGATGCAGGGACACGGCCCGAAATCCGGTTCATGGGAGGATTGGAGAATGGCGGCATATGCCGGCAGATGCGGAGAACGCATGCATCCCCTCACAGGGCCATCAGCGGGGTAGTTCGCCGGATCTACAAATGCCCCCGCCTGGTTGACGTCGGAATCGGGTACAAATTCACGGTTGAAGCCACAAAATGAAGTTCGAGTGAAGGCGTTGCTACTACAGACTCTCTCCTACCGACCCAACCCCAAAGACCCTACCAACCCTGTCCACCATGTCATTCGCAAACGAGGCAAGCACTGCCGTCCCCACGCTACTAGAGACACACTCGGGCATCCCAACGTATCTTCTCGACAAAGCCACAAATGCCAAAGTCGGCGTGTTCGACGGACGTACAAAGCCGGTCCGGGAGCGCCAGCGGCTGCCCGTTGTACCGCAAGGGATCGAGCGCGACGAATTCCTTGCAGCGTTGGCTGAGCTCAAGGACGAGCTTGGGTGTGAGGCCGAGGTGAACGACAAGCCGTTGAAAGATGGATGGTAATGCTTCCAGCCGTGGGTGTGGAGCTGGGATTGCTGACCGTGCCCGCAGGTACATGGAACGTTGGTTTCTCCTTAACCAACCTGCTGTCACTCGAGCCTTCTGACACCCGAGACAGACCCGAACACGCATGATATGATGACGATTCTTGACGAGGAGGAGCTCGTTGCCTCGGCCGTGGTCTACCCCTCGACAACCGAGGAGGTGCAGCAGATTGTGCTTTGGGCGAACAAGTACCGCGTTCCGATCTTCCCGATCTCCATGGGACGCAACTGTGTGGCAGACCCAGTATCTCATCCCTCTGCATATTATTGCTGACTGACTGATCGGCAGTGGGCTACGGCGGCGCCGCACCCCGTGTCCGCGGCTCCGTAACCATCGATCTCGGGAAGCGCATGAACAAGATCCTCGACATCAACCCCGAAGACTACACATGCCTGGTCGAGCCGGGCGTCTCATACTATGCCTTGTACGAGGCGCTGAAGGAGAAGGGGTACGACCACATGTGGATCGATACCCCTGACCTGGGCGGCGGATCCGTTCTCGGCAATGCGGTCGACCGCGGTGTAGGCTACACGCCGTACGGAGACCACTGGGCGTGCCATTCTGGCCTGGAGGTGGTTTTGCCTACCGGCGAGGTCATTCGGACTGGGATGGGGGCGTTGCCGGGGAATAATACATGGCAGACTTTTCCGTATGGGTTTGGGCCGTATTCGGAGTGGGTTGCCCCTGGGCCCCTAGCGTGTTGCTCTTGTGAACTGATGGTTCTATCTAGCGGGATCTTTTCGCAGTCCAACTTTGGCATTGTTACCAAGATGGGCATGACTTTGATGCCGAACCCTGGCGGGTACGAAAGCTTTGTCAGTCTATTCTCTTTGTTGTGTTGTGCATTTGAATGCCCCTGACACGCAGCAGATGTATACCTTCCCGAAGGAAGAAGACCTTGGGCCATTGGTGAGTTGCAATTGATACCACCAACTTGACACCTCCTGACTGAACAATCACAGATGGAGATCATCCGCCCCCTTCGAATTAGCATGATCCTCGAAAACGTCGCCCAAGTCAGACACGTCGCCCAGGCCGTTGCCGCCCGCGGCCTCCCCCGCTCCCACTTCTACCAAGGCTCCGGGCCCATCCCCGACGATATCATCCATGCCGCAGCAGCCGCTAGCCCCGTCGGCGGCCACACCTGGGCCTACTACGGCATGACCTACGGGCCCCCTCACATCCGCGCCTACAAGCTCGCCATCGTAGACGCCGAGTTCCTCAAAATCCCCAGCGCTAAGAAGGTCGACCCGACCTCCCTACCTGCCGACGACTACTACTGGGCCCGTGACCGGATCGCAGCAGGCATCCCTGACATCCAAGAACTCCGGTGGGTGAACTGGACGCCGAACGGGGCTCACATCGCGTTCTCACCCGTCAGCCCAATCCGCGCAGCCGATGCGATGAAGCTATTCGAGCTCGGGAAACAGCTGCACGGCCAATACGGGATTGATTTCTTCCCGGCCTTTTGCGTTGGGCTGCGCGAGATGCATCTCATCGTGGAGATTGTATTCGATCGGGATGATGTCGAGAGGAAACAAGCGGCCATGAGCTGTCTAAGGGATATGATCGACCAGGCTGCCGCGCTGGGGTATGGAGAATATCGGACGCATCTGGTGTTGATGGATCAGGTGGCGAGTACGTATAGTTGGGGCGACGGGGCGCTGATGAAGTTCAATGAGCGGCTGAAGGATGCGTTGGATCCGAATGGTATTCTTGCCCCGGGGAGGTGTGGGATATGGCCGAAGAGGTATAGGGGACGGGGGTGGGAGATGACGAGGGAGAGTGGTGCCGGGTCGGAAGGAAAAGGGGTAGGTTCTCCGGCGGAAAACAACATTGTGTCTTCGTGAGGGAGGAATCGCGATGCTTGCCTCTCTTGGATGCTGCCTTGGAAGCTGAGCTGTCGGGTTTAGGTATAGCGGAGTGTTTTGTCAAGGCAGCAACCAACCCTGTGCAGCCCACGTGACAACGGCCAGGGGTTACATCCCCTCTGCCAAGATCAGCTAAACTAAACCTCCTCCTCCCTCACCTAACTCCAACTCTCGTTTTCTCTCTTTCATCATTTTCCACACCACCACCTGAACCACCACAATGGGCGGCACTCAACCTCAACCCCCCAAGACCACCCTCACCCCTATCACAATGACCTCCTCTGAGACCCCCTCCCTCCTAACCCCCTCCATCCTCACCCACCTCACAACCCTCT
>Ga0247780_1001273_pt1 | contig 16182 bp, 17 predicted proteins | sample UWRJL079202R5_FD_179927 | JGI IMG/M metagenome (GOLD analysis project Ga0247780, IMG submission 179927) | Plant litter microbial communities from Arlington Agricultural Research Station in Wisconsin, United States - UWRJ-L079-202R-5 | ecosystem: Environmental > Terrestrial > Plant litter >... | reverse complement strand
AATTTCTGAAAGCAGCCACACCAGCAGCAACGGGCAAGGCAGGTCAATCCACACAGGCATCCCGGCCCAGGGTCGCGTCCTCATCCCCTGTCGCTTTTTTTTGGTCAGGAATCGTGGCTCCATAAAAAAAATCTAATTAAATTCCCAGTATGGCTCAACTCTCTGAGTCGTCCCCGTCTCGACCGTCGCCTGAGCATCTGGACTCGAGTTCCGTCGAGCTGCACGCTCCGCCGGGCACGAAGGACGAGCAGCAGCACCACCACCACCACCAACGCCACCACCACCACGACGAGCAGCAACGCCTTCAGCAGCAGCAGCAGCAACAACAACAACAGAAGCAGCAGCAGCTAGCGCCGCAACGCGGAGGGCCACCGCAGCCACTGTACGCCGACAACGCGAGGAGAAGCGAGAGCTGCGCGCACCCCATCGGTAACAACGCCCGACACGTTTCTGGCGGTGATGAGGAGGGCATCTCGGACGGTGGTTCAACAGCCAACGCCCACCTGAGCAATCGCGCTCCGAACACCGGGTCTGAAGAGTGGTTAGAGGGAGACCTGCACACCGACCAGAAAGAAACGCGGTACGACGGCGACACGCCGTTGTTGGCCTCGCCGCCCATGTCCAACACACAGCAGCCCCATGGGCCTCGCCAGCAGTTGGGCTACCCGAGCCCAACGTCTTATGCTCCCGCCGGCATGCCTCCCACTGCGCACTACGCGTATCCGCCCCAACAAGTCCCGCCGCCCGACCCCTACCGACAGGCGCCGACCTCTCTCCCCAGCATGCGGACTCTCGAGCATGTCCCGTCGCAGCAGCAGCAGCACTCACAGCAGCAGCAGCAGCAGCAACAGCAACAGCAGCAGCAGCAGCAGCAGCAGCAACAACAACATGCGATGGCTATGAACGCTCACATGGGCGCCCCAATGGCCCCCGCCCCGCCGATGGGATACTACAGCGTCCCACCCCACGCGTACGGCATCCATGCAGACCCGAATGCGATGCGCTTCGCCATGGCGCCAGGCATGGCCGATCCGCGCATTGCGTTGAGCGGGGGAAGGCACAAGAAGGTACCGGTACAATGCAGCTTCCTCTTCCATCTGCGCGACGAGGACGACACGCTGACCAGGGGCTCTGTTGGCCTAATAGGAAATTAAACGACGGACGAAGACCGGTTGTCTGACCTGCCGTAAACGCAGGATAAAGGTTAGTAACATATATTTCTCTCGAGTCGTCAGCAAGCTGGTTCGACATGTCGCTGGCTTCGGCGTTGAGGTGGTTGCGACAGCGTCGGCGTGCAATTCGGGTTTGTTTGGACGATGAAACCTAGGTGGTTGTAATTGGGAGATGGCGAGATGATCGTTCGGGTCAACGAGCATACTTTCGCTTGTGATCGCATTGCCAGCTCCGACGGTTGACACTTCGAGCTTACGCCGAAGCGAGAACGCCAGCCATCGCTCCCGCCGCATCACCCCAGCGGCTTTGTCCAGGGCAGAACCCAAATTTTCCGCTCGGCTTCTTCCAGCCCCCGCCACCAACTTGGCCGCAGCCCAATCCCGCCAACACCTCAGTCCTGCGCTCTACCTCGGGATATCTACCTTTCTGGCAACAAGTTCTAATATTCTCTTTGCTTTATAGTGTGACGAGGCACACCCGACGTGCAACAATTGCAAAAAGTCGAAGCGCGAATGCCTGGGTTATGATCCGATCTTCAAACAGCAACAGGGTCCAACGGCCATCCAGCCGGCTCCGAATAGCCAGCCCGCCCCTGTCGCAACTCTTGCATCGACCCCAACCCTACCGTCTTCGAATTCACACTCATCATACCACGTACAGCCGCCAATAGTCCCGAGCTCCTACCCCCCCTCGGTTCCGTCGAGTATCACGTTCGACTCGCCAGTGTCATCGACTGCGCAAAGCGTAAAGACTGAACCCAATTTCGATTATTCGGCTGCCATTGATCCAGCTCTCCAAGGCGCCGACCTCTCAACCGGCGCGGACACGCCGACCTCGCAATACCAACAGCTCAGGATTGAAGGTGCAGACGAGGAAACTGGTGTGAGTCCTCATTCCAAAGGTGGCAGCCCATCCCCCCCCTTTTCCTTGCTTCTCCTAAAGAGCAGTCACCTTCCAAGCCCCGAGAGTTCGCATCGGCTTATAAAGGCTTTCCAGCAAAGAAGATGAAGGTCGATGAGCTTATAGCACTAGGGGGAGTGGCCCCCCCGACCCCAAGCTCACCACCGTCCGCCGAGATTCTTGACGAGATCACCAAATTATACTACGAACTTTATGTCCGGGGCTTGACCCTCTTCTTTGAATCAAATTGGTATGAGTTCAATGAAGGAGGAAGCTCGAGCTTTACATTTGCCCTCCACCAGAGCCGACCAACACTCGCCCTCTTCACATCATTTCTCCAGACCATTTCCGAAGTCAAGTCCACCAACCCCCGTGACTTGACCTACTCCAGTCATCTCGAAGCGTGCCTCGTCTGGGCCCTCGCCCGTCTCCCCCGATCATGCATTCCCCAGGGCAGACCTCCACAGTCCAATGGCATGGTGAACGCCGAGGATGACCCATTAGAAGCGATGAACCGAGTCCAGGTGTTCGAGACGCTTGTCTCCGGCGACACCCTCTCTCACAACCCTCTTACGCCCCCCACGATCAACAATATCAGCACAGCGCGCCAACATGAACTCGAGTTCTGGTATCAGCTTGGTGTATACCTCCTCGAAGCGCACTCGTCCGCATCTCCCTCAGACGTGGCGACCAGGGAATATCATCTCGCACAACTTAGATCCCGACTGGACGGCAGAGAAAACAGGGATGTCATTTACAGCATTGCCGTGCTACGAGAGTATACGGCGCGTTGGGACGCCGCCTTGAACGAGCAAACGGTTCCACCACACCTGGAAGAGTCGGATCCCCGTTGCAAACTTGCGGTGGCGACAAGGTTCATTCGGGACGAAGCCGCGTCCAGCGGGGGCGCCGGCGGTACAACGAATGTGGTGCGACGACTCGCGGAAGTTGCGTACCGATCGTTTGTTCGACCTGGGCTCAACGTCAGCTCCCATGTGAGAAGAGGCTAGTTTTGATGGCGCGCTAACGGCTCGACGGGACGAAGAGGAGGGGCTTGATCTATGGCACGGTACTACCCGACAATTTGTTGATGCCAAGCAAGGTGTCAGTGGAATTGATCATATTCGCCTTGCATCGCATCGGATATTCCTGGCCCCTTCGATTTACTAGTCCGGCTTCGTCGGCCAGTGTAACACTATTTTCATTTAGGGTTTGACCTACATTGCATTGTCGGGGGGACGGAGAAGGGGTCATCCAGCTTCACCAAGTTCTGTGGTATGGACCAGAGAAACAGCCAGCCCTCAAACTCGACGCACAGGGCAACGGAAGGGGCGGGCTGGGTGGTAGCCGGGGTTGGCATTAATAACCAGGGTGCATCAGGAAAGGCGGTTAAAAATTCCGGGTGCGTTGCATTACTTGTTGGGCATGTGTTTTCTGTTTTCTTTATTTATATTTTGACCCCCTGCACCCTTTTGTGGACAGGGCACTTAGAGATGTCTGGGTTTATTTACCACCATGTACTACTACTAGTTTTGACTGCGTGGTCAGGCTGATGACGCAGCTCAAGCAGCTCGGCTGGGCAGCAAGAAATAGGAGACTAAGGAAATGTTTGTACAGTTAGATGGCTTTGGCGGATGTTGGTCCCGGCGAGGCTCGGGTGGACGCCCGGGCTTGTGCGGCACTGGCGAGGAAGAGAGAGAAAGTGATGCCACCAAAGCAGTACGGCCCCACATGCACCGGCGCCGATCTGAGGCTTCCTGTTCGTCCTCCGAACGAAAAAACACGGCAGGATACCCGCCTTATCTGGCATATGGTGTCGCGCAGCAGAATGACTCTTATCTCGGGTCAATCACTCGCACATATCGGAACCCGGATGCAAGTGGCACCGTACCCTAGGAATCGTAGCCGTCATCGTGTTGGAGCATAACTACTAACTCCATACCTTTGCCTGCCCCTACAATACACACCGCACCTCTGGGCTCGCGGATGTTTGGCTATTATCAACCGAATCCCTCTTCCGCACCCTGCGGTTGTTTTGCCTTGTTTTTGCCACAGTAGGAGCGAGCCCACAGTGCAGCCACGGGGACAGGCCGGTGAGGTCATTCCGAGCGCCGAACCGGAGGCCGATACGGGACGTTGCACAGCCACTCTTCTGCTCGCTCCGTCTCCGGCAAAACACGGCACGGGAACATCTAGATATTCATCACCCCGGATCCGGCCAGAATGCCTTCGATAAACGGGACTCGGCCCAAGGTGCTGTTACTCGGCGAAATCGAGCTGTGTGTGATCTCCCCCCTTTCCCTCTCGACCCACCAGTCGACCCCTTCAACCAACTATTCCCGCTGACACACACACCACTCTCCAGCGCCCACGCGGCCTGGGCATCTATCGGCGAGATCGCAGATGTGCTGACGCCCAAGTCCACCAACCGCGACGACTTCATCGCAGAGTCGCAGGCCGGGGCGTTTGACGGATGCACCGTGGCGTACCGCACCTTCGCCAGCGTCGAAGTCACGGGCAAGGTAGACAGCTCCCTGCTCGAGGCCCTTCCCCGCTCCCTGCGCTTCATCTGCCACAACGGCGCCGGCTACGATCAAGTTGATGTCCCGGCCTGCACAGCGCGCGGCATCCGGGTGTCCAACACGCCGACGGCCGTCGACGACGCCACGGCCGACATCGGCATCTTCCTCCTGCTGGGTGCCCTGCGGAATCTCGCCGTGAGCATGGCCTCGCTCCGCGCCGGCTTGTGGCGCGGCAAGACCCTCCCGGCCCTAGGACACGATCCGCAGGGCAGGGTCCTCGGCATTCTGGGCATGGGCGGCATTGGCCGGAATATGGCGAAGAAGGCGCTGGCTTTTGGCATGGAGATCCGCTACCACAACCGCATGAGGCTGGACCCCAGTATTGAGAGCGAGATCAAGGCGAGCTATGTTGATTTCGACACGCTGCTTGCCGAGAGCGACGTGCTGAGCTTGAATTTGCCCCTCAATGTGAGTTCTCTTCTCCTCTTTTATTTTATTTTCTCCTTTTTCCTTGCGGGAATTCTGATCACCACCTTGCCCAGCCAAACACACGGCACATCATCTCCACTGGCGAGTTCGCCAAGATGAAGAGGGGCATCACCATTGTCAACACCGCACGAGGAGCCGTGATGGATGAAGCCGCCCTTGTGGAAGCCCTGAATTCCGGACAGGTTGGGTCCGTTGGTCTGGACGTGTATGAGAACGAGCCCAACGTCCACCCGGGGCTAATCGAGAACCAACGGTGCTTCCTCGTCCCGCATATGGGTACTTTTACCGTCGAGACCGAGACCAAGATGGAAGAGTGGACTATTAGCAACGTGCGCATGGCTATTGAATCAGGTGTCCTGCGCAGTGTTGTCCCAGAGCAACGCGACATGTGAGGAAGCGAGATAGGAACCATCCCAGACGTACTATTTTGAGTCAAATCACTTACCATAGCAATGGAAACACAAACAAAAAGGAGCACAGGGCGAATAAACCGATAAAACAAGCAATAATTCAGTGTCAAGGCTGCAGGTAACCAAGTTGTCATTTGTACACAAGGATCTATGTCCTTCTATCGTCTGACACCTCTAGTTCGTAGCCTCGGTTGACGGGCCATTGCTGTCTTATTCCTTGCCCGCCCGTATTGGCGGGCGGCGCTATCAAATCGGTGTGACCAGCTTCGTAAAAAACGCCTTCCGTTTGGTTGGGTGGATATCATGAGTCAAAGCCAATGCCGTACTTTTGTTGAAAATCTGTACCAGACCCCTTTTACCCATCCCAAACCTTATATGTGATGCAACCTATGCCTGTTGAAAAACACTCTCCCAAAAACCTTGCCATTATGCCAGTAAGAGAAGCCCCAGATCTAGCGTGTTGAATAGATATCCTTGTTGCCATGGATTTCTCGATGTGAGGAAATATGCCAAAATATGGCGAGATTAGTAGCGATAGCTAAGCAGTGTTAGCTATTAGCCACTCAGAAGCTGCAGGACTCGGGGGAACATACTGGTCGCTCTTGTAAGGACCCTCGAGGCTCAAACCGAGGTACTCGGCCTGGACGTTGGTGAGCTCAGTGAGCTCGACGTTGACGTGGTCGAGGTGGAGACGGGCGACTTCCTCGTCGAGGATCTTGGGCAGAACGTAGACCTGCTTCTCGAGCTTGCCGGTCTTGGCGTACTCGACATACTTGGTGGTGAAGGCCTTATCATCAGCCTTGTACAGCATGATCTGGGCAAGCACCTGGTTGGTGAAGCTGCAGGACATGACGAAGGAGCTATGGCCGGTAGCGCAGCCCAAGTTGACGAGGCGACCCTCGGCCAACAGGATGATGTGACGGCCGCTCTTCATCAAGAAGCGGTCAACCTGAGGCTTGATGTTCTGCACGGACTGTGCGTTGGCCTTGAGCCACGCGACATCAATCTCAACATCAAAGTGACCAATGTCTACAAAGAAGTCAGTTACGGCAACGAGGGCTGTGGTGGGGGGCATGGAAGCAACATACTGCAGACAATGGCGTCGTTGGGCATAGCATCGAAGTGCTTGCCGACGAGGATGTCACGGCAACCAGTGGTGGTGACGAAGATCTGGCCGATGTGGGCGGCCTTGTCCATGGTGATGACCTGGAAGCCAGCCATGGCGGCTTGGAGAGCGTTGATGGGATCAACCTCAGTGATGAGGACACGGGCACCCATGCCCTGGAGAGCAAGAGCGCAGCCCTTGCCGACATCACCGAAGCCGGCAACAACGGCAATCTTTCCGGCGATCATGACATCAGTAGCACGCTTGATGCCGTCAACGAGGGACTCGCGGCAGCCGTACAGGTTGTCGAACTTGGACTTGGTGACCGAGTCGTTGACATTGATGGCAGGGACAAGGAGCTCGCCGTTCTTGAGCATCTTGTAAAGGTGGTGGACACCGGTGGTGGTCTCCTCCGAGACACCGTAGCAGTCCTTGAGCATCTCGGGGTACTTGCTGTGGACGAGCTGGGTCAGGTCACCACCGTCGTCAAGGATGAGGTTGAGCTTCTTGTTATCCTTGAAGGCGACAAGCTGCTGCTCCAAGCACCACTGGTACTCCTCCTCGGTCTCTCCCTTCCAGGCAAAGACAGGGACGCCAACAGCCGCGATGGCGGCAGCGGCGTGGTCCTGTGTGCTAAAGATGTTGCACGACGACCAAGTGACCTCAGCGCCGAGGGCGGTGAGGGTCTCAATCAGGACAGCGGTCTGGATCGTCATGTGCAGGCAGCCAGCAATGCGAGCTCCCTTGAGAGGCTGGTCCTCGGCATACTTCTTGCGGGTGGCCATGAGACCGGGCATCTCGTTCTCGGCCAACTCAATCTCCTTGCGCCCGAAGGCAGCGAGGGAAAGGTCAGCGACCTTGAACTTGGAGGCGGGAGCAGACATATTTGCTGGTATCTGGCGAGTTGGTCAGTAAGAAACCGTCGCCGGAGACCAGAGGATCCGAGTGGAAGTGGCTGGGACGGTGAACATACAAATCTGCCTGGGGAGAGTTTGAGGGCGGGGTAATTTGACCGCCTGTTTCCAATCTCGATGTTAGTCTCGCAAAATAGACTCGAGGCACCGCGGCGCAGGGAGATATGGTGGCGTGCAAAGGCCAATCTTGTCTGTCTTACCTTTGTAGAGATGTCAAGAACGATGGGGCAAGGTTGTGATTGAGGCAGAAGGAAGTACGAGGGAAGATGGGAGAGGAGAAAGCTGTGGGAGGGGAGAAAAGTTCAAGTCTTTTGGCGGCACAGCGTTGGTCGGCAAGGGGCCAGGAGGGGAGCTGGCTAACCTTTTTTCAGCCGTTCTGCACCCCACCTGCCCCTCTAACGCCCCACCTTCGGGCTTGGTTGCAGCAGAAACGATTTTGCTGATTCGGCATTCCACCGTGAGTGTCTGTGTCGCGGTTTGGGATGCCGTTTTTAGCAGAGCTCGGGCCACTGGCTAGTGCAGACCCCACCATTTTCACAAGCTTCAGCAGCCTGTACCCCTCCAGTAGCGCATCTCACGGATCCCAACTTCAAACTTCAACGCTTCGCCATGGCGTTAATCACATCAAGGTCGACGACATCTCCGTCGGTGTCGGCTTCATCGGCAGTTCTGTCGACGTCTACCATACTTACTTCGGTAAACTCGACGAAAGATAGCGATCCCCAGACCGACGATTCCCAGACCATACGATTCACCAAAGTGCAAGATCTCTTCAACAGAATTGATCACAATAGTGGGGATTCCCTCACCGTCACAAGTATGGTATTACCCTTTTATTTCTATATAGTATACTAACTGTTTAGACGTCTCTCCTAGTCATTTCACCAAAATCCAACGTGAGCGAGAGAAGCGAGAGAACCAAGGCCGCAGGTACCGCTTTCGCGATTACGACAGCAACTCTCAGATCCTTATCATCACAATCACAACTGGCCTTCATGAGAAACTCCATAAACCGTTATATAACGAGTTTATCGGGCAGATTCGCGATATAGGTTTAAAGAAGAGTTGGAACGATATCGGTAATGCTACACTTCCAGGACAACAAGGACAAAGCGGTAAAGAGGGTGATTCAACTGGTGGCCCAAAGCCTCAACGAGCTGGTAAAGGTGCCTGGCCAACACTTGTTATCAAAGCAGGATTCTCTCAGACGTTGGGGCAATTGCATTTAACTATGAAGCGGTGGTTTTCTATGTCAAACCACGAGGTCAAGATTGTTCTTCTTTCTAAGTTTGATAGTACTACAATCCTTTTAGAGAGGTGGGAGGAAGAGATAGCAGTTCGCCCTAGAGCTACTACAACGCGACACTCTCTTCAACACCCAACGCCTGTGCTTAGACAAAGCATCACAATTACCCAGAACGCCACTACCGACCCGATATCGTACAATATCACTAAGGGTGCATTAGTACTTTCATTCAAGCTTCTCTTCCTCAGAGATCCGGGCCCTGGTGAGGGAGATTTGGTTTTGGGCGTTCAAGAACTAGAGGAGTACGCGGAAGATGTCTGGGCTCAAGTGTAGATTAGCAATTGTAGGTTAGCAGCCAATCAAATTCGGCATAGCCGACCAATCAAAACGGCAGCCCCAACCGCGACACAGGAATTCCATGTCCGGACCCTCCATCCATCACTCCCGGATTTTCTTTCGCTCCCGGGCTGACAAAGGGGAGGGGGGAGGGGACAATAGCCGCATCCTGCAAGCAAAGAAGCACACTCCCGCCGAGTCTCGGCCACCAAAAGTCTGTCATGATCATTCCTTGTTGCACTTTTACGATGGGCTACCCCTCTAGCTACGCCCCCTGGGCCATAGAGTGAATCTGAACATGACCATCTGTTGGCCAGAGACCCAAGGCTAACAACCACCAATGGACCGGAACGCCTAACCCAATGCAAGTGAGATCCCCTGGCTATAATAATCCATGATCCCTCCCAGGCAATACAAAGTCTACATTACTCAGGAAGCAGGTTTCCTCTAACAGCAAACATCTTTGCCGTGACCGTTGCCGTGAACCCGTCCACCTGCTTGCTGTATTGCTCAACCTGTCTCGCGTTGAGCATACCCTCCAACCGGCTTGGCTCCTGGGGCAGCTTGAACAGTCTCTGCCACTCATCCTCGGGAAGCGCCGTCTGCTTGGCTGCCAACCGCACCGCGTTCTCTGCCTTGCGCTTTGTTTGCCATTGCGTGATCTTGAATTGCTCGCGCGTCAGCTGTCGCTGGTAATACTGGTGGTTGTTGAGGTCGGTGTAGTGAGACTCGATGCTCTCAAGAAGCAGGTCGCACGTCTTCTCGAGGAACGGGTCGATCGAGAGATCCAGCGCGTCGAACGCGGGGTGCGCAGGAAGCTTGGCTGGGTCACGCCTTATGTCGCCCAGCGACGCAGGGAGGGGGATCTCCTCCGAGTCGGGCGGGGCGGGGATCTGGTGCACGAACGACGTAAGGAGGTGAGAGTTGTGAACAACAACAGGAACCTCAACGATGATGTCTTTGAAGGTGAGCTTAGACTTCTGAAGGCTATATGTTCGAGATATATCAGCATGTGGCGATAGATATCAGAGTGTGAGGGGAACAGTGCTTACCTTTCCGTGGTGAACTTGCCCTCCTTGTAGGCGGCCATGAAGTCGGCAGAAAGCTTGAAGGCGCGCAGGCTCAGGACACCCTGAGAGCTCCTGCTGACGTCGTGGATAAGGGCGACCGTCTTGTCGTTGTCGCGCTGGTAGTGGTACTGGTTCTCGATGAAGCTCAGGTTGACGAAGTTGCCCATGGTTGCGCTGCTATACCATCCCACGTTGTTCGCGTCGACGTTCACTTCCTTAAGGTGCCTGATCATGTCGTTCTGGTAGACGATGTTTGCTTTCGCGCGCGGGGCAGCGGCCGCAAGACTCGAGGCATCGTTCTGGTGGCCCTGACCATCGGTGTTGGCGACGTCGATCGTGGGGAAAGGGAAGGTGTTGGTGATCTCGAGGACACCATTGTTGTCCATTCCAACCAGAGATCCAGTCGCGGTCGTTGGGAAGGTCGACGAGCAGTGCTTGACAATCTTCATCACAACCTGTCACACGCGCCACTGTCAGCTTTGACGTTGTTTGCGGTTATCGTGGGGCCCGCAAGACTCACCAGCGCCTCGACCTGCGCCGACTTGATCGGCACATCCCGTTGTGCGTCAACCATGATGTAGGGGTGGCGGTAGCGGCCTGAGTATTTGGAGTAGCTCGGTGATGCAAGACAACCCAGTGAGATGGATGTCGTTCGTGGTGGGTGGGCTTTGCTGGCTTCTTTTTCGCAGTGTAACTTTTTCGAAATTCTCGCTAATTTGTGGGCAGCCCACGCCAATGCGGGGTTGGTGGGCGAAAACGGGATGAACAAAGGAGGCTTTTGCGCATGTGGCTCATGTGGCTGATGGTGTGTGGCGCAGCCCGTGGGGATCGAGAGCACAGAAAAGTCCACTGCAGCAACCAGGCACGCACCTAGACGCAGGCAAATCCCTGGAGTGGACAGCTCAGGGTCATGCCATGGGATGGAAGGGGAGGACGATGCAAACCAGGCCATGACAGCTCAACGCCTGGGTCCACAAGCTGAAGAGCAATTGGCCGTTGGTCCGTGACAGTCACGAAAACCAGGCAGTGGGCGGTGATTTGACCTGAGCTGCCCTCATCCCACGCGTCCCCCACGTCAAGGGCTCCCTCAGAATGCGGCTTTGGGAATCTTAAATGAACGACACCCTCCTGCTCTGGACGTTCCAGTCTTGTTCTTCTTTGCTTACTCTTAATACCCGATATTTTCGCCGTCACTCGCTGCGCACCTGATCTCAACTCACACATTCCCACGTCTCGATAGCGCTCCACTGCATTTTAGCGTCTCTGGGTCTACCGGCTTGGTCATTTACAGTTAACAGCGCTGTCTATTATGGATTTAAAAGTGCTACATTAATGCTAACGCTTTTGCAATGCTCGAGCGAGCCGCAAACAGGAGAGAGATGTCGCCATGCTGCCATCATCACGCCCCGCCGCCAGAAATTCTATATTACCCACCCAACACTGCCCATCAATCTGACCATTTAGAGATTTCCCAGTCCTCAATCCCATCTCGAATAGTTAGCCGATGGCGATCGATTCCCCAGAACGAGTACAGGTGTCTAGCGGCACCGGCTGCCTTGCGGTGGGCGGGGCCGGCGCCTCCCTTCCTCGCGTCTTCTTGCGATCTCCAGATGCACGTCGCGAGATTCCGCCCTTCAATATCGGGGGTTCCAAACCAATATCTGCCGCAAGTGTGAGCAAGAGCGGTTGCATAGCACGTCGAAAACCCCAAAAGAAATGAAAAAGAAAAAGAGAAAGATATTAACATACTTGAGGAAGCCGCCGCTAGCGGTTGCTTCAATATGTGCCCCCTTATCTAGCACGCCAAGGTCGGCATACACTGTGGTCGGGGGTATTTGGGAACGAAAGGCAACGACATAGAAGGAAGTCTTCCGCCATGCGTGGTTCCTCTGACAAGCAAGCGCACGCAGGGTCTCGATGACATCCGCCCAGTTGAAGATCTCCAAGTACAGCCCAGTGGCATAATCATCCCGCACGCATTTCAGGGACGTAAGAGCCAGCGCCAGGAGCTGGTTTTCGGCATCGAGCGTCTCCAGGTCCAACATATGCTCTTGTTCGGTGTATGGCGAGACGACAAGATATCTGTCGCCGAGATCCCCGGACGGAGGGGTGCTGACAATCTCGACCTCAGATACCTCGAGTGGGTTCTTCTCATGCCATTCTCGCGAGGGCGTGTGAGGCTTTATCCCCAGCGGGAATTGCGATGCGGTCATATTTTGCGGTGTCTGGGCGGCATGAACAGAGAGGAAATAGGCAAAAGAGGGCTGGGAGGGGGCCGATGTGGAATTAATAGCCTTGCCTCGCGGTGTCGGGCGTAGTGGGTCAGACAGCCGCGGTACCCTGGGAGGCCAGGAAAAGACACGGCAGGTTGTATGGATGGCGGCAGCACGCTGGAGGGCGAAGTCGGACGCAGCGATGGCATGTATAGCAACTGAAGCGCACTGTTGCCCGTGCGAGCCTTTGTTGGGACGCACCCAGCAGAGCGCGCAGTTGCCCGTCGGCTCATCGTTCCTGATGGCCAGTGTACACTTGGCTGTAGCGATATTGCGGGAAGTATCCCAATCGCGCCATCGGTTGCAAGGGTGGTGCCATCCGAGGGTACTTCTCTGTTGACCACAAGGTTGGGAATTGGGCGGAGAGGGCCATCGCAGTCACTCGAGACACGTCTCAGTGCGGCGTGATTGGAGGGTGGAATTGAAATCTGCCTGGTGTTCACTTGTCCCCCCTCCCAAAGATAACTTCCAGGTTCGCTCGGCTGAGGCTCACCGCAAGATAGCATCCATGCAGATGGATTTCGTGGGGCCAGAGCTACCGAGTACTACCGCACCACCGGCCCACATCCGGCCGGCCCTTAGCCTTTGTCGCCATCCACCGGGCGGTTTCGTCTTTTTGTTTGTTCCCGGCCCTGACGACTACCGTCAGAGAGCGACTCATTCGCGCCACGGAGATGGTCCAACCAGCCAAAAATTTCTGGCCGAAACAAGCTTTAATCGTTTCTCGAGTCGTCCCCCGGGTGGGTACCTGTTCCTCTCCTGGACCCACTCGCAAAACCAGAGGTCAACGGGCCGAAGCGATCAGACTTGAGGTGCCGCAGTCCAAATTATTGAGCAGATAAGAGAATAACGGCACGGGAACGCATCAATCCGACGTAAACCAGCCCTGTCCGCATTCTTATCTGCTGGTCTAGCGCAATCTCCGAGGCTCATTTCTTGTAGTTGTGAGATATCTTTTTTTCCTCCGTCGCGGTCGACACGGCACGGCTCACGCAGAGGTGTGTTCCGTGTTTCCAGTTGGTGGCGAATCTGCTTTCAGCCAGGATTTGGCCATTTCGTAGGAACCAAGATAGAGACCGCTGCCCAGGGCCGTCCACGCTATGCGGAAGATGGCTCCCCGAAACAGCCCATGGACTCCCGTCTCGCGAAGAATGTTCTTTGCAATCCTGAAGCCAGTGTTTCCCGCCTTCCCTTGCTGTGCCTGGCGCCCGCCTACCCCCGCATCGCCGTCCAGAAGCATCATCCTCGTTTTGACTACGTCTGTCGGGGTCGTCACGAAGGCAGCGATGGCTCCCGACAAAGCGGCTGCAGCACCGGTTACCGCGCCGACTTCGATAAGGGAAACTGCGATGCTGCCCGAAGCCGCCTGCAACCGATCTCCGCTGATTGGTCGAGAGCCGATGCGCCGTCTCTCATCGAGGGAGCGGCCGCGCCGGTGTCGCCGTTCCCAGAGGTGTCCGCGGAAGAACTCAAACATGGGGAAATGCAGAGCTGTGAATGGCAGATTCCTCGCTACCAGGGCGGAATACCCGGACCACAGTCTGCGCATAACTCGGCCATCACTGCCCCAGACCATGCGAAGCGCCTCTAGCGATGCGGACTGGCGCCCACGGGGTCCAGACTGTAGTACTTGAGCATTCTGCTTGATCACCTCAGCAGGCGTAAGAACAACGCACGAGGCCAACTCGGCACTCCCCGAGGCGAGCGCATGGACCATAGGCCGTGGTATGGCTGTGGACAACGCTGACTTTGCATTCTCGTAAGTCAAGAAAAAAACGCCGGCTGGGACCAGCGAGCACGACTTAGCCCGTGATCGCGGCGAAGAATCACCATGCGGTGTGAGGTTATTGGATCTCACCTGCGGGCAGTGTCGCAATCACGACACTGCCAATACCTTGATACAGGCCCTTGAAGGAGCTACCGGATAGTGACTTCTTTGCCCCTGAGTGAGTGAGGTATTGCCGGCTTTGGTATCGGGATTTGATGGTGTCCAAGGGATATACCAGTAGATCCACGGTGAATGCCGCGGCTGCACCGGCCTGCGGGGACGAGGGAGGTCCAGACAGTCAGCGCGCGTTCATGGAAATGCAACATCTCCCAACCGCGGTTTCGAACTTACCAATAACACTTCCGTGTGCGCAGCATCCCTTCCGGACCCCATTTCACCAATTTGGCTCAGCTGAGCAGTGAAGAGTCAGGGATCAGTTGTGCGGTAACCCTACAATTTGGCCTCGTATGCACCACAGCTTTGCAGCTGGCTTTCTGCAGCACCTTGATGAACAGGAGGACATGGCGGTAGCCAAATGACATCATCGTTAGTCGGACGTGGGGGTGCGGGGCACTTGGTACTCATTACCCCTGCAACCCAATGACCTCCCATGATGAGCCTCTTCAGATTCAAAGTAGGAGAACTAAGACAAGTATTTCGCCCTGAGATGGCAGAAGGCAGTCAAAAAAGGGAGTTGCATCTCTAGCCAGGGTCGTTGTGCTGTATCTGAGTACATCCAACTGTACAGCACGCCCTCCCCAGCCTGCAAGACACCTGGGCGTGCCTTCCAGCCCTGTTCTTCGTCCCTCCGTACCTTCCTCTAGGTATCTACCTTCCTACCTAGCCAACGCCAATCGAGGGGGTTTCCAATGAGCAGTCCCACCCCTTTTACCCGCCTACCTGTGCAGGTAGACATGGGACTTTGCAAATCAGTTACCGGGTAAAGAAAGCCACGAAAAACGGATTTCGTAACAACCGGGAGTTTCCTATTTTGCCCCTTAGTGTCTGGCCTTCGGCGTTTTCAGTCCTGCCGTGAAACCCGAGCCTTCTCGGAGACAAGTATTATCCAGATTACCTCTCAACCACAGCATCGCCGGAGAAAACTACCGGCCCCCTGGTGTGGTAAGCCAAGGTCTGGGGAAATGAGGCACGTAATACACTGCCCGCAAGCCAGTGGAGCCCTCATCGCCAAGTGTAAGAGCTCTCTCACCACGGCCTGCAAGTATCCCGCGAAATCTGAAAGCCCATATATTTACCCCGCAATATAGGACCTGACAGATGCCGGCTCTTGAGAGTCTTGTCCGACAACCGGGTATCCTCTCTTACTTAGCGCGGCAGTGGGTTGGAAGCATGATTCCAGCCATTTTGCCTCCAGTGATTCTCCTATATGAAACCCTTTTCCCGTTCTGGGCGGTTAAGGAGAATTCACAGGCAGGAGCAACGGCAGCACCATGGAGCAACCCGGTCGCCGAAGGTCACTTTGCTTCTTAGCAGTGCTGCTGCTGTTCGCGTCGTCTTTTGTGGCGGCCGACTCGGCTCGCCACCGGGAGCGGCGTGACCCCATCGTACTCGATCGATCAGGAGGTTTTCAGATTGGCGGCGTCATCAAACACAGCCCGATATTCCCGAACAACACGCTGTCGTGTGACCATGGCTACATGGAGTACTTCATCCCTTGGACCCCGCGCCGGACCAGCCTTGTGATGTGGCACAGCTCGAGCACGCAGGTGTGGCAAAACCGCTGGGGCGGTGGTGAAGGATTCAAGGACATGTTTCTCCGGCGCAACTATCCCGTCTACTTGTGGGACGGACCGCGGGTCGGCCGCGCCGGTTGGTCGTGCGAGGCTACAACTTACAGACCGGCGTATCGCGACCGGGACAACTTCCGTGCTTGGAATTTCGGCCCCTCGTACGGGTACGCTATTGGCTCGTTTTGGTTTTGCTGCTCTGGGAGCAGAGTTCTAACCTCTTCGCGC
>Ga0247780_1001271_pt1 | contig 16278 bp, 19 predicted proteins | sample UWRJL079202R5_FD_179927 | JGI IMG/M metagenome (GOLD analysis project Ga0247780, IMG submission 179927) | Plant litter microbial communities from Arlington Agricultural Research Station in Wisconsin, United States - UWRJ-L079-202R-5 | ecosystem: Environmental > Terrestrial > Plant litter >... | reverse complement strand
CCTATAGATCTACTCGCTGAATGTCTATGCTCTGCTACTCCTATGTTGGAGTATCCTGTAATCTTTGCAGATGCGCATGAAACTGTCCCATCTAGGGAAGCGATATTGTAATTGTAAGAGGGGGGGCAACTAAGTAAAGTCATGCCTCCCATGCCATTCCGTACAACCGAATAACCTCTTTCTTGGCGTCTTCTCGGGCTCGATAGCGAATGGTATGCTTGCGGAACTCGGCAGCATCGTTGTAACGCTGCCGGCCCAAGGCGGTCACGCACAGCGTGATAGTCCAAGGCTTCCCAAGATCAGACACCATCTGCGCGGGCATCATCATCATGTTCTCCTCGACACCGCGGTTTCGAAAGCCATCATGTACGGCCAAGTAAAAGACTCGTACTTGGAAGCTGCCAAGCTCTTCGTCAAGGAGGTCTCTGCGCAAGAAGCGTATTCCCTCGATGAAAGCTACCATCCGGGTCGTGAGAGGGCCATATGGCATGAGGTAAAGGTTGCGCGTCAATTCTGCAATACAAACGTCAGCGAAGCACGAAGCAAGCGTTGCCAATACACCAAGGACACATGAGGTCCTACGCTCGTAGTCAGGCTCTGCCGTGTCACTGTCCCCAGGCCTCCATACGCTGTAGCCGACGATCGTGCCGTCGTCGGGGAGTTCAAAGACATTGATGCACACGCCATGCGAGGCCCGCATGGCGAGTAGTTCCTTGAAACAGCGGCCAGCATCCGCGCGAAGGGTCTCGCGAAGGGACTGGGTGGATATGCGCTGTTCCCCTACAGGTCCGTAAATCAAGGTCCAGGGATCGTTGTTCAGATAGAAAGTTGATAGAGATATTTCGGTCATGGCGCTGATGTCGTTTTCAGAGTCATCTGCGGGGCGATAATTCAGAGCTTCGATAGGTGGCGGTACAGGATCCGGGGACGGGGTGAACATGATGAGCCGCGATGACCGGGTGGAGGAAGTAATTGAATGATTGGCGGCGAATATGCCTGCGAAGGGGCTCCTTGGAAGTGGCTTAACGAATGGTCGACTGGTGATGCTTGGGTGGTGATGAACGAACCCTCGTCTCGAGCAGCGATTCGGGATGAGCGCAGTGCGGGATTCACTTCCGGGCAAGTACTGGCCCGTGGATTGCTGCGCTTTCCTTCCAGGACAGCGCTCGTCAGCAGCGACGCCAGAGAAGGAAGAGAGGGGGGCAGGAAGCACCGTAAAGCCACGACTCGCCTGTTGGATCAATAAGGAGAGTGACTGGTGGCCGGGAGCGCTGACGGGTTTGGGACACGGCCAGCCCGTGGTTGTTGCTGGTCTGGGAAGCCATGCCAATATCCCGCCGGGCATCATATTGTTTTACCCTAAAATTGCCTTAGGTAATTTCCATGTTCGTGTGTAATCCTGAGCCGCTCCTGAGCTAAGTTGAGCTATAGGTGAGTTCACCTGCATAGCCCTGTGGCCTCATTTTGGACCCCTAACTAGAGTTGCCATCTAGAGATTTCGGTACGTTTTTCGGTTTACGCCACCTATACCGTATAGGGTACAGCCAGGTCAACAGTGGAGTTAGTCGCAAAATAGGGGTTTGCTAGCATGTATTACAGCTTAAACGTTTAACAGTATATAGTAAGGCGAAGTACGGAAAGGCATGGAGGAAGGAATGTCCTCGATTCCTTATTACTCTCTTCATGATTTCCCGATCACATTAGGAAGTACTTTAATTCTAATGTGATACTATAAATAAATTTATGAGGATATAACTCCCTAGCATACTAGGAAGAAACATATAATATTTAAATCATTTTTGGCACTCTCAACTTACAGCGCAGTATTTCTGACAAGCTAAAGCCTAATTGTTCCCAGCCGTGATATAATTTTTGGACTGTTGCATTTGTCAACAGAGGGCGGTCAGTTGATTCCGTTGCAGTTGCGTGGCAGTTGCCAGAGACAACTGGTTGCTGTCAGAAAGTTAAAGAGGGCCAGACCCCTGGGAGTCAGCCTGGCACAGCCAGCAACCCAACAACTAAGCCACCAAGGCATTTAAGGTAGCCGCCAGCTTGTTCATGCAAAGAGGTCTATTAAAGAGGGCTCTCTGGCTTTGCTAGAGAGTAAGAGAACGATCAAGCTCGCACACAATGCAACCCATTCACACCTGGTGGATTAAAGGTGCTATGCTTCTGACAGCTGCCTCCGTGAGCCGCCATGGGGTGCGATTCTTTTTGCCGCACACCGTTCATAAGCTAGAATCAATAGGCCTATGAAAGCGGGTTTTCCAGTAGAGCCAGAAAATCAGAGAATAATCAAATTAGCACACATAATCACAATACAGCCCATCCACACAACCTGGATCAAAGCTGCTGTGCTTCTGGCTCCTGAGAGCATTGCCTATCTGGGAATGCTCTCTCAGAGGTCGGCCGGATCAGGTCACTTTTCTACTAGGCCTAAGTAAGTAAGTGCCACTTGTTACATGCTATCTTATTGTATAGAAGAAACCGCACCTTTATACCACGAAATGAGAGTACGTATTCTATAGGGTAACAATGTTGATTGGCGATTAACTTTGACGAGTATGAAAGCGGTAGAGGAAAAGCGGTAAGTAATGTCAACGAGGACAGTTTTGGGTCATTTAAATTTGTAACTTGGTACCCGAAACTTGGACTTTGCACAGTCAGTTCAAATGGTTACTAGAAATTTTGGGGGATTAGTGTGAGCTAATGTGGTTTTGGTTGGAAATCGGAATGAGTGGGGGTTTCAGGGTGGATGGAAGAGGGAAGAAGCAAGGGTGGGATGGGCGGGAGAGGCTGTGGATAGCAGCGGACAGGGTCAAACTTGCTGCTAAGGCGGTACGGTGGGTTTTGTCGGGGCTGACGTTGAAGTCCTTCTCAGCGGTCCAAACCAGTCATCTTGTACCTTGTGTCCAAGCTGAGATGCAGACAGGCACCAATCATGGGATGACTGGACCACGTGAGCTGCTGCACCCCAAAAGCGAATCGGGCTGATAAGCGCAAAGCAGTGCGTTCAATTTCATCAACCCCGCATCCACCGCGACTCCGTCCAACACCGAGTACTATCCCTCCGGGGCAGCCAGGTCGCACGTCCGAATGCCCCTCTAGACCCCGTGCTGTGCCCGCAATGCCGCTACCAGACTGGACCCGCAGGGTGTTCCGCCTGCGCAGGCTGCCGGACGACATCGCAACCCCCGATGCTGTGGCGCGTCTGTTGGGCCGCCTGCTGGCCCTGCCAACCGACCATATCATCGTCTACTCCGTCACGACCTCGCCCTATATTTACGAGGTGCCGTCGAGGACAGCGACCCTTCAGCTGAAGACCATGCCCGAATGCTTCCAGAGCACTTCAAATAGCGACGAGTGGACGCTGCCCGCCGTTGCAGGCTGTGCTCCAGCTGTCATGATTCTTGACACCCACTTCGATGGCCTGACCGTCCTCCACGACCCCGAGCATGGCATCCATGTTTCCGACTGCATTGCTATCTCGGGCCTCGGAAGCCATCCATTTGGCTCCTGGCAGCCGCACGGCGGCAACAAATCCTTTATGTGGCTCCGTGATGCCGCGCCCGACTCCCTGCAAGGGGCGAGAACCCTGATATACGGCTACGACTCCAAGCTCGCAGACTCGACATCCTTCCAATCAGTTGCCGACATTGCCAGAAAGTTCATCCTGCATCTCAAGTCTGGAGGATGGAACCGGCCCTCGTCAAAGCCAATCGTGTTCCTCGCCCACAGCCTGGGGGGTCTAGTGCTGATGGAAGCAATCATCCAAATTGCGGAGTCTCGGGACCAGAGAATCTCGAGTATTCTGGACCACATCCGCGGAGCCATCATGTTTGGCGTTCCAACACTGGGGATGGACCAGGCTCACCTGATGGCCATGGTTGAAGGGCAGCCCAACGAGTCGCTTATCCAGGACCTGTCACGAGACGGCGGAAACGATTATATCCGCACCTTGCACGGGCGATTTGATGGCCTCTCCTTCTTGAAGAGGGCACCGCTGGTTTGGGCTTATGAGACAAAACAATCCGAAACCGTTTCGGTGGGTGGTCTGAAGTATGCTGGATCGGCCCAAGACGGAAGCTAACCCTTGGTTTGGGCAGCAATTACCAGATGGATCCTGGAAGAAATCTGGCGAGTTTAAGGTTTTGGTTCATCCCAATTCGGCAACGTCGCGCCAATACGGGAAAGGTCGGACCAGTGATCTTATCCCGATCAATAAAGACCACTCCGGCATGGTTAAATTTCACAGAAGTGACGGTGATCTTGCCATCATCATGACCTCTATCAGAGAGCTCTGCAGCGCTGTGGAGCTGGCTGTTGGCCAAACCGTCTCCGAAAGAGACAACCAGTGTCTAGCGGACGACGGCGAAATTAGTCGTGGGTCGGCGTCATTATCTACGAAGCACAGAGAAGCTGGGTTCTGCCCCGCGCTCATTAAACTAGGCGAGGCCCTTGAGGCCCTTGACGGTAAGTTAGGTATCTGACTTCCGATCCTTCCCGAGCTCTGTCGGCTGAGCTGACACGTACCAATGCATACATGTAGGACTTCAAAATGAGATCCACTCCGGAGAGCTCGATTTCCGAGTCATAAGCATAGACAGTCCGTTCGAAGATACCTTTACTTGGATCTTTGACCTCCCCATCTTCGTGGACTGGCTCCAAGGAGGATCCGGTCTGTTTTGGATTTACGGAAAGCCAGGGTCTGGCAAGTCGACGCTGATGAAGCTCATTTTCCAGAGCAACAGTACCCAGAAGCTCATCCACACTTGGCTTGGGAGCGCTCTCGAAATATTTGCCGGTTTTTTCTTCCATTACAGAGGCTCTGCAGTTCAGAAGTCCATTGAAGGCGTTCTCCGTAGCCTTGCTGTTCAGATTCTCGCGCCTCTTCGAAAATCGTACATCGACCACCAACAGCCAACCTGGAAGAAATATGACGAGGCAAATAGTGAACTCTTCACACTGGACCGACTGCTTCCTAGCTTGGAGTCAGACCTATCCCACATTAAGGATGCCCTGGACGACATCCGCAAAACTCTGTCAAGCTTAGTGCGGTCTACTACACCAGATGCAAGTAAAATGGCAGGCAATAGTGACATACCACAGGAGGGAGACCCCAGTGGAACGGTCATGAAGAAGACTACTTCGGCCACCGAAATGCCGGGACAGAGATCGATGTCGCAAGACTACATTCAGGCAACAATCGCCACACTTACAGAACAGCGCAAAGTCTTCCTTGCTGACGAAGCGTTACTCAAGGAAAAGCTGCTTACAATACGGCACCGTATCAAGACTGTCGTTTCGACCCTCAAAGAGCTGGAGAAGACTACTCAGCCCGTTGTCAAGACCCCTGAGTTTTGCTTTCTTTTCGATATTGCTGTTCAGTTCCGGGACAGCAAAGCATGGCAAACCATGATTCCAAGGCTTGAGCGATTGCTGCGACATTTGTTGCACCAAGAGGTCATTGCGATTGATCTTGTGCTCTTTCTGGATGCACTTGACGAGTTTGACGGTCACGATGACACCATTGGTCGCTTTATGAAGGACCTGCTCAAGATACCGCCAACTTCGAAGACTCGTGTTAAAGTCTGCGTGTCGAGCCGACCTACTCCTGGGCTGAAGTCGCATTTCGGCTCCTATCCTGGCTTCGCGATTCACGACCACACAAAACACGACATCCAGGAATATGCGGCAAAATCTGTACCGCTCGCACTTGATACTTATAAGCCAGATCAACTCTTACAGCAACTGGTTCCATCAATCATCGACAGGGCAAATGGTGTTTTCCTGTGGGTTACGCTCGCAATAAAGGAGCTACAAGTGAGGGTCAAGGAAGCCACGGATGTCCTATCAATGGACGCTCTAGAAAAAATTCTGTATCAGTTGCCCGATGATCTCCAGACGTTCTATGAACTCATTGTTGAACGAATCAGCAAACCGAACCGACTGTGGACCTACGCCCTTCTCGAGCTTCTTATCCGCAAAACTGGCCCTCCGTTTACGGCGAGAGAGATACATGATGCCGTCTCAGTATCGTACTGCAAAACCTTTGACGAGGCTCTGGAGGTCCTGGATAATTTGGATCCCCCGGGGCCCGAGAATGACGAAAACTTCAACTTCCAGCTGGAGGCATCGGTTAGAGACAAGATCCATGCCTGGAGTGGTGGACTGGTAGAAGTCAAAGTCGAATGGCAGAACAGGATTGCTCGACCTCAGTTCATGCATCAGACGGTTCTAGAGTTCGCTACAGGTCCATGGTTCAAGAAGGTAGTGGTAGGAGACCACCTGGCAGCTATGCTCAACGAAAATGGCCATTCGTTTTACGCGAAATACTGGATTGCCAAACGGTCGTTAATGGGCAAGCGATCGACCGCGGAACAGCATATTGGTGAAGGATCAATTCGACAACAACACCTCGCTTCCTACACAAAAATGAAAAGAGCCAGCGCGTACTTCCGTTCAGACGCCCAGATCAAGTCCGCCTGGGGCTGGATTTACAAAGGTAACCGAGACCCGGCGAGCGGAATGTACATTGGACTCCCTGAGATTGCATATCATATCTTACAGTCCGAGCTCACAACTGGAACCAGTCAGTACGGGTTCCTGTCCACGGTCCGCGTCGAAGAGCTCAAGCTCGTCGACAGCGACCTCGATATCGATGGTTACCATACACCAACTTATCTTCTGCTGCTCTTCATTGTGTCGTTCTCCCTTACTCTCAGCCTTCGAGAATGGGTGGGAGATAATAGTCGCCACAAAGCCCTTTCAAGACCTCAAATCAACCGGTGGCCGCTTCTCAGTTCGCTTTTCTTTTTCCCGCCAAGTGGGATCGTTCAGCCGGGGTCCTTTGGCACTGCACAACTCCTCCTCGACAGCGGCTATGATTTAGCGCATGACCCAGACTTCTTTCCCAGGGTTCTTGCAGAGCTGTGGGCAAGAAGATCCCCGAAGGAGGAAGACGAGGCCACGAGAAGCACGGTGTTGGGGGTGGTGCCAGCGTCAACGGCGCTCAAGCTCGCAGTGCTAGCGCTCGAGCATGGCCAAGATCCCAATGTTCTTCTGACTTTCTTCTCTCGTATAGGTCTTGAGTTCTGCCAGGCACTGCATGTGGCGACACCAACCCTAGCGAGAGAGCTGATTAGGCATGGTGCAGATGCCACGTTGGAGAGCTCCGATGGCTCGCGTCCTATTCACTGGATTTTTCATCACCCCGAAGAGTTTGAGGGTGAGGGCGAGCTGGATTTCTCTCAGAGGTATGAGATGTGTAGCATCCTTGTCGAGGCCGGCGGCGTCACGAACGGCATGAGACCCCTTCAGGGGGTCGAGCGGTGTCTTGCAGACTTTGAGAATAGAGGATATGACATTCGCCTCATCCAACAGAAGCTTGCCGAGGCTGGAATGATGGACACAGAGTCGGCCGTCGCGCCACCCATCCTTGTAAGGGATCATGTCTCGGAGGCAGGGTCTGTGGTGGAGAAGAAGCAAGCGCGATGGCGGCCTTGGGCTCAAAATCTTGAGCTTCAGCACCAGGCTGTGAAAGGAGTAGGGAGTCTCAAGGAGCAGGTCAAAAACCTGCCGGATTCTTCCGGCGGGAGTGCTAGTACGTCATCTGTCAAAGGAGGGAACAGTGCAAGGTTGCTTGCACGGTTGCGACTTGGAGATGGAAAGCGAATCTGAGAATGGTGTCCTGGACATGGGCTATCCCGGGATTCTCATACACTACGTTACATGTTGGATGTTGGTAATTACATCTTGAAGTCCACCAATCTTGAGGACTTTCCTGGCCCCAGTTCATCTAGAGACGTCTCTGGGCAAGGGATTGGCACCATGTATCGTCGCTTAGGGTAAAAGATTGCTGTCGTCAAGGGGCTTCAAAGTAAACCTCAGAGAGACATGGCAGCTCGGGCTAACCCATTGCCAACACACTTTGGCTTCTCCTCGTGCTACTCGGAACACGACAATACAGCGAGGTCCGGTGCCATCTTCCTAAACCCGCCAGCCGCGACCCTTCTAAGCCCATCCCCGGCCTCCCCTCTCCTCCCTCCTCCCTCTGCCAGCGCATCCACGCCGACCTCTCCTCCCCCTGCTCCCTCACATCCGCTATCTGCACCACCGGCACTACCCGCGCCTTCTTGCGCTTAAATCCGCCGGCGTGGAGCTCATTGTATTCCTCCCCACGGGAGGTATCAAAGGCTCAGATCTCTTAGACGTAAATGCTAAGGAGAACTTCACCTTCTAGATATACGGCTAGGTGAAACTCAACATTACTAAGGTTTTCGGAAAGGAGAATTACGTGCCCATCCGGCCGGCATTTTTCGCAAGTAAGGGGTTCTAGTGGAGGGAGGGGATCCAGAAGGGACGGGTGACGGTGTATTAGCCGCATGTCAAGGTCGATTGGCTTACACTGGGGGATATTGGACGGATGGCCGCCAGTGTGTTGGTGAATGGTGTGAGGCCTGAAGGGGGTTACCCGAGTAGGGAGGCAGTGCAGCTGGTGGAGCCGCATTAGGTTTCGTTGAGAGAGGGGTTGAGGAGGATAGGGAGGGCGATGAGGGGAGGAGAAGAGATGGAGGTGGACCTACGGTCCTGCAGTAGCCTGTATAGGTACTACTTCTTAGGCCGGTCAGGCTGCCAGCTTCAACAATACCAATATCCTCCAGGCTAGCACCTTATATACTAGTATATTCTAGGTGCCGGTATATTATGTACTAGGCCATATAATATACTAATATGTTAAATACTGTCCAGATTTAGTGCTAGGATACTACGTACTGTCCTAAAGATTAGATTAAGATGCCATATATAATCCCACAACTGTACCATTATATGCTGAGCCCAGAACATGGACATAGCGGGAGCGTTGTTAGGAAGAAAAGGGTTCTGGCCAGGGATTAGAGCACCATCAGTCAGAGTGTGGTGAAATACGGCTGATCGGACCTGAACTGGAAACAGCCAGTTCAGCTGGCAAAACGTACAGGTATATAGGCTCTCTGACGAAGCCAGAGAGCCAAGAACACAAGCAATACAATCAAGCAGTTGCAACTCCATCAATTCTACCGAATTCAGTGTGGTGTGTTTCTGATAATAAGGGACGTAAAATGTGTTTCATAAGACCCCTGGGGAAAGTGAGGATAAGAGAGGAGAATAGGTGGTTCCAGTTTTGGTACACCGGTGGCCCAAAACTGTTCCCTTGCGAAAGGTTACCATTTGAAATTCTAGAACTCTGTTAAGTTATGGAGCACTGCCTCCTCGCCTAAACCGCGTTTGGCGGCTTCCATGATCATATCCTGAGCAGTGCCTAAGCAAGGTGGCATGGGGTGGTGTAGGTGACTGGGGGGGTTGGTGAGGGCAACTTTAGGGTAAAACAACAGCTCCTCTTCTTCGACGCTTTCTTTGTAATGCAAAGAAACCCAGTGCACGCTTTCCATTGGAATAAGCTAGAATTCATCATGAACGCTTTTGATGTTGGCATACAGACCTAGCTCGCTGATCAAATAGACCTATCTCGCCCACCGAATAGAGGTGCCTATTTTGCCGATCGAATGGACCGATCTTGCTGTCGAACAGACCTATCTCGCGGCTGACATATAGGCCTCTCTCGCTGTCGCTAATGCCTCGCTACTCATCCCTCCATGCGTGTCGCGTCGCCGTTACCGGTTCCAGGTTATTCCCGGTGGGGCATACCAATGGACACAGCCGAGGCACACAGAGACCACCGATTATAATCTTGCGGTTGCCCCCTAAGCCCCCTTTCTTGAAGCCCATGGTCCTATATCGTGTTGCGCTGTCTACAGGGGCCACAGCCGTGACCGTCCGGCCACTTCCGTGCGCATCCGCTATAACCGGTTGAACCAAATACTATTCGATTCGGCGATACTCTGGTTCCATGGCAAGCTGCATCAGATGATCCGTGTCGTGGCCGAATAGTCTGAGGAACGTGTACTCCCGAATCGTGGTAATTGTCTTGCAAACTTGCCAGACTCGTGCTGTGTCGATGTATGCTCGGAGATCTGGCCCTACGAGACCTATTTGACGAGTCAGCGGTCAGTCGATAGATGAAGATGAAGGTAATAGGTATGGCTGGAGCATACGATAGATCAGGGGTTCCCCGTGAATGTCGGAGTTTCGCTAGATGCTGTGCCTAACGATGCGTTTGCCGAGCGATGTGCACCGTTCGGCCACTAAGATAGAGAAATTGGGATGTTGGATGAAAGTGGACAGCCTGGCCATCATCGAATATAGCGGCACCTCGGGTCTCAGTGGAGCGTTGGGGTGCATGAATGCCCATAGTATGTCGTGTCGCATGACGTTTGCAGCGACGCGGGCAATGTCGGCTAGGTCTTCGAATACTGCATCGCGCGTGGCTATGGTGACGCCGTCTTCGAATTCAACAAGCATCGCGGATAGTGGCTACAGGGAGCGGATAATGGCTACAGGGATGACAAAGGGTCGACTGAAGGATGATGTCGAGAAATTCTGGGGGTTTGCAAGTCCAAGTCGGCACTAGGAAGCGCCCAGCCTAGACCATGGAAAAGATGGCGGTGCCTAACACTGCAACACTCGCGCCTTCCTCTCGCGACCAAGCAGGCTGCCACGCTTTGCGCCTCGCTGGTGCGTGGAACAGGTAACTTTTTTCGGGGTTCCCTATCGACGCTGTATGTATCGGCAGGAAGGAAAGAAAATCAGTGCGGAAGCCCCGGCCCAAAAACAAGGTCTCCTCAGCCAGTATGGAAGATGCCTTCTTCGGCACTGTCAAAGCAGCCCATGGCTTTTCTGTTATAATCCGTCTTTCATTCGAAAAAGACTGCCTGCAGTCCCCAACAGCCTGTCCAAATTGAAATCGAGGCCTCTCACAATGGCAACATCGTGGAAGTGTGAAAGCGCCAAGAGGAGAAGGGTGGATCCTAAGATGTAATGGGTCCATTGAAGGCTTCCAAGAACCCTCCTTTCATCCACAAGGAACTGCAATGGTCGGATGGTGTAGTTGGTTATCACGTATGCCTCACACGCATAAGGTCTCCGGTTCGAGCCCGGGTTCGATCAAATATCCTGCAAGGGTGACAGTTTCCTTTTTGCCTGGTTCTCTAAGGAAGACAGGGTGGGCGATGTCAAATTCTAACTGCATGGCCGGGACAGAACAGGCAAGAATCTCAAACCACTGTCACTTGAACGCTTCCATTTTTTGCTATGACTTCCCCTCCCTCTCCAACTCCTCCCGTATCCTCGCATCGCACACCCCAGGATACTCACAATCGCACGCAATCTCCTCTCCCGTCCTAACACTCCGCATCGTGATAGAATACCTCCCCCCTCTCAACACCGGTTGACCATCGACAAAGTCCGTCTTCCGCCCCTTAATCCCATGCGTATACCCATACCTCGCCGGCCCCGTCATGATAAGCAGCGACCTCGCCGGCAGCATCAACTCCCACGAGGGACTCTCCTCCTCCCCAACCGTCCCCGCATCTCCCTCGATTTTCTTCCCCTCCCCTTCCGCCACCGTCCCCCCCAAAGACCGCTTAGGCAACCTCATCTTCCTCGCCTCATTCCCCCCCGCCTTCTTAAACACCATCGGCACCCCACTCCCAAACGACAGACTGTACAACGCCTCGCCAAACATCGAATGCGTGTCTACATGCGGCGGAATCCCCGCCCCAGGCGGGTAATACTGCAGCGTGAACTGCTCCGGCAGGACGTCAACCCCCTCGCGCAGCGGCAGGCGCGCGGCAATGGCGGCGATGTGGGCTGGGATGGGCGTGGAGATGAGCGAGGAGGCACCGAAGGTGGTGTAGTCGAAGTGGTGGCCGAAGTGCTGGCTAAGGCGCTTTTTGGCGGAGGGTTGGGGGGCGGTGGAGGTGGTGGTGTGGTAGGAGGTGATGAGCGTGGTTTCTTCGGCGGGGGTGATGAAGTTGGTGATGAGGGTGAGGCCGAGGGAGGGCCAGGTGAGGATGTTGGAGGAGGTGGGGTCGATTGTTGGTGGGGGTGGGGGGTGGAGGGCGGACATGGTGAGTTTGGTGGGCGTGGTGAGTGAGGTAGGTGAATGATGGTCTTTCAATGTGAGTTCGTTGGGTTGCAGGGTCTTGGAACTTTGCGCGACTGGCTTATGTCAGCAGGAATGGGTGGGAAGATGTGTTGGGGGTTAGGGTTAGACTGCTTTCACGTGCGATGTCCTGGTTGTTCCTGCTTGGTGTTGTGCACGTCAATTGTTATCTCTTGTGATTTGATTTGCTGCTCAAGCTCCGTAACAGAGCTCCCCGAATTCCAGGTTGCGCATTATATTTCCACCTCCTGCAAGCATTGCTCAGGCCGCTCCAAATGCCGTTGCCATGCAACAGCAACAACTCCAATTCAGGGCTCAGGGGTTCAATGCAATAGCGGCTCCGTGAGACGAAGACTGACGACTCGAGGCGGGCAACCTATACCCTGATGCGGCCAAATTTTGTTATCAACTCTGAGCTCACGCTCTCGGTCCCAGACTCCGAGTGTGTGCGCTTGAGCAGGCCCAGTCCTGGTGGCGATGTCATCAATCAGCTGGGAGCGGATCATGTTTGCAGTGCAAACTGTGGCACTAGGCTATTGGAGGTAACTTGTACTGTTCTCTGTGTTTGAGGCTCTCTGTGTCCACAGAAAAATTTCCTCGTAGAGAACCGATTTCTTTTGATCTTGAACTGGATACAGACCTGCGTAGTGTGAGTAAAACAGAGGCCATAGTTCTAGTGCAAAGAGACATTCTCTCGAAATGATGAGATTGACAATGAGAGAGAATCATGGTCTGAGGGCTGGGATTGATAGTGAGCTCATTTGATAGGTAAAAAGCATAGCATTCTCCTGAAGAGGCTCTATCATGGATGGCTATCTGTATCCGTTACCGCCTTGCTAGTTCCTATGGTGCTGGAAGTTCATATCGTGGTGCACATTGAAAGCTTGAGTGGGATATGAAGGGTGTCCGGATTGACCACGACCAGCGTTGTGAGGTGGGGCTGGCCATTGAGGATGTTGCTCTTGTTGTTGTGGCTGCTGTGGCTGCTGTGGTGGTTGTTGTTGTGATGACCAGTGGGCAGGAGGGGAGGGTTGAAAGCCTCCTCGGCCGTTTCCATTGCCATTCCCGCGACCTCGGCCACGGCCACGGCCGACGCTGTAGCTGGAACCTGGGCTTTCGCTGTAGCCGTAATTATTAACGACGGATTGCGCGCGCGCCCAGCTCTGTTGATGTTGGACAGGGCTGTGTGTTCCCGGAAACGGAAACGGGGAAACTGGGGGCAAGTTGGCCACGATGCCCACGGCATTCCCTTGTACCGACTGATATGGCCATTAAAGAGCCGGTTGTTGCCATGGATTCACTGCTCCTCCATATGTCATCTCGTTCGTCATGCGACCGGTGTGGAACACAAAACAGAGCGGTTTTCTGGCCGTTCGGCAAAAGAGTGATGGAATTGCTTATTCTAGATAAAAAGGAGAGGGTGGCAGAGAGCCAGTAATATAGTGGTGGAAGGTGGCGAGTCACGTGGCCAACCAGGTGACCATATTGTATCACAACCGGGCATAAAGCTAGACTGCAGGCCCTGGACTTGGAGCATAGGCTGCGACGAGGTAACTTGGGCCAGGGAAATGGATGACTGTCCTGTTGCTGACGGCGGTCCTGGTGTGCCCCTTCGAGATATTGAAAGCATCTCCATTCCCTCGACGAGTGTTGGACGAGTACCAATGGCATCAAGGATCGAATTCCGAACGTCTGGGGGAAAGACCTCAAGGTGGGGAACGATGTCCCCTAGCTGCGGAATTGAAGGATATGCTTTGGCGATGTAAATGCGTATCATCCCAACCAGCAACCACAAGTACCTCTGCTTGAGAAGCTGGCCACCATGGTTTCCGTGGCGGGCATTTAGATCCTCCAAACTTTTGCAAATATACCGCCACACAGACGTACTTCGCGTTTCTGTTTCAAAATAAGATCCGAGGTGAAGGTTTCTGCACGCGACCCCATTCTCTGACCAGCGGCTCTTTTCAACCCTGCAAGGACAGAGGCTGTCCAGATTTGCGGCAGAGAGCATGATGTCAAAGACTCTGGCCACGGAGTTGGCACAGTCGGCAAGCTCCGGATGATGCATGTCAAACACGAGAACCAAGATGCATTCCCAAGGCTCAAGGGTATATTCGCCCATACCAGGAGGGTTCGGATCAGCGCCGTAGTCCAACAGGGTCAACAATATACCCTATTTGAAGGCCGCCACCAATGTAACTCCTTCTCCGTATTCTGGGCCCATGCCGGGGCCCAATAGCCCGTGCGCGGAGTAACCATTCCACGTACACAGCCCAGTAAGACATCTTCAAACCAATCTCTAGTCGGTTTGGATTATGTCCGTTCGATAATAGGCATTGGAGCAAACGAGCCCGCTCCGATGTCCACGTGTCCTGAAAGCGGACAACTAGGATCTCTTGCAGAGGCGGTTCATACAGCCCAAGGTATCCCTCTCAAAATAATGAGGGTTTTGGGGTAACTTTACCGATAGGTATGTAGTGAGTCCAACTTTCAATACAGCGTTCCGGAAGCGTAAAACCCAAAAGCTTGGCGGGTTGATTGGGGCGATTGACAGGGGGGTGGACGACTCCATCCAGTCCAGTCGATCACACACGACACTGGGGTTTGACCGATCGTCATTGAATGCGTATCCAGCGTATCTCAGAGCAACGTAGAGAGTATCATCCATCAATTTGGTCGTGGTGTCATCGATGTCGGAGTAGTACCGCCCGATCCAGGACGTGTAGGCCTGGAATATTGACAGCATGGGGTTGAACTTCCGTTTGACGTGCCCTTGGATAAATTTCTCCATCTCCACCGTTCGCAGAAAGTCTGCTACTGTGCGGTGGAGGAACCAAACTTCTTTGCCTTTAACTTCAAGCAAACCCCGGCATCGCGAGTCGAGCCGTCTGGAAAAGTGACCGGTCAAGTCCGTAAATTTCTGCGGGAACCATTTATGGCGATAATCATCCATGCAGTACTCTCCGTTCTCGTACTCAAGGTCGATTAATGCGTAGATGATGGTAGGTAACGCTCCCTCGGCAGCTAGGGCCACTTGTAGCGTCCGAGCCATCTTTTCATGGTAAAATGCGTCCACCGAGGAGAGGATCTGCTTGAAGAACTCCCCCAAGTCTGTCGGTATTTCATCAAGCCTCTTTCGTAGATCCGATGCGGTGTCATGGTTTATGAGACCGTCTCTGAGTTAACGGGCAACGAGAAAGACCCAAAGAAATACCCCCTCCGCGCGCTCTGTAATTTGGTTGACGATCCATTGTTTCTCAATTTCGAGTCCGGAGACGGATCATTGCCACTCTTCTCCCAGTTCAGAACTTGCGTAAGACCCGATATCTTTTCGCGTGAGTTCGTGAATGTATATCTTATTTGGGAGAATTGTGCCGAAACTCTCCTCAAAGACATTCCAGGGACGGCTAGACACACAAATCTTGATGCCCGGCGCCTGAGAAAGCCCTTGTAGAAGCTGGCATACGATATGGTGGTCTCCAGAGTATTCGTCGAGGCCATCAATAAAGAAGCAAAACTGTACAGGCAGATCCAGCTGGGTTTTGAGCGTGTTGATTGCAGCTTCCAACTCTGACCTCGTCAAGAAAGGCGAGGAACTCGACCACTGGTAAGGTTCTTGGTTTGTACCCGCTCGGGCCCACCTCTCTTGGAGCACCTTTGGGATCAAGTCGGGACATTGATCCAACACGTTGAAGCGGATGGAGCGGAGAAGGCCTTCGTCGGATTTCTGAATAGCGTTCCCAGCAGACCAGAAGAAGTGCGTTGCAATAACGATGGCTTTCTCAGACGCCCAGCTTCGGAGGGCAGATGCAGTGTTGGGGGAGTCGGCGAGAAATTTCATGAAGGTGGACTTTCCGGATCCAGGCTTGCCTGAAACCCAGAAAGTGCCGCTCCCTTCACGAAGCCACGTCATAAGGCGGGCGTCGATGTGCTCTGGCTTCTCGCTGTCATCTTGGAGGTCTTGGAAGGCCCACTGGAACGTGTTTTGGTGGGCGACTGGGATCGATTCGTATCCGACAGGGCGTTCGTCGTAGTTTAGACCCGACAGTATCTTGGCTTGCTTGCTGAGTGTCCGACCGCAGTCCAAAAGGCCACGAACATCCCCCAGGGTCTGGAACACACCCGCTAAGGCTCGGTCGACGCATTCCACAATAGAGATGCTTCCCCCTTGCTGAGGCCTCAATTTTGTGATTTCATCAGATAGCTGTCGAACATTGCTAGAGATGGTGCGCAAT
>Ga0247780_1001269_pt1 | contig 16304 bp, 26 predicted proteins | sample UWRJL079202R5_FD_179927 | JGI IMG/M metagenome (GOLD analysis project Ga0247780, IMG submission 179927) | Plant litter microbial communities from Arlington Agricultural Research Station in Wisconsin, United States - UWRJ-L079-202R-5 | ecosystem: Environmental > Terrestrial > Plant litter >... | reverse complement strand
CCAATACGGATTTCTATTTCTGTCTAAGGGGGGGGGGGACTGCCTCGGGGCACCCAAGACAAGAGGGGAAAGGACAAAAGGGGAAAAAAACACACGTGAAATCACATTGATACCACTGAGAGAGCCACCCCGTTTCTGGTGTACTTTCACGCCAAAAAAACAATGCTGGGGGGCTTGGAGGGGAGGGCGACGAAGAGGCGATTGCTGCTGTCGGGGTTGCCTTCGGCGAAGTCTTGCTTTTTTTGACAGCACCCTTAGAACTGGTCCGCTGGTTGCTTGATCTCGTCGCCGGCATTGTGAGAGTAATGCAACTCTGCCTTGGAGGGTTCAAAACCGAGCGAGATAGAGACGATGTGGTTATCCAAAAGTTTGTCGCATCGTCGCCCTTATATGTCCAATTTCTTGAGTTCGAGTGCGGCTACGAGTGAGTTCTCAGATACCTGTGAGTCAGGCCGCCTGCGTGATGGTCTAACTGGATTTATGAAGCCGTTCTGGCCGCAGGGGATTCAGTTGCGGCAAGTCCAATGGAGACTGACCAAGACGCGAGTTGAGTTTCAGCCCATTAACGAGGCTGTGTTCGGCCCTCACTGGCTCCTTGCCAGTGGACGAGTCTGGAGAAGTGCACCCGTGTCATTCCATTGGTCGCCGATCCGAGGCTGAGCAACCTCATGCCTACATGTACGAAGTACCTGACCATGCACCCATACTCCACTGTGCGTGCTCGACCTCCGCATCATGACCAAACTGCAGGTCAAGGGACTTGTCTGCTGTGCTTGGAGCTCACATACTTCGAAATTGTATTCCTATTCCACCTGCAGCACTCCCAACCTCGTAATACCTGTCGGTTGCCGCATTCTCTCACAGAGCTCAACAACGCATACAAATACACTCAACTACAGGAGTCCGTACTGGTCACATGAGAGGTCTGCTTGGTCTTGGAAAACCATTGTGTTGGTTAAGTACATGCCATGACGTATAGATGTCAGGTCCATCTGCGTTTGTCAGGTAAGGCCAGATGCAGTGGGCGAGGTAAGGTACCCAAGGTAGGTAGGTAGGGTTGCAATGTCCCCTCCCAGACGGGTACGTACGTACTGCAAACCTCAGGACCGCATCCATCCCCACGCAGCAGCTGCAAAGATCGGAGTGATCCGGGCAGCAGATCGCCAGAGGCTGGCAAAATGTCCGGAAAATGCCACGACGGAGTTTACTTTGCCTACGCAGACGCTAGTAGCGCCGCGAGCTTGAGAGAGTCCCAAGTTGTCGCCGATTCCGTGTTTGGCGTCACCGCCACTCCTTTAGGCTGGTAGCTCATCTGTGGGAATGGCTTCAAATCAGGGTAGTGGCAACTCGTGGCGGCGCCTGAGGCGCTTGAGGATAGTGACCTGCAAGTGCTGGTTCCCCTTATGAGGTCACAAGTTTGGCATCAGCAAAAGAGCCAAGCAATCGAACGCAACCCGTCAGTCAGCAATCGGGCTCCCTTGCAGCGACCACATGCCCACTCGTGGCATCCTCGCGGCATCCTCGCGGGGGGGTCGGGTAGCACGAGCCTGTGAGAGAGACGGAGCCCGCAGGACGGAAGCAGGTGGTCTTGACCTCTCCTTCGATGTTCCAGACTTTCAGTCCCAACCGCGTGGAACGACGATACTAGACCCAGATTTCGACATCCCGCTGCCCGCAGGCTAGTCCTCTAATGCACAGAACATCCATCCCATCGCAGGTAGCGCTAGACGCGCCATTGGCCGTTCACGCCTTTCGGTGTCTTGCATGCCGTCGTACAGCGGATGCGACACTGTCACTTCTCTGTTTCTGACAGGCCGCGCAATCTCGATCCCGACGCCCACCGCTGCGCCCGGTCCGATCAGGAAACCCGGCTTTGTCGCCACAACAAACAACCCTTCCACAGCGAAACCAGCTCCGGAGCGAATCGCATGACGAGCGGCACGGGGGAGCCACTGGTAATTCCAGGTGAACGGGTCGCTTACAAGTCGCCGCCGGTTGCGACGAGAAGGGGGGTTGGAGTGGTTGGTGTCGGAACCGGGGTGTTCCCGATAGTTTTTGTGATGATCCCGGTTCAGACACCCGTCGCAATGGCACATGTTGCCGCAATCGTGTAAGTGGCTGACCCTCCACGCCCTCTAACCACACCGGGTATTATTGCCTTTGGGGCCCGCACCCAGTTGGGGGCGAACTGCAGGGCCCGAAACCGTCGTCCCAACCTCAACCTCCGGTCCCATCGGCTCCATGATATCGAAGCTCGCTCGCAGCATTGTTACACGACCTCGATTGATCCGATCCGCCTAATGTACAGCAAATGTGAGATACAGTATGCCAAGAGAAACATGGGTTTTTGTTTCTTCAGCCGTCGGCCCTTTCTACAGCCCAGCGCCGCCAACAGAACGCTTCGCCTATTGCCCTGCTTAGTTTAGGGGAGAGGTTGGCGTCGTACAAGCATCCAGCCGGCCGGCAGGTGTATGTGGTCAGGGAGCTAGCTCCGGAGCTGGGGCCGATGTGGTGTGAGTGTGTGTGTGACTGTGAGGCTTCGCGGCTGGTGTCCGGGGTCGTGCTCTCGTGCTGGAGCCCGATATTGCTTATGATGCGTAACAGCTGGGCGCTTCCCCCAAGCAGGACGCGACTGCCGTTGTCGAAACAGCTGTTGCCACCACAGGTTCTCGGCTGCGGCGGTAATCCGCGAGGATGGTACCACCTATTCGATGGCGACGACAGCGAGGAACCAGTGGGATTGATGCAAGAGACCCTCGCCGTCGAACCGGCCAGCGCAATGCACACCGCTGTTAAACATGCCGTTAAAGGATTCATCATCGATCCATCATTCCTGTTTCGGACGCTCGTTGCTTTTTCCCTGTCCTCTCATTGCTTTTCCTGTGGCAACGCACCGGGCCTAGCCTGAGGTGCTTGCGCGGTAACCTCACATGGCCCTGGGGCTTTGACGTGGGACGGCTCCGAGGTAAAGACTCGCCGAGTTCGAACATCATCATTTATCCCATAATAAAGGGGCCCGCCGGTCCGCCGGTCGAGATGTGGACTTGTGGCCCTGCCGGCTGGTTGAGCACCTTGATATGTGGTTGTGGCGGTTCAAAGTCGCTGGAAGGCCGCCTGTGGCCTCGTTTGCTTGGCTAAGGTGGAGCGGGGCTGGAGATACCCAGGAAAACTAGAACACAATTAGCACTGTAAGCAGTCTAACAACTAGCGTAGATTCGCACTCACACCGTCTTTCAGAGACAAGGATCACGAGAACCGCAGAGGCTGCTTTTCCCTGGGTCCTGGCGTTCCTGGTTTGCCTGTCAAGTCGGACCCTGCTTGATTCGGTCGCCGCAATCCGGTCGAGCTGTCTGGGCAGAGATGCCCGGACGAGGTATCTCCCATCTAGGGGGGGGAGGGGGGGGTACCTTTGCGGCTGCATTTCCTTCATCTTCAACCCTCCTTCCTAACATGAGCTATTGCTTCTTCCTGCAAGACATATTTCATGACCATCGACGTGGCCGAGCCCTGGTGTGTCTTATTTCTCTGTGTGACTGATCACCGCTTCTCAGCTCCAACCAGCTCGCCTACACTTCATCACTGGCACTCCCACTTTCCAGTCTGCCCTCTTATCCCATCTGTTTGCGGGGCTATTGGCAGAATACCCCGTGAGAACACTCCGTGGGGCTTGGTAGGTAACCAGCCAGCATTTAAGTTATCTTCGCACCTTCTGCTCCATCTCGGACCTCTGGGCGATTGCTCTTTCCTCAATATCTGGTCCCAACCCGCCCGCCTTGTCCGGCTCCGAGCGCTTCCAACCTCCTGGTTCTTGCCCTGAGCTTGTTGGTCACCCATTTTCACCCTTCCTGGCGAGACTCCCCGCGCAATCGCTGCGACTGTCAGTTGCTAGCCTGGCCGCACCTTGAGCAGTGTGCTGGGAACCTAGGTGTTGCCTTGGAATATCTGAAGCCCGGAAGGAAATTCCAGATCACGGTCACGCGGGCTTTGTGGTACAGCCCACTGCCAGCCTTCTGACCGCTTGCCTGCGCAAGTTCAAGTCGTGCCCGCTAACATACGTAGGCCAAAAGCAACTCGGTCCTCGATATTCGGGCTCATCTGTCGCCAAAACCGAAGCTTTCCGACTGCCAGGGGGACGGGCTGGATGTATCCCGTTGCATCTCAGACAGGCAGTTGATACTTGCCAAGGGATGAGAGTGTGAGGGGGATCACAAACGCGCCTCAAGGTCGCACCAAACTCCGCGCTTCTTCGCCGCTTCTAGGCCGATTTGTACGCTTCTTGCCGAGGTAGAATTGGCTTCTACTCAGATCTGGAGACCATTCTCCGACGTTCTGATTCTTCCCGAACGCAGAGCATCGCAATTGACCGTACCCGGTTCCACGCTCGTTTGGCGATCGTGTGTGTGGGAGCTGGCTTTCTTCTCCTGCTGCAGCAAGTTCCTTCTATTAAGGCACGCGGCAGCCTTTTGGTGCAGGGCGCAAGGGGGTCGTTTCTTGCCCGAGTTGGAGGGAGGCGATAGGCATAGGTCGGTGTGGCCCGAGGTTCTGGGAAGGATCAATTTGCCCTGTTGCACCGCCGCGGGCTGGCGTTCCTCCTAAGTCTCACGTCCAGGAACCCGGTTTCCAGGGGAGGCCGCACACCTCAGCAAGAGGCAGCCACCAGGACAGGCGGTTTATGGGAGGTAACTGACGCAGCTACAACGCCCAATTCGTTCACCACAGACAAAGGTGGTCAGCCACTTGAGTCAGCATAAAACTGACGTTTTCCCCAAGAATATTTGATCTTGGCCGAGAACCCTGCTGGACTCGATCGAGATAGGGAAACCCGTTTTTGAGTACCAAGACCTCGAGGAACGCGAAAGTTGCCCGACCATTGACACCCCAACAATACCACCAACAGGGGCTCGGCCGCTTCCGCCATGATCGACCCCTACTACGTTAGCCTGGCCAACCAGGCTTCGGGGTCGGCCCTCGCTAGCCTTCACTACGGCTACCCAATAGCAGTCTTCGTCTACTATCTTGCTTCCTCAGCTGTTGCTGTCTGCACTCTGCAGACGAAGTCCTCGGACGAAGGCCATAAACGACAACATATTATCAAATGGCTTTTCCTGTTCGGTGTTCTTGCATTCTTCGCGCAGCTTGTCGCGTTGATACTCCAGGGGGTCACTCAGGGTAGATTTCCTTTGGAACAGGACTTGACCATTGGATTGCTCTCATGTATCCTGGTCTTCGGGGTCGAGTTCGCTGGGATATCGGATTCGCCAAACCCAGTATGGTACCCTTTTGTGGGATCTCTGGCCATGGCATTGGTATTCGAGCCGATCATCGCGGTGCTGTCGTTGACTTCTCTCCCGTCCGAGTCGCTTGGCTTCGTGGAGTTCTTCGTGATGTCGACGATCGCAACCCGTTATCTCGCCTTCGTTTTGGCATTCGCCTTGTACTTTGAGGGTGGTTGGAGCGCGCGGAGGGAAAAGGGCGCTGACTCTGAGCGGCAAAGTCTTCTCAAACCCACCGAGAGCGGTACCTTAGATGGCCATAAAGATTCCGGCGACGAAGTTGAAGTAGGAGAACAGCAAACCGGCTACGGCACAACGACAGAGGCATCCGAGGAAGAGTCTAACGATGCCAACATATCCCCTTCCACCGAAAGAGTCGAATCCCCCTGGGAACGACGCGAACGAGAGGCTAGAGAGCAGATGGAGAAACGATTGAAGGAGAAGGGAAACTGGTTTACATACGCCAGGAGCTTCATGGTGTGCACAGTTGCCGAATCATTCATTTCTGTTTTAAATTTACTGACGAGTGATTTCTAGATCTTCTTTCCATATATTTGGCCAGTCAACAACCGCCCGCTTCAGATTCGGGTCGGCCTTGTCGCAATCTGTCTACTAACCATGAATTTCGTCAACCTTCTTATTCCTCGACAGATGGGAATTTTGCTAGACAGTCTTGCCGGCGCCAATAACGAGAACGCATGGGTACAGGTAATGCTCTTCGGTGGCCTGAAATTGGTGGCATCCGAAGCAGGGCTTTCTCTGTTACGCCAATGGCTCTGGATCCCTGTTGAATACTATTCTTACGACGCCATCAGCACAGCCGCATATTCGCATGTCCTCAACCTCTCGTCCGACTTCCACGACTCGAAGAGCTCCTCGGACATTATGATGGCCATAAACTCCGGCCAAAGTATCTCCAACATGCTCGACTCGATTTGCTTCCGAGCGATACCCATGCTCATCGACATGGCCGTGGCGTTCACGTACCTGTCGATCACATTTGGGCCATACGAAGGCTTTATTACCGTTGCTACATCAGTGATATTTATGTATATTGCAACGAGCATGATCGCAAGACTCAGGCTGGCTCGCAAAGGCGAGGTGAGTGCTTGGTTCGAGGAACATTATGTTCGCCAAGCCGGAATTCAAGGCTGGACCACTGTCGCCTGCTTCAACCAGACCGAGCACGAGGAGAGGCGTTACTCCAAGGCTGTCAGAAATCGCGTCACGAAATCTCAGACTGTCCAGCTTGGATACATCCTGTCTTACGCTTTCCAGTTCTTGGTGCTCCTGTCAGGCCTCCTAGCTGGAGCACATCTTGCCGTGTATCAGGTGACACGAGGCATCGCTACACCTGGCCAGTTCATCATGCTCCTCACATACTGGTCTCAGCTTGTCGCGCCTCTCAATTTCTTCGCTGGCCTAGGAAGAAGTGTCTCCCGAGACCTGATCGGCGCAGAGCAGCTTTTGGAGATTATGCAGACAAAGCCGACCATCACCGACAAGGAGGGAGCACCACCTCTGGAATTTGGTGGCGGCCGCGTTTGCTTTGACAACGTTTGCTTCTCGTACGACAAGAAAAAGGAAATTCTCAAGAACGTCAGCTTTACAGCAACCCCTGGGATGACGATGGCATTCGTCGGTGCTACTGGTGCCGGGAAGTCAACTATCCTGAAATTACTCGACCGCTTCTACGACGCCACAAAGGGGGCTATCTATATCGATGGACAAGATATTCGAGACGTCAGCCTTTCTAGGTCAGTATTTCCCCATGATTCCCTCTGAGCAGTCACTGACACACAGTTTGTTGGCAGCTTGCGAAATCAGATTGGAGTTGTCCCACAAGCCCCAGTCCTCTTCGACGACACTGTGATGAATAATGTGCGGTATGCCAAACTGGATGCGACAGATGAAGAAGTATTCGAGGCTTGCAAGGCGGCTAGTATCCATGAGCAAATTCTGGGCTTCGCAGACGGTACGTGATGGCTTCAGAAAGAACAACCTTGCACGTGTCGAAGACTAACCATGCCGGTAGGCTACCAAACCCGTGTCGGCGAGCGCGGCGTTAAGCTCTCTGGCGGAGAGCTTCAGCGTGTAGCTATCGCACGCGCAATTTTGAAGAGACCTGCGATTGTACTGCTTGATGAGGCGACGAGCGCGGTCGATACCGAAACTGAGCACAAAATCCAGGAAGCGCTGCGGCGACTTTGTGAGGGCCGTACAACCTTCATCGTCGCGTGAGTAATATTTCTGTCTTCTTGATCCCCAACATACATTTCCAACTGACACACCTGCCTAGCCACCGACTGTCGACAATCATGAATGCTGACCGGATTATGGTCGTCACCGGCGGTGAGCTTGTCGAGGAGGGTAGCCACGAGGAGTTGATCCAAGCCAACGGGAAATACGCAGAGCTGTGGTCGAAACAGATCTTTGTCAAGCCCCAGGACAAGCAAGACTCGGCTGAGGACAAATCTGTTACTAAGAATCGCAAGGCACCTAACATTGTCAATGATCTGCCCTCGGAGACAGCCAAACTGGAGCTTGCCAAGGTTAAAAACACGCAAAGCAGGATCACATCTAGCGGGTCAGATGCGAGCGGATCCGAGGACTCCTCGGGCAGTGAGGACTCTGAAGACAGCACGGACACACTCGTGGCCCCCGGACACAAGAAAGAGGTATAGATTCTGTCAAGGAATGTGTTAATTATTATTATACATCTCTGCCAGTTTGCTATCTAACCACCTCTTTGTGTCCAGGATTCGAGGCTCAATCCGGATGCCCCGACTTTCACACCGCGGTCTCGAGGCACCGGTGTGTCGATCGGTGTCTTGGGTCCTGCAAATCTTGCAGCAACAGGTAGTGGCTATTTTGACACGAGGACCAGAAGCCCTATCCACCCTGTTCAGTACTTTGCTGCACCGGTTCTTATGGTCCCAACGACATACCCGGTCTTTAAGCCCGCAGCGCCAACACCGGCAAGGCGAACAACCGACTTCCTGCACAATGAGGCCCAACGACCCGAGGCAGTATACGACAGCAGCAAGGAACAGCCACCAACTACGGCGTCCAACGAAACACTCAAGCATCCCTGTTACTCGCGCAGGGTTCAGTCAAAGAGTGAGCCTTCTGGGCTCACTGACTCACCAAGTTCTTCGTAGAGGGATTTTGGAATATCTGCCAATGTTGCTTTGCCAGCTGAAAAGGCAGGCTTTTGTATTACATATACCTATGTTTAGAGGAGGAGGCAGCATTAGGCAGGCTAGACTTTAGACGTGGATAGCCAATGTGCAGTTCCGGACTGGAACAATAGGCATAGATGAACGAATCATGAATAGAGACTCTCGTGCACCAATGGTGCGCATCCATTCTTAATGGTGGTGTTCTCAACAATGGCTTGAGACAGTTTCTGTGATGCTCTTCATGTCTTCACCTGCCCGTCAAGCTAACTTCTAGGTTGTATCCGCTATAAATCTCTCATTTTGGAAGGAAATGGCTGAAAGTTAAAGCTGGACATACTGCACACATTGGCACCACTTCAGACTCTTATTGTTGAGTCGCCATGATTTGTGAACTCACATTTGTCCTTCTAGTCTTGACACATTGCATACTTCATTGTGTTATTATACCACCAAAGACAAGTGTTAGATATGATTACAGTAACGATACCGTATTTCCAGGTTATAGACACTTCAGAACACACCGACGCAATAAACCTACTTTAAACTGGCTGCCCGTACACCCCGTACACCCCGTACACCCAACCATCGGGATGGGTAGAATTCTGTTCACAATGTTTAGGTGTGAGGGCATAGTCGAGCTTCCCTGAGGCTCAAGTGGAGGGGGGTCAGTTGTTTACAAGAAAGGGGTATCCGCATTATCATCAATCAGTTCTCATCCCTAGCACCGTACATATATGCCCAACTGTCTTTCCGACCAAAAGTCCACCACAGCTAAACTAAAAATTGCCCCTGAATTCTATCAAAAAGCCCTGCTATTGCCCCACATCCGCCGCAGCAGCCTTCTCCTCTTCATGGTCGCCACCGCCCTTCTGCCCCTTCGGCTCGCGTGCCGAAACCCCTAGTTTCTGCATAGCCTGTACAACGCCCGCCTCAACTGCATTCTCTTCCCTCACCCTTTCCTCCTCAGCAAGAAAGGCATCCTCCTCCTCCTCCTTACCAACGTTTCCCGCCTGGTCTTTCTTGGGTTCCTCGGGCGCCACAACCTTTTGCTTCTTATGGGTGATCTTCCGTAGAACATCCTTGCCCTTTTTTTGCACTTTGACGTACGTCTCAAGCCCGACTAATATAGCATAGCTCTTAGACACTCTGGTCCTTCCCATGTCGACACCCTCCTCTTTGAGGCTCTTGACGAAGGCTCGGAAGTTGGACGCAGGGGGGCGGTAATGCCCACTAAGCGGGGAAAGGCTTGTTAGTCGACCATCCTTAATTCTGATCAACCCGGCAGCGGAGATGCGGCTGCCCTGCAGGAAGGAGCTATGTTGAAAGGCGCCGCTGTTCTTGATTCCGACGTAAAGCCGAAACGAGGTGTCGGCGACAAAAATCCAGGTGTTCTTCCGCACGCTCTTGCGCAGGAGGGTGTTAAAGATGGTAGCAGCGGATACGTGTTTAATCTTCTTAACGCCCTTAGCGCCGGAAAGAGAAGGTGTCGCGTAAACGCCAGCGCGCATGGCCTCCTCGTGGCTCTCGCGGCTGCTGTCCGAGGTCGAGCCGGATGAGCCCGTACTGGAGTCGCCCAGGAGGCGAGTGTCGTTCTCCGAGATGGGGCGGAAGGCCGGGGTTTCGTCATCGGCGGGAACAATACCGTGGATGGAATCCTTGAACTTCTCGGTGGTATCGATGCGTACGCCGTTTTTAGCCCAACAAAGGCGGCCCTTATCATCAACTTTGACGAGGTAGTACTGGCGTTCTTCGCGATTCAAGTACCGAACCTGCTCCCTGTCAAGACGCTCGCGCGGACAAGCCTCAATGTCGAGCAGACGGCCCTCGCCGTAGTCCAACCAATAAAAAAAGTTCTCGTTCGTTTCTGACTTCTTCCACTCCTCATGGTAAACGCGTAGATTTGCGCCATAACGATGCTTGAGGTCAACCATCTCTAGGAAGTACTGTAGGCCCATCATCCTAGCATCTTCCCTACGCTGCTTCTTGGCCTCTTCTCGCTTTTTGCGCTGCTCTTTGGCGCGCTTCCGCTCTGAGCCTGATGACGACGAGGATGAGGACGACGAGGACGAGATGCTGCTCGTATCGCTGTCCTCATCCGCGCCCGCCCTCCGAGCGATCACCGACACCTTGCGCCAGTTGTTCCGGGCATCAAAGGGGCCATCGCTGGTGGGATCCCCGGTTCGTGCACGCGGTCTGGTTAGCGCTCGCCATTGTGCCTCCCGAACCGCCTGCGTCCACCGCGATGAAGCGTCAAGGTTGTAACCCTGCATCTCGCGCCGAGCGCGATACCCACGATAAGTCCTTTGAATCGTGGTCGCGGCTTTTTGACGTGCGCCGTCGTCATGGTGCCCATGACTTAGCCCGAGCCTCTCTAGGAGGCTGCGTTTGCGGCCGTGGCCAGGGCGGTGGTCTTGGCTGTGATGGTCATGAGTCTCTTCCTGCTCCTCGGCATTGTCAAAGCCCTGTTGCGACGAGATGCTCTGGCGATGGATTTCCCGCGAGCGGCGCTTTACCTGAAGCTCGCGCTCAGCCTGGACTTGGGCTATGTGAGTGAACTCTTCCTGCGACGGGGGCACTAGCGAATCGAGATACTGTGGCAAATATCAGCTTATATTCTCCATTTTGGGAAATCTCTTTGTGTCTCGGGAGCAGAAACTCTCTCTTGACTCCCGAGATAACATAAAATGGACTGAAAGGGGAGAAAACCACTCCGATTTGCACCTACCTCGCGGTGGCCAGGCGCTGACGGTGTTGAGGGCGATAGTGGATGCGCCGAGTGGGTGGTGCGCAATGAGGAGGTTTCGGAGACGGTGACCGACGGGTGTGTGGGACGAACTTGGGGACTATTTGCTGTCGGTTCCAACACCGGGTCTGGCGACGGCGGCATCGACATCTTGGGGCGGGTGGGCTTTGGCGGGGTATCCTTGCTCCCGTGATAGGGCAGCTGCGAGAACGTTGCCAGGTTGGAGGGGTAGAAAAGAGACAAGAACACGAAGGTGAATCAGATGTCAGCTTGGAGCTGTTCAACTGCCAATGGAGTAGCGCAAGGCACAAACATCAGATGAGAAGGAGGGGGACAAGAGGGAGGATAAGAAAAGGGAGGTGGATCAAGAAGCGAATGCATTGCGATTGTTTATCGTGTTCCACACGTCAGCCAACACCAAGCTGAAGAGCTGACATCGGCTCAGACGAAGCCGGCATACCGGCAGCCAAGGCACAAGAAGGAATGGGGTGTTTGCTGGTGTTGGTGAGGTCGGTGTTCGTCAGGGAGGAGATGAAGCGGGGCTCGTGAATGGCTGGATCGCCTGTCGCCTAGGCATTGCTGCATCGCAGGATGCCATGCTGAAGGGCTGAAAAAGCTAAGCTCAAATTGCGCCATCTTTCCCGTCCCGAGTTGCCTCTGAGCCTCAATCTGAGCCTCTACATACATCATCGAATTAACCCCGAGTGCATCACCGAGCTCGACACGACGTCCCAGTCAGATAGCAGCTATAGTGTCTCGTTACACTTCTACCTCACCACCTCAACAGCATCGGACCCAGTCACGAGTCTAAGCGACACTTCCTTGCCGCCCACCCTGGTCAGCACATCAACAATCACCTCGGCACATTTATCAACGTCGCCGGGCTGTTTCCTGGGGTATGCCTGCGTCGTCTGTCTTGCCGCGGCAACGACGGTCCTGTTGTCCCGCAGCATTCACAACGTGGGTGATCTTGCCGTAGATGGCGCCTGCCTCAGCTAGCTTTGACGTCCAGGTCACATCGTCACTGGTAACATTAAGATCCATCACGACAGCCCCAGCAGCCTTGAGCCCATCCAGCTTGGCCGAGTTGCGGGCCGTGGCAATCACCATGTGTCCTCTGCGGAGGGTCTCGAAGGCGATGGCTTTGCCAAAACCACTCGAGGCGGCGGTGATGAACCATACGTAGTCGGTCATGTTGGGGCCGGAGTGTATATAACCTCTAGTCCGTGTCAGAACAAATCAATGGTGAAAAAGAGATAGAGTTTGTTCCGTGAGAGTTTCTAAGGTAAAGTGATAGGCAATGTTTGAACATGGCTGGCGAGATGGATGGGATTGTATCATTGTTTTATACCACCTAAAAACCTGTATAAGAGCCACTACGCCGTCTTAAGGCTATAAACTCCGCCGTCAACCAGAGAATTGGGACATCTTTCCCTAATGTTGGAATAAAGCTCGGGCTGATCCGCAGCCGCCGATGTCAGCCAAGACTGGACTATTCACTGGAGTATGTTCCTTCGTTCCCGCGGCTGGCTCGCCGATCCACAATCCTAGTTTGTTGTCACTGCACCTGCGCAGTTGAAACTTGAGCCAACGCCGATATCCTGTCGGAGTCGGTGATTACACCTAATCGCCGAAACAAGTTATAGGTCACACAACAGAAGATGTTGTTTTTAATTTTTAGTTGCCTTTTGTGATCTATCATTGACAGGACCTTTCCATACAACGGAGATATTCATCCACACACACACACACACACACACACAGACAGCATCACCAAAGACCCCAGCGTCTCTTCCCCTAGTTCTACGACACATCCGCTTCGATTCGGACGTCGATCTTGACTGCCTTAACCTTCACTGTATGATCAACTCGCTCAACGGTTCAGCCTTGTAACCGTCCCAGGCCAATGCTACCCCAAAACAAATGCTCGAGATTATCCAATATTAGTATTAGCCTCCCCGAGGCGGAGGACGTAGAGCATTTCGTTTCATATATACAATGTCCGACAAGTATTATGTTCATGAAAACAGGAACTCCTTCAAGACGGGAGAGCTTGAAAATTCCGGGTTTAGTAGTATGCAGCTGGCCCATGCAGTCAGCAAGTATAACCCCACGAAGTCAGGCGTCTCAAAACTCACTTCAAGAAGTACTGCAGACCAGCCCTTCTCTTCTCTAGAAACTTGGGCCGGAACTTGGAGATTACGCTTTTTGGGGGGAGAATGGGTACAGCCGCTTCAAAATTCGGGAATGTCATGATGAGTCTCCGTCGAAGGTCGTCAAACTCCGAATATCTCTTCCGAATAAGTATGTATGCGCCCTATAAAGACAGCAGTCAGCTACCCAGTTCCCCTTCAGCCCATTGTACGCACTGGATGACGCACATTCAGCGTCTCAACTCTGATATTCCAAACAGCGAAAGCGCCAATGTTGGCTGTGCTCCCGTTTACGAGAACATAATCCCGGACTTGGACGCTCTTGGCCCAACAAGCACGGTTGCGGTCCCGTCCATAGATGTTGGCACCGTCAGGCCCGTCGTCACACTCGTTATCTTGAAGTGTGATGGCGCCCGGTGGGAGGACACTCTCAGCCGACATATTCGACGGCAGGCGTTGGTGTGTGTGCGATGACCAGTACGGGGGTGATGTCACCGACGAAGGCGACAGCACCGCCAGATCTGAGCGGGCTTCATCGGACCCCGCGTCGTCGCTATCGGGAAACTCCATGCCTGCCTGTGCTTGTGTCTGCGTCTGCGCGCCGCCGCGCACTGGGGGCGCGGATCCAGCGCTTCCGTTTATCAACAATGTGGTCGGCTTCGATGACGTCCCGTTTCGCCGGGTCGGAGCCCCGGCGCTGCCATTATGTTCTCCATGCCCGTGGTCTCGTATTTCTGACGCCATTCAGGCCATCTGAAGCTCGGCAGGCTCAGCACTCGTCGTGCGCTCGGTGGCGACCTGCTGTCGCAAAGCGCACAGCGCAAGGCAGCGCTTTTCAAAAGCTTGGCGTTTTCTTCGGAATTGCGCGCGCTCGCTGTCTGAGACTCGTGAGGCGGTAGTTGGGTGATCGAGGATAAATACAAGAGCGACCGCTTCTTAGGAAAGAAACGGGATGTCGTCAATTGAAGAAAATGCTGTGAGGTCTAAAGAGGTGACGAGGTGAATTGCAACCATTCGCTTGCGTGTGTTGTGTTACGTACAATCCGTCATTAAGTCTAACGTGATCCATTCACCTTGAAAGTCCGCCCCGCTAGTGCCGCCCCACAAATGTGCCGCCGCCGAGGTGGAACACCCCGGGAGCCGCCTGCCGTGAGCCGTCCCGAGTTGTTGGCTCTGGGTGACCAGGAAATCGCCGCGAAGTGCCAACAGGAAGGATTGTTCTTTATACTCTGGATTTGTAGAAGACTTTTATACCGGGTGTTAGTATTTCTTTCCAACTGAACCTACAATTCTCCCTCTCCTAGGATCGGTAGTTTAGGCCTTCTTGGTTGGGCTCTCAAGGCTTACCTTACCTAACATACTTTGGGGTTTGTAGTTAGAGCCTTTCTGGCAGTAATCCCAGGCTCGCCCTTTATGAAGTGCTATTTATTACTGCGGTTCCATTTTACCAAGTAGGGGGCGCGTTAATACGATCGTCAAGCTATCTTGCTGGATCATGCGACTTATACGTGCTGAGACCGCGACATCTGCTCTGAAAACATCCGCCATGCCTAATTGAAGATCTGGGGCTTCCAACGTCAAGATTAACATTGGAGTATAATCGCGCCCCTTACCTTATTTCTTTAGCTGCGTGTCATCCTCGATCGCCTCAGTTGCCCGCTTCACTAGCGAATGATGGAATGCGCATGGAGATATCGAGTCTCGGCACATACCAAGATAAGAAGGCCGAGACCTCGACGCCCAGCCGAGCAACCCGGTGGCTTCTGGCGTCTTTTTGTTTGCATCTCCCCGCCCCCACAATCGCCACCCTGGGGTTGGGCTTGCTTCAGCGCTTTTTAGGTTTGGCCCAGCTAGGCGCATATGCAAGTCAGGTGAGACCAGTTCGCTCATGGAAACGAAACATTGAACTATAAACCGTTGGGGTTGGCATTGATGCTTTACGTCTTCGTTTCTATGGCAGCGCGACACTCGGACACGGCACGGAATGTTTGTATTCGGATCAGCGACAGCGTCCACATCCTTTGTTTGTCGCTGATAGAGCCCTAACTCTGCTTCAGGAGGCTGGAAGCCAACTTGGGTTGCAGCGCCGAGCGGGTTGAATGCCGGCTTGCCCCGTGGTGTGTTGCATACCGTCCGGATTTGTCGGTGCTATTTTCCGCTCTATCTGATACTGGCTGGAACTTGGTGGGTTACCTATCCAGTTTCAATAAATGCAGAGGACATGCAGCCAACGCGATGTCTCCCTGCGTGGCAATACGAATCCAAGGTGGTTATCGCCAACCACCGCCTGGTGGGGGACTCTTGTGTTCAGCACTAGGATGGCCCCAGCAACTTGTTGGCCTCGTCACCTTTTTCTGTTTGTCCCAGAGCAAACGGTTGATGGCGGGGCTCTGTGGTGAGACCCCTTGTTGTCCCCGGTGCTGACGATGTGTTGGCTACTGGCGGATCACTGCCGATGCAGGAATCGGCCCTCGCTGACCTCGCTGACCTGTAAAACTTATCAGACTCCAGGTTGTCCTGTCGCTCACCGGGTTGCCTGAGCGTCTGAGAAACGCCTCCGCCCTCCCAGAGGCGGCACAGAGCTGACGGAATACGCCACGGACTGCAGGTCGGCCTCCACCGCTGGATTGTTGACGCGTCCAAATCCATGATGCCTGCCAGGTCATTGTGCCCGAATTGTCTGATTGCGAGAAAAAAAAAAAAAAAAAAAAAAAAGGTCACCGCCCGATGGCTTCGTAGGCTGCTGAAGCCCAAATCCGGAGAGCGGCAGCTTTATATCGGGATCACTTTCCAGACAAGGACCTGGGTTTCGCTGGTAATCCCGGGACACGAAAGTGAAAATGGAGAGAGTGGATGCCACCCCACAAAGGATGGCTTAGCGGAGGTAGCGTGATTGGAGAAGACCGGGATAGTTGTGGGGAGCTGTGCGCCGCTGATCCCTGCTCCAAGCTGA
>Ga0247780_1001268_pt1 | contig 16318 bp, 10 predicted proteins | sample UWRJL079202R5_FD_179927 | JGI IMG/M metagenome (GOLD analysis project Ga0247780, IMG submission 179927) | Plant litter microbial communities from Arlington Agricultural Research Station in Wisconsin, United States - UWRJ-L079-202R-5 | ecosystem: Environmental > Terrestrial > Plant litter >... | reverse complement strand
GAAGCGAGTGTGGCCAATGCACTCCGTGCACTGGCCACCCTCACGGCTATAATAACACGGCTTCCACTCTCGAAGATAGAAAGAATTAATCACCTTCAACACACACTGTTTTCCAATGCCTTGACCCTTTTTGCATTTCAACATAATCTCCCTAACCACCATATAATAATTATAAAAGTCACTCTTACTAGCCACCTTACAGTCTGGCAGGTTTAGGTGATAATAGCGACCACATTTCACAGGTATAACGATTTTAAAAGTTAGGATAACTTTAACGTTAACAATACGACGTTTAGTTAATAAAGGCGCTACATTTCTCTTATTCTTAATTACTTAATTAAATAATATAACGGCTAAAGAAGGAAGAAGGAGATAAACAAATAGTTCTTTATGGAAAAAGAACGTTAAAGAGGGGGAATTGTGTAATAACTTTATAAGCCGTTACTTAGGCCGGGGCAGCCTGATGGATCCCCTGTAAAAGGAATAGTGTAAGGAGACAGTATGCACGGTGCTGTGTACTAGGCCAGGGGTGTAAAGACCTAAAGCCCTTACGATTAATTATTAAGTAATTACTTTAATCTCGCTAAAAGCACGGTAATCACAGTAAGTAAAGGCGTTTTAATCACTCTAATCACTCCTCGTCTTAAGTAAATATAGTAATTAAAGTATAACGTACCTTTTAATTAATTAATATAAATAGTTATAGTTATGCCCACAACCACTGTAAGGGACTCTGGTTCCTCACACTAATATTTAATTATTCATTTATATCCTACTATTCAGACTCACCTTTATACATTATAGTAACAGCAACCTACAGTGACATTAAACCCCTGTTTAAGAGTGCTAACTTAATAAGCCGTCTTTGGAACGCCCCTCAGCCTTTAACGTCCTGCCATACGTTTTGTCTTAACCCACACCAGTCCTCTTAAGGCCTGTGTTAGGTGCAGGTTGTAATAATAAGGCTTTAATATATTAGCCCTTATATTTAAGCTATAATTTTAAAGTTTAAAAGTAAGCGCTAGCCTAGTTTTCAGTTATTAAAGGTAATAAGTAATTGGATTTCCCACAGCTGTTAAATATATAAATGTAATGAAATTATAACTGTTAATTTTTCTAGCTACTAAATACCCTATACCGGGTACCCTATAGTGTAGTTACGTACCCCGAAACTACCAGCCGAATCTTCTGGAACCCCAGAGGGTTCTAGAAGATTCCAACCCACTCCAGGGCCACTTAAGGCCCCTGGAGCACTCCGAACCTTCTGGAATTCAAGGAGGTTTCACTCCCTGAATCCAGTAGGGCTACTGCCCCACAGAATCAACTAGAACATCACAGTGGCCACATCAGCCACTACGTTAACAGAACTACGTAAAATGGTTCAGAACAGTGCTATTCCATTATTATATTCGTTAGTTCCACTTCACAGAAGGCTCTGGAATTCTTCTAAAGCCTCATACAGCGTATAACAGGCCCTCTCCTCTCCTGTATCTAATTCTAGTTAAGCGAGTAACTCTACTCAATTCTAGTCATTACACAAGGCACTGCCTTCTATATCCTCTTATTCTACAGTGTTAAGATTTACTGTAATAACCCCTCTTACAGTGGCACTGCCACTGTAACTCAGGCTATCTCTTGCTTCCTACAGCGCTTCTTGTCAGATGCACGGCACCCTGGATTGCAACAGTGTGATTGTATTGCTTGTTCGGCTCTCTGGCTTAGCTAGAGAACCTTCCTTATAGCTGTGAATAGTGGCAAGCCGCGTGGCAAAGCCACGCGGCTACAATTGCGCGTCTTTGGCAATGGTTACAAATCTGTAGTTCTGGTGCTTTCTAGACTCTTCTTTCTGAGCCAGCCAGAACTCCTTTCTTTCTGAAACTTCTAGCGCTGTAGTACAGCTTGGATCAGTACTGCACTTCTTCCTCTAAGCTACAGCTTCTATACTACAGCCCTGTAGGTTTCTAAAGTTTAACAATATATAACGGAGTAGCTTTAATCTTAATACTCTTTTTAATTACCTAGAGCTAATATAACGTATATCCTTTAATTATAATTATAGAAGTCTCCCGATCTTAAAGTATAATTTACACGGTAAGCTTAAACTGGGGTTTTACCCAGTGACTCGGGGCGTTTATTCAGGCCAACCTTGTTGTTCTTTTTAAGCTCTGTATATAATATTATTATAGCCGCTTATATATATAGCGATGCGTTCTCTAGCGCGTGCCACCGTTAAAAAGGGGCCGCGCTTCTTTGAATAATTATCATTCTGACGATTTTCACTACAAAGACCTCCCATTAAAAGCCCAGTGACCTTCTGGCCCTTCGATCGAACGAAGATGACTTAATCCACGGTCGCGCTTCCTTTGTTATTCCATGCTAGGCTCCGTTTCATGCTAGGCACCGTTATATACTAGGTTTTTGTTCTATACTAGGTACGTACCTGTTTTTCTATGTCAGTTGCATTTGTATCCCTCTGATTAGAGGACTAGTAGTCTGGGAGTCGGCCTTCCAGGCCGACTACATCGTTCTGTGGGTGTGGTTCTCCTTATGGTTTCTTCCCTATTGCATTACTGCACTAGTTCACCAGTCTGTAAAGTTTTTAATAGTTCTGAAGATTTCTATCCCTCTCTTATCTTATAATGTATATTAGAAGAGCGTATTACTGTACTTGTCCTTAATTATAAGTAAGTAAATTAATCTGTCTTATACTTTGTTAAAGTAGAAAAGATCCTAACTGATTTGCAGGAATGGGTAGTAAGAGAATCTTTCAGAGCAGTGCCTTAAAATGACTTAATGTAAGTGTGTAAGCGTGTAGTGTTTATAGTTAATAATCTTTATACCCGTAACTGTTATATTATGTACTTACTTAATAAGTTTCCTTAAAGTATCTGGTCCTAAGTAGCTTATATAAGTATGTTAAGGGCTCTTTATGTCCTCTTATAAGTGTAGTTATTAATGTGATTACTTTACTTCTCATATTATTATAGCTATTAATATCCTGCTTATAACACTTATAGTAAATAGTATAGGAAAGCTTAAGTAAATAATAATAAAAGTTTATTAAAGGAACATTAAATTACACTAACGTTTTAACTTCTTTAATCCCACGTTCTCTTTTATATTACTGTGGTGAAGTGTGTAATTAAAACCATAATACTAAGTTTCTGCTTTAGCGATTAAAGCTTTTAAAATGATATTAATGTGGAATCCTTTTATTACAGCAACTTTATTTAGTATTAAGTCTTTACAGTTAGCTCCCTTAGAGTTTGTAAGCACTTTTAAGATTACCCACTTACTGTATCTGATAATTAAAAACAAGCTAGTCCCCGCTTAGACGTGATCTCCAGCTTTAGCTTATTAAAAGCTCCTCTTAACTGACAGTAATTTACAATTCATAAGGTGTATTACTTTATAATTATTAATTAACGTGCTGTTAAAAAGTAGGTGCTTAATAAATCTAATAGTAGTAAACTACCTTATAACCTTAATAATTATTTCTATTATGTAAGTACTGATTACTTTAGTGTTAATAAATCTTAAGAAAGTTGGAGAGGCTAAGCCGTCTTTACCTAAAGCGGCTAAAGCGGCTCCCTACTTCTCCTAATAGGTTTTATAAACTTTAAATTACTTAAAGCTAGTAAATTATACTTTAATCTTCTCCTCAACGTTAAATAATAGCTATTTAACACATTTAATAATGTATATAGAAACTGATTTAATAACTACTAAGTTTAAGGTAACGTATTTAATAGGTAACTACGGGTGCTTTTCTCTATTAGGGTAATCCTTCTTAAATCGTTAATTAGGCTTCTCCAGTGCTTTAAAGCTGGAGCTTCTGTATTTAATATAAAATATATTACTTAATTACTTATTTCCTTTAGTTAAGAAATTCGCTTCGTTAATAAATGCTAAGATAAGTTTAATATAATATATAACTCCTTTTATTAAGAGCCCCTAGACCTCTCATTCCACTAACTTAACACGCTTTAAACCAGCCTACTAAACTAGTGCAGTGATGCAATAGGGAAGAAACCATAAGGAGAACTACACCTACAGAACGTTTACTGTCGGCCTAAAAGGCCGATACCCAGACTACTAGTCCTTCAATCGGAGGGATATAAATGTAACTGACGTAGAAAACAGATACGTACCTAGTATAGAACAAAACCTAGTATGTGACAGTGCTTAGCATGAAACAGAGCCTAGCATAGAACAATAAATTAGGTCATCTTCCTTCGATCGAAGGGCCAGAAGGTTATTAAGCTTTTAATAGGAGGACTTCGTAGTGAAAATCGTCGGATTGATTGTTGAAAGAAGCACGGTTCGAAGAACCGCGCGGCACGGCTCCTTTTTAACGGTAGCACGTGCCAGAGACCGCATCGCTATATATATAAGTGGCTATAATAATATTATATACACAGCCTAAAAAGAACGACAGGGTTGGCCTGAACAAACACCCCGAGTCATTAGTTACGTAAAGTCGCCTTTTGTCAGAAAGAAGGGGGTTTAGGGACCCTGGGCATCTAGTTAGCGGAGCTGACTAGATGCCTGGCACTGCCAGAGCGCTAGTGAGCCTCAGCTACTAGATAGACGAAGCCTGAACCCTGCAAAATAGTTTATAAAGAAGCCTCTGGCTTCCAGCCAGAGCCAGAGGAACAGAATCAACACAAGCAATATAATCACGCAGTTGCAACTCCTTTCAATTCCACAGAATCCAAAGTGCCGCGCTTCAAACACTTTTAAGACCTTGTATAACTCTGTAACAACTTAGCGTGATAATTTTCCAGTCTTATAAAGCGTACTAATTGATAAATTAAGTTATACTTCATTTACCTAAGTAGGTATTATTTTATTACAGTGTGGTTATTAATTAAATTAAAAGGTTATAAGGTAGGGGAAAAGTGCGCGGCTTAATCTCCTACGCAGCTTGATATACTACTACGTTATTTTAATATTATACTTTTAATATTAAATAAAAGGAGTTATTTAACTTAATTATACTTTAAAATATAACTTAAAATGTTAAATAATTTAAAGTATAATATATTAAAACCTATTAAATATAGTTCTTAATTTACTAATCTTTTATATATTTAAATATTAAATGTTATATTAAATACTTTAAAGATTATAATAAATATAAAATTTATAAAATTATAATGTAAGGAAATAAACTTCCTTTAATGTATGAAATAAGCGGATGTGAATCCGTTCCAAAAAAAACACTATGCCCAACGCCGGCCCCGTGGGGCCTATTAACGTCTTCCACCTGCGAGCAGCCGCCTGCACACACTGCCGTGCACGGGGTCTAACACTTCTCCGTGCCCTGCCGGCATCATAAACCTTTTCGGCCCCGGAGGTATATAGGCGTCACTATAATGACGTACAGCCGTAAGGGACACGGCCTCCAGCAACGCGAAAACCTTAAACCTGCTCAGCTGATAACACAGATCAGCAGGCGGCATAAGAGGTCGAAATGGAAGCTGTTCGCTCCTAGTCTTCCTTCCTTACACACGTAACTATCAACTATGAAAGCACTACACCTTAAGCTCATATAATCAGCTAAAAGCCTTACAGTAGGCAAGAGACGAAGATACTAAACAGTTATATAATCTATTTATCCATTTAATTCATTACGTAACTAAGCCAGTAAGTTACACAAAGACCAATAGGTCCACTCAATCGCTAATAATTAGCACCTGTCAGGCCCGATAGCAGAAATGCGTATGCCAATCTAACGTAGCAATATGATATCAGCCAGGTCGGCTACGTTATCATTTATCACATAAAGCCAAGTCCGAAAATTTAATAAGTTTAATAAATACTAGCTCCTTTCGTTTAAAGAGCTAAATAATAAGGAGATTAAAGGGGTATTACAGCTAGGATAGGAGTTATCTAGCCTGTCCTCAAATAAGAACATTACCTTAGTTACTATAATAACAACTCCAGTGTGAAACGGTAGTTTAACAAGGTTTTAAAGGCGAGTAAGTGGCTTATAAGTGCGATAAAATAAACTAATTAAAGTTGATAACTTAGTCTTGTATATTAATAAAGTAATAATTCTAATTACTACTTTGAAATCTTATATTATACTCTGCGAGCAGTCCTGTGTGAGGTCCTGTGTAATGTCCTGTAGGGAGTCTTATAAAGGGGCCGGTGACAGAGTTTCTTTTAATAAATATATATAAAATTATTACAAAAATGGAAAATTATTATTTATTTAATAAGGAAATTTTAATATACTTATAGGTAAAAGATAATTAAATATAAGTATTGTATAATTAAGTAAGTAATAACACTTATAGTAAAACCCTTAAACATAACGTACGTGATAAGCAAGTGGCTCGTATAAGCGAATAGCCCACTTTCCACGCGAAATAACCACTTCCACCATCAACAACAATTTTCTCAGCAGCCTAACCTGCCCTCGCTATCGAAAGAGGCAAGGGAAATACTAGCCCTCTAAGCTCTTCAGAAAGATCAAAATCTTAGTATACACGCCGCTGCTGGTATTTATAATATTCCTCACAAAACCCTCGGTCGCTAACGCAATGGCTAACCTACACAATGCGATATTCCAGCCAATTCACAAAAGCTTACGGATTTAGAAGAGAATATAATTGTTCAGTATATAACTAAGCTATATACATACGCATTTCATCCTCGGCTTTATTACGTGGAAGATATGGTTAACCGACTGTTATGTAAATGTAACGCGCCCCCTGTCAGTAAACGCTGGGCTTATAACTTTGTCAAACGCTAGCTAGACCTTCGGATGCGTTTTACACGTAAATACGACTATTAAAGGGCTAAATGTGAAGATTTAAAGGTTATTAGCGAGTAGTTTACCCTTATGTATAATTTTAAGGTTAAATACGGCATCTTTTATAACAATATATATAACTTTAATAAGACTGGCTGTATAATAAGCATTATTATAGCAATTATAATAGTTACTACCTCTAATGGCCGTAGTAAAGCTAAACAAGCTTAGCCTAGCAATCGAGAGTAACCTACAGTTATCTAAGGAGTAAATGCTCTAAGCTAAGCCATTCCACCATTTACTATCTTAGCTAGGTAATATTACCTTACTAACTAGTATAAAGAGTATAACCTTCTAGCTAACTGGCGTATTATAATAACTAATAATAGCTGGACTATAAATAAGAAAGGTATAAACTGGATTTAGCATTTCGATTTCCACACAGCATCTTATACGAAGGGTACATATCGGCTACTGATCCTTAACGACTATAAGAGCTACCACTCTAACGAATTTAAGACTTACTATTAGAAGCATAACATTATTACACTTTATGTACCTCTACATTCTTTACATCTAGTTCAGCCATTAAATGTTAGCTGTTTTTCACTGTTAAAAAAGGCGTATAGCCGTGAGATTCAGCAGTTAATATGAATAAACATTACATATATCAGCAAGCTAAAGTTTCTTTATAGGTTTAGAGAAGCGTTTTTTACTTCAATTACAGAAAAGAACATCCAGGAGGGTTTTACCAGAGCTGGCCTTATGCCGTACGACCCAGAGAGGGTAATATTTAAGCTAGATATGCGTATTTGGACTCTAACACCCCTAGCCTCAAGCCTAACCACAGCATTACCTTGGGTCTCCCAAATGCCACCTCGCAGTTAGCGTTTATTAAAACTCGAATTTCCAACCATCAGGGCAGCTCTCTAACCTTAATGCTAGCCGCTGTAGATCGATTAGCTAAAGGTACAATAGCTGTAATGTATAAAGTGGCCCTTTTACGCACAGAAGTCTCAGCATTACGAAAGGCCAATAAGGGCCTTAGTAAGCGACAGAGAGCTAAAAAAAACACGTGTAAGGCTTGGAGGGTCACTTACTGTATAAGAGGCACAGGATCTACTGGATTAAAAGGCTGTGGGTGAGCAGTTGATTTAGGAAACACGATAAAATGGTAGTGGTGCAGGGAGTTCTCGTACGAAGATTCGGTGCTGTGGTGTGTGCGGCAAGCCTGGCTATAATATACGCACGTGTAAGGAGGCTGCAGAATCGTCTAATTCATCTGTTTCTGATTCAGTTATTGTCATTTCCTAATGTTGTAGTTGTGTAATTAAGGATAGTTGTGATAGGGTGGTAGAAAGTAGGCCATTCGCTTATTTAAGCCACTCGCTTATCATGCACGTTAATTATATTTATTTTATTTAATTTTCATTTGTGTCTTTGTAACAGTTCACTGTGTTATAAAATAGATGAGAATTATGGAATCTACTTAGATATTAACGTCGAATGGTGTCCTGATCAATTTCTCATACATAACCCTAACCCTGACGGGATGCACGTCTAAGAAAATGGGGATGCACGTTTAATAGATGTAATATTTTAATACACCTAGGTATTAGTAAAATTTAACAGCTGTCTATACTAAGAACCTTAAAAGCTAACTATAATAGCCATGGTGGCCCTTTATATAAAGACCGCAAATTCACTTAAAGGGCCGTGGACCCTTGACCTTCAAATATACTTAACTATCCCGATAGACGGTAGCTTGGTGTACGCTGGAGTGTCGCACTAATACCTTAACCCATCTGGCAAATCGCTTATGGTATCTTTCACTAACAATAACCAAATCGAAGTTGTAAAGGCATGGTTTAAGTAGCCTGACAAGCCGGTCTTGTCACTCCTCTCTGTGATAACTAATAGCTAACGAGCACTCAAACATACACCAACCGAGCTCACATGCTCAGCGTGTTTAGACGGAGGAGGACCTGTTCAGTGTCAGCGATTGAACTGAGTGTGGGATCTGGGATTGTGTAATTATACCTTTTCGATATATCTCACACCGACAGAGATACCGTCCTCATCTTCAAATTCTGTTTCATCTCCAAAATCGGCGTTGTCTGGATCCAAGTAAGTCAAGCACGTCTCGACTATCCCCGCGTACTTGGTACCCATGCATTGGCGCAACTCCTTCCTAACAAGAGATAATAAAAACTCTTTTCCGAGTTCCTTCAAATGCTGTGCCGCTTTAGGCCCCATCTTTTCGGGAATGCTAAGGTGGTCGGCGAGCGTTGGTGCACTAGTAGGCTTGCGATACTTGATAAAGCTCTTCCAGAGCCTAACTTCCAGAAGACACACACTTAAGCTATATATGTCATGCTGCATGATATAGTCCTCCTGAGGACTGGATCCTTGACGAGACGGGTGACGGTACAGATTTCTCTCGACAGCATCGTCGCCTGTCTTGTGAGTCCTGCCTTCTTCTCTCCTGAAATTTTCAAACCTAACCAGGTATACCGATTATCCCCCGGTTACTGAGGCTTCCGCATCCTGGCCTGAAAAACACATAAAGGCTTCTGGCCGTACATTCTTATGCACGAACCCAAAAGTGTGCACGTAACTCACTGACTTAGCGAGAGCCTGGGAGATGTCCAATCGATCGGTCAGGGAATCGGGTAGCGTTGTGGTTGTCAGAATTTCCCGCAGAGTTCTGGGACATGTGAGTCTAAAAGGTGTTCGGAAGACCAGGGTGAAAAGGATGTTTGGCACGGCCTCGGAGGTGTCACGCTCGGTAACGAATCCTTTACAGCTCAGGAGGCCGAAGGTGTTAGGCTTGTTATACTGAAGCTTTCGCGCCAAATCACGCGTGTCTTTCTTGATTATCCGGTACTTCGACACTGGTTCGCACTGGATATTGTTAAGAATATAAACGGTGATATCTCCGTTTGAGTGTTTCCTCTTAGTTAAAAAGATGGAATTGCAGTGAGAAACAGGAGTCAAACTTATCTTCCGCAGCTCTTCAGCTTTCAGACTCACCCCCTTGCCGTTCTCAGCACTAGTGAGGGACAACTCTTCCAGCCCAGCTCGAATGGTCACGGCTGAGGGAATAGAGATAGCCGTGCTGGTTATAGGCTTATTATCGTCTGCTGTATCAAGCGTTAAATCGACTTGAGGATCTGCGATCTTTATAAGAAGGAACTATGATTGGTTAGCGGTTCGTTGCCAGACCTCCAGATCCTCAATGGCCTTGTCGAGATTGCCCTTCTGCAAGGCGAACTTAAGTTTCTTCGGCGCGTATTTAAGTTCTCCGCCGGTCACGCTAAAAGTGTCGGAATGGGGCTTGACGAGGCGTCTGAGGATCAGCGTCACGACCTGGAGTTTCCTAAGAAACACTCGAAGGGTCTGCTTATACACCTCGCGGTGTTCTTCCTCCATTATATGCTGGACACGACGCAAGAAGTTGAGCTGGTGAGTAAGCCGAAGCCAACCATTGTCGAGCCGGAGAACACGCTCCGCGATTTCAGTGTCGGCATTTCTCAGAGATAAGCAGACCGTTTTCAACTCTTTCCCATATCTTGGTTGAGTGTCAGCGCTTATTTGGGTATTGATCAGGCTCCGCACCTACTTGAAACAGAGGTCAACCGTTGCGAAGAGGCCGAGGGCGAGTTCAACGGACATAATACCGGGGATCCACAGTATTCCGATTCTTAGATTTGGCTGAAAATGGTGCTTCAGAACTTCGACACAAAGATGTGAGGTGAGCCGCTCTTGTTGTCAAGCACTGTTGGCAGCATCCGCTTGGAGCGCCTCACGTGAGAAATGCAGATACATGCACGCTGGATGACACAGCCACTGGGACTGTGGGGCATCTGCAGCGTGGGCGGCGGTTCATCCATGCGGGCAGGATCTATTGCAAGCCACACGTGGCGGTGGCTTGAATTGGCCGCAAGTAAGCGATTGGTGGGCCAAGAAAGCGGGGATTTTGGTCTGCTTTTTCAGGGTCAATCCGGCACCCCAGAGAGGGGCATCTTCGCCACACACACACACACACACACACAACACACACAAAATAATACCACTGTTTTAACCCCACTGATATTAACGCGATTTGCAACAGGATCTTCGGGAGGAGCCTATTGGCTAAGTCTCCAACAGCCATCCTCTTGCGTGCCGAACTGGGGAAGGGAGGGGGCGCGGAGGCGGCGACGCCCCACCAAACTTCAAGCAACCGATTTATCTTCATTGCAAAGTCGCTCCACCGCCGCGATTGACGCCAGAAGGCTGGTCGTCAGGCCGCTACCGCAGCTGTGTTTAGGGAGCCTTATAGCTTCAGCGATCAACCATGGCAGGCCAAGCAGCTCTCCCTGAACTCGTTCGCGACTCCAGGCTCCAGGCCTCTCTGCAGGGCAACGTTACGGTCCACACACGGCCACCAGGCCGACGAGGGATCTCTAGGCATGAGAGCTGGGTTCGTGAAAGGATCCTAGGCAATGGTGGATATGGTGTCGTCTGGCTGGAACGAAAGGTTGAGACCGCGGATAAGAACGACGGGTCTGCGACCAGGTTGCGAGCGGTCAAATGCGTCAGAATTCCGCCATCCCGCTCACAACTGGAGGGCGGAAAATATGTTCGAGAGCTTGAGGCTCTGGCAAAATTCTCGCAGGACAAGGTTGGTTAACTTACTTTGTGGAACAATGAGGCTTGATCTAAGCTGACTCGTAGAGTAGTATAGTGAGCACTTTGTCAGATTCTATGGGTGGTATGAGGCTATGGGGTCTCTTCACATCACTATGGAGTATTGCGAGTACGGTGACCTGAAGGGCTATCTCTCCGACTACAAAACAATGCCGGAAACCCAGGTCCAGGATATTGCGCTTCAAGTTTCTGGGGCGATCTCACTGATGCACAGCGAGAGGTTCGCCCATCGCGATTTAAAACCGGCAGTAAGAATACCAAGCCAACCGTGAACGCGAACTTGAGCTCACACCCAGCACAGAATATCCTGATCAAATGCAAACCTCCAGACAATTGGTGGGTCAAGGTGGCAGATCTCGGGCTCAGCAAACGAGCAGAAAGTGATATTGCCTCGACAACAGTCCGAGGAACGGAAAGCTTCATGGCCCCCGAAACCAGAGGCTTCCCGTTCATTGGAAACCCGGTGCTTGCGAATCCGTTTGCCGCAGATATGTGGTCTCTTGGCGAGGTGATCTTCCAGGCGCTCTCTGGCCGTCCCACTTTTGACGATCCCAGACAGCTCCTGGCCTTTCAAAAGATGCAAGTAGGATTCCCCACGAGCGTTCTCCGAGAGGTGAATGCAAGCTCGACAGCAGAGTCCTTAGTACTTTCCTTGATGGCGTCGAATCCGTACGCGAGAATAACCGCTTCAGAGGGACTTCAACATCTGTGGTTTGCCGCACATACAGAATCCACCCCGGAAACCCCGTTGCAGCCCGTGGCGGATCCCTTTCCATCAGCTTCCCCTTTCCTTGGCGAAATCACGGAGCCATCTGGCCAGTGGACTGCGACGTTATCTCATCGCGGCGCAGCTCCCGGACCCAAGACTGCGAAACGCGCGAGCAGTGCATCGGCATCCCGAACGATGAGACCGAGCCCATCCCCTGTGGGTGATGACCGCACGTCTGTCACTATCACACGACGTGACCACTCGGAATCTACTGATGATGAAAAACCCGCGGTCCGCCGGCGCCACCGTGCCTCGTCGTCATTCAACTCTAACGACATAGCTGGATTGGCGGCGTTGAAAGACCAATTAGCTGCTCAGGAGGAGAAGGAGAAGGCTAACAAGCAAATACCTACCATTGAAGAACCTTCTCCAGAACGAAAATCCACTGTTCTCGAACCTCCTGAAGCTGACGATGACTCTGCCGTGTCTGCATCGTCCCGTGAAGGTAAAGTGGCCACCGGGCTTGGTATTGCAGCTGCCTCTATCGGTATTGCCGCGGGTGGCAAGGACAGGGGTAGGGACGTAAGGGATGAGAGAGATGTTTCCCCATCACCTACCAAGGGCCGCAACGATGACGATGGTCGCTACTCGCTTAAAGACGGCCCTCGCCTGAGAACCAGCCGCAGGGAACCCCTTTTCGACGATGAGGATTTCGAGATAATAGAGCATCCTAAGGACCGCGAACATCCTCGAAAAGGCATTTCGGGCGAGCCTTCAGTTAATACCCGAGATCGCAACGAATCCACTGTTGACCATTCGGAGTCTACTGATGATGGCAAACCCACGATCTGCCGGCGCCACCGCGCCTTTTCAGCTTTTAACCCTAACGACATAGCTGGGTTGGCGGCGTTAAAAGCCCAATTAGCTGCCCAGGAGGAGAAGGAGAAGGCTGAGAAACAAATATCAACTATTAGAAAGCCTTCTCTGGAACGAAAACCCACTGTTCTTAAATTCCCTAAAGTTGACAATGCCTCTACCATGTCTGTATCGTCCTTACAGGACGAGTCGAGAGGTCGGGAGCTGGTGCTCCTAGGAAGGGATGAGAAGCAGGTCCGTGTTATATCCCCGCTAAGGGATAAGGATGACAAAAAGCCTATTAAAGGCATTCTTAAGCAACCAAAGCCGCAATTTCCTAAGGAACCCAACCCTATCCGAGAGGGTGTTACGCCCTATAAGGATAACAAGACAAAGACCGACGTTCCTTCCGGTGCTAGGTGGACGAAGATCAGCCGAAAGATGGTTAACCCCGAGGCCCTGACGATCGGGAAGGAGCGGTTCGAGGTTCGCGATAACTTCGTGATTGTACTCCGGGTCCTGAGCAAGGAGGAGATACAGGCGTATGCTGCTGTTACAGTAACTCTCAGAGGTGGGTTGCGTATTTTCTTATCTCTGTATTGATTCGTCCTCTTTTTTATCTGCGCAGTGTCGCTTACATGGTTTCGATTCCGATCTCGCACACGGCCAGGCCCGTGTTTGCCAGCTCTTCTGTTTCCTTCCGTTTGTTTTTTACGTACTTTAGCGAGTCAGGGGGATATGGAAATGCTGACGACGCCCCAGAACGCCGCCTGAAAGAGTATAGGCGAGAGCTAAAGGAGCCGAGAAAGCATAAGTCTGAAGAGAAAGAAGGTGATAACTAACGTTAGACACGTCACCAGCACCTTATAGAGAATGATGATAACCGGAGAGACCACGACCGTGATAGGGGTAGGGATAGGGACTAGGAGAGGGATTATAACTGTGACTAAGGTGACTAAGGTGACCGGGATAGGGAAAATGAGAAGGAGAAAGAGCAGCAAGGGCAGCATCGGCGTCATAAACGCAAATCTGATAACGAGGGTGACTACCGGCCAAAATCCAAATATCATCATAACAGTCGCAAGTCGCACCGTGACAGGGACTGAGAGACGGCTTATACAGAGGCAGATTAAGCGGCGATGTTACGTCTAGGTTTAATAAGGGATGCATTTTAATACGCAAAAGGTTAGGACGGGATTACGATTTCAAGTTTGTAACGTATGTAAGATCGTCTACTATATATGTCACTAAGGTCTAGAAGGGAGCCACGGGCGTTGGAGTTTGAGCAATTTAATACTCGTACGGCCGGAACTTCAGCATCAGTTTCCATGTGTTCTTCTTTTTCGAGTGCATGGTGACCATGTTGCGGAGGTGGTTGTTTAACGACTTTAACGGTTTCCTAGTAGCTACTCGTTGTGAGAGCCAGCAGACGCCCCGCGAGGCTATGTTCGGAAGGCAACGCCGGGTCCCTCTGAACCGCAGGGTAACTACTTCGACTATCATCAACCACCACCTCACTATGTGCCGTTCCAGAGCTAAGAATACATTCCTTCCCCTTCCTGGCAACCATTTCATGATCCATAAGCCGCCCCTTATGCTTCCGGGACAATGCCAGTGAGGCCTGCAGCTAGGGGACAATTACGATCAGGTAGCGCTAAAGCTCTAGGTTATGTGCCCCAGGAGAGGAAGCTAAGGCGGCCGACAGAACAAGCAAGCCGACGTCTTGATATCTTAGCAGTGTTACTACAGTCAACACCCCTGTTTCCGCAAGGATTCCAGACCGGCAAACCGCTTGCATTTTGTGGGTGGCTTGCAGAAAAGGGGGTCCTAGAGGGCCCACTTTTCTTAATTTTCCAACAATTGGTTCCAGGCTAGAAAAGCCACTATAATCACACCAAACACAGACTTCAAGGCTATTTACAGGGCCAGCCAGTTATCTAGAGTCTTCTGCTTACGTGAATCCACCACCACTGCTTCCAATTTTCGCTTGATTCGCTGCAGGGCCCTCACATCCTCAAAATCCATCAAAATCCCTTACGTGGTAAATTGCTTCTTTGAGCGAAATGATAGGGCGTAATAGAGCTCTTCCTCATCCTCACCTTCAGGCTCTGTGAGGCTATCCACACTGTGGCGTTGGCCAGAGGAAGACTTAGGGGTAGACTTAGGGGTTCTAACGACTTCTTCAATAACAATAGCTAGAATCTCCTCCGGAACAGGAGGCTTTACAGCCTCTTCTCCCTCCTCAGGGTTCAAGAACATGTTGATGGCTATAGTGCTACGGTTCACCACTTTAAGGGCCTCCGCGGCTTTTGTAAACAAGCTGTAGATTTCTACAACGCCGTTAGCAGTATTAGAGGAGTTCTGAACAGTGGGGTAAAGCTTAATAACAGTAGACTTCTTCTAACAGGCTCTTATAATCGAGTCTTTCACTTGAATAAACCAGGCCTATGTAGCCTAAGGTAGTGCTAGCTGGAGATTTATATCGTTGACTAGATGGAAGTCTATTAACCCTCCTTCTATTAACTTAACAATCTAGGTAAGGAAGGCTTTGCGATAGAGTCGTTTCTAGCTGGAGATAATACCCTGATTAAGTGGTTGCTAACGAGAGGTGTTATTAGGAGGAATAAATAAGACAGTAATACTTTTAAAGAGGGGGTGAGCCTTAAGGGCTTTCTCATAAGCCGAGAAGTTATCTAGTAGAAGAAGAACTTTCTGCCCTGGTTTAATGTGTTGAATGTAAGTAAAGAAAGACTTATATTACTGTTCTATTAAGTTGGGTGACCAGCTTTTTGACCGCCCCCCCTTTCGACCACAAAACCCACCAAAACCACTAGATTCCACAACATCACCATTCAACCACCACTACACAAAAACTAATGCAACTTCACGTATAGTTTTATAACACTGTTATAAACATACTGTGAGCTTTTCAACTTTACGGTATTTTTATTACAGCTGTTATAAAAACAATACGTTTTTACATACTAATTTAACCCTTTTATATCTCTACCATCTTACGTAATAAAAATTTAATATAAATTAAGTAAGTAATTTACTTATATAAGATGCTAGAATTAAATACTAAAAATACACATCTCATTAAGTGGTTATAATAATTAGGATTGGAAAAGGTAGAAGAAACTCCTACTATAACTCTAAGGGTTATAGCTGTAAAAAAGATCGGAAATTAAAACAGTTATTATTTAACCACTTTATAAAAAATATTTTTTATAAATTTAGCTTCAAGTTATATTATATCTATATTAGGTATTAAATTAATATTAAAACTTTATATGATA
>Ga0247780_1001267_pt1 | contig 16329 bp, 14 predicted proteins | sample UWRJL079202R5_FD_179927 | JGI IMG/M metagenome (GOLD analysis project Ga0247780, IMG submission 179927) | Plant litter microbial communities from Arlington Agricultural Research Station in Wisconsin, United States - UWRJ-L079-202R-5 | ecosystem: Environmental > Terrestrial > Plant litter >... | reverse complement strand
TACGCGGCGGCAAGGAAGGACGGCGCGTCGAGGGACTGCGCGTTGAAAGTCCCGGCGGGTTGGAGGGTGAAGGAGTAGGTCGCGGGGAGGGAGGGGTGGGAGTTGGTGATCTGCACGGAGTGGTAGCGCGCGAAGTTGGCGGTGTCGTTGAGGGCGATCTTGTCGAAGGCGAGCGAGGAGGTGTAGGTGAGGATCTTGGTGGCGTTGATGATGCCGGTGCCGACCTGCGGGACGGGCGCCCAGAAGCCGTAGTCGGTGGGGAGGCCGGTGGGCTGCGTGACCTGCCAGGGCAGGGCGGCGCCGGAGGAGATGATCTTGCGGGCGAGGTCGCGCGCGAAGCCGGGGCCGTGGGTGGCGCGGCCGCCGTGCTGCGAGATGTAGAGCGCGGCGACGCCGGCGACGTACGGGCACGCCATGGAGGTGCCCGAGAGCACGGCCCAGCCGCCGTCGAGGTAGGTGCTGTAGATGTTGCGGCCGGGCGCGGCGATGTCGGGCTTGATGTCGAGCTCGAAGGTGGCGCCCCAGCTGGTGAACTCGGACGGGATGCCGCCGCCTGAGTTGTACAGGCCGACGGCCCAGCTGGAGTCGGGGGATACGGTGAAGCTCGCTGTGACGTTGCCGCCGGCCTTGACGGTGCCGATGATGGCGGCGCCGGCCTTGGCGTCGATGAGGCCCACAGGGATGGACGGGTCGACGCCGCCGGGGTTGACGGGCGGGCCGTCGTTGTTGTAGAAGAGGATTCGCTTGGCGCCGAACTTGGCTGCGTTAGCTTGCTTGACGGCGAACTGGCAGGATCCGCGGCGGATGAGGGCGATGCCCTGGGAGAGATCAGGGGTGTTGGCGGGGAGGGCGGTGCAGGCGTCGGCGGGGTTGGTGGTGTCGAGCGAGACGGGGATGATGGGCAGGTCGGTGGGGATGTTCCACAGGGGCCAGTTTGCGTCGAGGAAGTATGCCAGCGTCGATGTGTTGGACTGGCCGTCGAGGTTAAACGTGGCTTTGAAGGGCGGTGCGGCGGCGATGCTGGGGTCGGTCGAGGCGACGGCGATGACGTTCTTGCCGGAAGAGCCCGAGCTGGCGTAGAACGGCCCGTCCGTGCCGGAGTTGCCGGCCGAGATGGTGACCACGACGCCCTGGTCAACGAGCCGGGAGGCCACCGTGGCCCAGGCGCCCTCGGACCAGCCGCTGGTGCCTCCGATGCTCGACGTGATGATGTCGGCCTGGCGTGTTATTAGTGAGTTGCGATTTCTGAATCACACGGTCGACTTACATTGGCCTTGTACGCCATGAGAAAGGCATCGATCAAAGTGTCCTCATCCGTGCCGGATTGCTGAGTAGGAGTGTCAGCATACTGTCGATGATTTTTTGGGAGAGTTTTGAGAGAGGCCACTTACAGCGCTAAACACCTTGTACGACAGGAGCGTCGCCTCGGGAGCCACCCCAGTGAACCACTCCGACTTGCCCGCAATGATGCCCGCAACATGAGTTCCATGCCCCTGGAAGTCGTGCGGATCTGCGTCCGGAGCCTTGGGGGTAGTCGGCCAGTCTGTGCCATGTTAGCCCCCCTTCCAGCTTACACCCCGACCCCTGAGAACTCACCCGCGTCACCAACAAGATCATACCCCCCGGCAATTTTGAATCCTGGCCCAAAGCCCCCTCCCAACTGTTACTCGTCAGCATACTCTTCTCTCTTCTCTCTCAACCAGAAACAATTAAAAGAATGAAAGACACATACCGCAGCGTGCGAGTACTCAACCCCCGTATCTACTACCGCCACAACCACCCCCTTCCCCAACACCCCCTTCCTGTGCAGCCCCTCCACGCCAGTATACTCATGGACCGAGTAATTCCCCGCCGCCGCATCATCACTGAAGCTCGCCGTCTTTATGACGGGGTCGAGCTGGAGTCGTTGCACGGGCCAGGCGTTGGAAATCCCCTTGAGCCCCTGGAGAGATTCGACGGTGTAGGCGGTGGTGGAGATGGAGACGCCGGTGAAGATGTCGGACGAGAAGGTGCGCAGGATAGTGATGTTGGAGGTGGCGGTGGTGAGGGAGGAGAGGGCCGAGGCGGAGAGGCCCTGGAGGGTCACCGTTAGCACTGCTATTGGGTGGGAAAAGGGGGAGGGAAAGGGGCAGGTACCGGTTCGAATTCGACAATGAATTTCTTGGCTGAGTAGGTGGGAACGGTGGCGTTTGTTCTGCCATCGCCGCGGTGGGCGGGGTTTCCTGGGCCGGGCTTGGTTCGCGCTGTGGTGGTGTCCGCCAGGAGGAGGGCGACTACGCCAGCCAGTCCCGAGAGACGCATGTTGTGCTACCAATGGAGTATTACGATGCTGAATGGGTGAGGAGTGTAACCATCTACGCCCAGAAAAGAAGGAGTTGTCGTCAGGGGCGGCGGTGTTTTATCTTTTATTTTTGTCTCCCTCACCACGAGACCTGATACTCTTGATCATACAGGTTCTTTGCAACCAAGACCTTGGTCTCAATCCCCCAATGAACGAGAGATGAAATCCCCTATCACCTCTATCGCGAGCTGCACCTGCTAGACTGAGAAGTAGGCAGCCCGGTGGGGTCTCCTGAGCTGGACTGAGGGTTTGGTAATGTCAAGGCAGACATGTCGTGCTTGGATTTAATTGCTTGCAAGCGGTGGTGAATCGTGCTGGTTGGCTGTGCGAGATTGGCTTCCCAAGTCGAAAGCCCAAATGTTATTAATTGAGACTGAGAGCCAGGTCCCTGAGATGCGACGTCGGTTATCGTTCCTTCGGATTTTGTCAGTGTGTCTGACCCCTTATGAGAACTCATGATTGGTAGGCAGTTTCGGCCCTCTCATTGGAGGAGAACCAGGGACACAGTGCGTACTTGTACGAGATGAAAGCTTGTTCTCACCTCCTGTCGATTTATATTGCTGCTGTCAATTAATACCAGCACGCCAGATGCCTCGCCTATTCGCCAAGACCCCGAAATGGCAGCTCACACGATAAACCTTCCCAAAGCGACCTAGACGACGGCTCGCTGCGTTATTACTACGACCATCTGATCATTTTATAAAGGAGATGTCCTCCGCCAGCTCCAAAATAGACCACGGCGATGTGAAGTGTGCGGCCGAGGCCTGTGCGATAAATGCGATATGGTTGACACCATCGATTTGTGCGGCACAGAACCCATGCGACGGCTAGCGACGCTTGCCGACATCGACTCTGTTGGCAAAGCTCGGCTGGGCGTGCCGACGTTCGGATGCTGCGATTGCAGACAACCTCTATAACAAATAAACTCCTTGTGGTGTAGTTGAATATCACGTTCGACTGCAATTGCAAAATCATATACCGAAAGGTCACTGGCTCGATTCCGGTCGAGGAGATCATATTTTTGACCTTCCCCACGACTGTGAGGCCGGATGTACAACCCGAGATGGAGTCGCATGTGGATCCCACGATGTGATTACTTGGGCTATCACTTTTTCTCGACCGGACCTCGGTGTAGTCACGAGTGAAAGAAATCCGGAGAACCATGTAGACTTCGCCAGTGTCCGACCTGATCGTCAAGCAAGATTTCGTTCTCTAAGCATCACATTGTGGTGAATAAGTCAATTTCCCTATGCAACCGATATCGGTTAGGATATTTGGGGGCTGTTCAGCTTATTAGCTGAGCAAGTCAAAGCCCTCCGTTGCCTTGTCCCCCGTCTCTATTGAAGGTTGCGGTCATCCACTGGCAGTCAGCTCCACATCCTCTTTGAGCTTGGCCACAACAGCGTCATAAAACCTGTGGCAGAACGTCTCGTCCTTCAGTTGTGCAACTCCCAATCCACTTTCGAGACACCACTTCACGACAGTATCATAATTCATCCCGCCGTTCTCAAGCACTTCGCTACTCAGTAGAGCCCCGAACTCTTGTTTGGAATATATGGCCTTTATATCCATACATCCCGTCATGTCGAGAGCATCGACGACTCGTCCGATGATTACCTGGATGAGAATGGCGCCCAGGGAGAGGACGGCGAGATTTACCGGTCTTGGCATGTCGTGGATGGTGGATCCTTGGCGTTGTGTTGTTGCTTTTCCGTCGAGGGTTCGCATGACAAATGGCTGGTATACAGACTGAGTTGCAGAGCTGAGTGGTTGCGCATTGCCTTCATGGAAGAATAACACATCGTCCAAGGTGACTACACGAGATAACCACGGTGTGTCGAACAGATGGAGGATGCTGACAGAGAGAGCCACGGCGACTTTAAGCTTCTGAGGGTAGTCGAATGGCGGTAATGCGGTGTCCCTTTCGCTGAGAAGGGCACGTAGTGTGGTTGTGTTCCGAGAGTCAGGTTGGGCATGTGATGGCGGCAGGTGGAGCTCAAACTTTCGGTCTTCGTCGGCAATGAAGCCGTACCGGTCTACCGCTACTGTCTTGCCGCCGGTAAACACGAATTTGCAGAGGTTCGGCACGCTCTTAGAGGTCTGGGTTGATGCGACTGAAGTGCTAGTCTGAGGACCTGTTGTCCAGGTTTCTATCGATGAGAGACTTTGTGAAACTGGGTTGCATCTCGTGGAGCTCAGGGCGGTTGCGGCACTCGAGCCACTTTTTGAACTTTCCGTCCCTGTCAGTTTGGAACCCATATATTTCGCCCAGGTGAGGCGTGATGGCTTCTGAGATGCTGACATAGTAACAGGTTGTGCGGGGAGCGGAGTGACGGATATCGACTGAATCTCGTTTCTGGCCGAGTCAGTGAGCTTGATGCGAATGCTTTCCTAACGCGTATTCTGTTGGTGAATAATGAGTGTCTGTGTGACGGAGTCTCTATGGGATCCCATGACCACGTGAAAGTCAAAAGTCTTTGCCACATCGTCCTCGGCGCCTTCAAAAACGAGCGTGTCTTCTCTGATCTCGAGCTCTAGACATATATCGTGTGGCCTGTCGCATGAGCAGAGCTTTGAACTGCACAGGAGGGCGTTGAACATGCCTCGAGCCAGCTTACGGATCAAACCAACGAGCCGGGCTTGAGATCGATGCCATCGTCCAGGCTCAAGAACACGGTTTTGCTCCGTAAACTCGCGAAGGACGTAATTCGCGCTTTTTATTCTGGCGAGAACGTCGTCGAAGTCCTTTTTCTTCAGCGTAAAGGTCGCGTTGCGCTTCAACTCCTGGGCGATGGAGTGGCGGTCGGTGAGTTTTGTCTAGGTACCAACTAAGGTCAGTCTCTGCCCTACCCTGTGCGAGTTGAGTGAACATACGCTGCCGTCTGCTTCCAGGCATAGCTTTTCTCTCAGTTCCTGAACTGCCTTTTGCAGCTCAGCGACCTGGGTCTCAAAATTCCCCGACGGTGTCCAAAGTCGAAGTTTAAGGCGTTCGTTGTACGGTTGCCAATCGGGTCCGAATGGTGCCAGAATCAACCTATCAATGGCGGATTGCGGCACAACGCCGTCCAGAAGAAGCTCGCAAGTATTTTGCAGCATTATCTGCTCCGTCTGCAGGTCGCGGATGAGTTCGTTCAAATTGCGCTGCACCGTGCCACGCTTCATCGATGAAAACAGGCGCAGATAACCCTGGAGGGCCTTGACTGCAAGGGGCAACACCCCGAGGACTACGCCAACAATTTCGAGGCCTGACATTGGTTGAGTGAGCAGTGATTTCGAGTTGTGATCTCTGCTCGCTGAAGCCCGGGTGCTAGGGTGGGTGCTTCCTGACGGAACTCGGAAAGTGGTTGAGTTGCTGGTGCTGAGACTAGGAAGCCGCGACTGAACCTCCCTAGATAATCAACCCCGCCGCCCTTGGCGTGAAGAGCTGGGGGTTGGGCAGAACTCTGGGTGCCCAAGGGTGCGGGGTATCCCATTGGTCGTGGCCACTGGCAGATAACGACAGGTCCCTCATCCCCATCCCACCGAACCTGATTGCCTCTCCTCTGCTTTGAAGTTCGTGCTGGGCCATGACATCGGGGTGCGCTGTGGAGTTGTTTGGCCAAGATGACAGACCAGAGCGGGAAAGAGATCTCGATATCGGCGCTCACGGTAAGGGGACTCGCGTTGTTAGACTTACTCCTCTCCGCTCTCGCCGACTGCCCAACGGAATGCTCGGCGGTCGCATCTCATCTGGCACGCCTGAAGCTTTGGTCCGGGAATCTCGGCGCCCACCGCCCATCGGGGACCCAATCTCTCGCGTACCGGCTTCGCGATTCGTCATCGATTCGCAACTACGTGGTTTCCCTGCTTCAAGGACTCTGCGTGTCCGCTGATGAAGGTTTGATATTCGGATGCTGTCCGCCCACCAATTTAGTTGCGTGAGCTAATGGCAAGCTAGGCCTGTCTTCAGCCAGGGGAGATACTGTCTCCGACGACGGGGCGGATCAATTGATTGACCTTGATCTGGAACAATACTTCCAAGACGACGACGAGCAAGATGAGCCCGAGGTTGCCCAGATCTTGAGTGATATCGGTCATACAATCGACTGCCTTCTCAGATTATCGCATACGGTTCGAAATCCTGCGCCTCAAGACCGGCTCCGGTTCAAGGAAGACGCGGGCATCGCAGAGCTTTTCGAGCAGCTGGATACCAACCATGTTCGTGAAAGGTTCCCAGCCATCGAAGTCAAGATTTCAGAGAGGTTGGGAAGATCAATCGCCTGGCGGCGCCAATATTTCCGATACTGCACAGAGCGCCATGACAGGCTCGCCCAGGGACTGAAGCTGAACGATGAAGGTTACGAAGAAGATCAAGCCAGCACACCAAGGACGTCGGCGATGGTTGCGGCTTCGATGGTTAACCAATCGGAGGACCCATTCGCCGAGTTATGTGGTTTGAAGGATGAGAATGAAACGGAAGTCTCCGACAAGCTGAACGCGCCGACTACACCCGCTTCAACACAATTATGGGTACCTCCTATACCGAAGGAACATGTCGATGGGCCTTTTGAGTGTCCCTTCTGCCACATGACAATCTCTGTTGGCACAGGAGAGGACTGGGGGTATGTCTGAATGCCCCATGGTTGAGGAGCGCGGGCTAACACGGATATTTTGCGTCTCACAGAAGCCATATCTTCCAGGATCTGCAGCCCTATATCTGTCTTGTTGGCATGTGCCGAACGCCAGAGAAACAATACTCTCACCGCGATGATTGGGTTAACCACATGAGGCAGGAGCACTGGCGATCCTGGCTTTGCCCTTTCGGTTGCCCGCAGACATCTTCGACGGCTCACGGACTCCAACAACATATGAGAAATTCCCACGAAAACCAAACCGATACTTACACCCACAATCATGACCTACCGCAAGTGTTGAGTAGCTATGCAGACCCTGACCAAGCCAACGGGCAATGTCCCCTCTGTGCAGACTACCAAATCACATCCGAAGAACAGTACAGCTCCCACGTTTCTGGGCACCTTGAGACACTGGCCCTCCTTGCCTTACCCAATACCAGCACAGAAGGCAGGGAGCCAAATGACAGCGGCGGTGGCAAATATACAGAGGAACACACCATCATGGGCAATGCCCCCGAGGAGCCTTTCGGTGGGCTACCCCATAGAGGCTCAGATTCTAAGTGTGCATGTGAGTTATTTCGAATCCTCACATGGCCAACTTACGACAGACTGTTGTATTGCCTGGTTAAATCTTCCGCAGTCAGAACAGGTCTGGGATCTTGTCGTGTGTGCCGTTTTGCAGACGCGAAAAACTTTCAGTTACTCAAAATAGGGTAAGGCTGACATGCGCAACTCCTACCTAGATATCAACTCGGTTTACCCTCAAGCTCCAAGCGCAGATCGCCCAGGTTCGTACATCGGGACGAACCTCGATAGTGTTCCTCAGTGGGGAATCGGACCAACACATTGGGCGGGTTCATCTCGGGCTAGTGATGACATTCCTGACTGGAAATCTGCACATAGCACGAATTCTATTGAGACAGAGGCACGGCAAAGCGTAATCTCTATATCCTCAACGGCAGCAAGTACAGCGCCAACGAGACGGCGGGCGCCCCTTCGTCTACCGTCTCTCGGGGAGAATAATTCGGGCTTTGTATTGTGGTGTGAATTTGCAGCGCTCAAGGGATGCAATACAATCTTCCACGGAGACGACGAAGCGGCCTGGATCCAGCACCACGCCCAGCATCTGGGAGAACGATTCCCTCCCGAGCTCGTCTGCTGGTTTTGCGACGACCATCCTCATTTCTTCGCGAAACGAACTGTTGAACGGCGATCGAATTTTGAGGAACGCATGGAGCACATTCGGGAACATATCTTCGGTGACTACATGACTCAGGATTTGATGCGGCCTGATTTCTATCTGATAGAATATATGTATAAGCACGGGAAGTTGGATAAGGGTGCGTATGGTCATGCTATGGCATATAGTGAGCTACCCGAGTCGTTGCGCGAGCCGTTCGATGATGAGATATCGAGCACGTCTAAACAGCCGTGTAACGTGCAAAACCATGATCTAGCGAGAGAGAACCGACAGAGGCGACGGGGGCGGGCATGGCAGGATTTCAAGGACTTCAAGAGTGGTGAATGATCATTCGCTAAGTACACGATTTGATGCCTTTTTCTGACACTGGTGCCGTTTTATTTTACCATTGCTTGCTCAGGATAGCCAATCTCAAACGTTTCTGGAAGTCTCAGTGGCTCGGTCATTCATCTGGCTCCATTCTGACTGCCGGCACGGGAAGCGTGATGACTGGATGAGAAGAGTCCCGCTTCAGACAGCATCCGTCTCTCAGAAGCATCCCAAGGACTCTGCCGCCTTGGCCAAGTGTTGTTTTGGTCAGGCAAGCCCCCATTAGGCAATAGGTATGGATACGCTAGCCCCAAAGAAAAGACCCACTCTGACTTACAAAATACTAGTGCTTTGGCGCCGTTTATCGGGTTTATCAGCTGGCCCATCTCGTCCCATTCTGCCTCTTCCCGTTCCGCCACCGTCACAATCCTTCACCACACCCAACCACACCCTACGGAGACGGTGGCTATTTCAATTGCCACGGGGGGTGGGGTTTCCGGATCCAGAGGCTGACCGTGTCTATCAGATCAGTCGGTATGCAAGTGAGCTTGGTCCGGAGAATTAACAACATGACATCCACTACAGCCGCGAGTGCATCCGGTGCAGCGGACATCAAGGCGCGCCTCGCCAAGGCCATATCATATTAGCCGTCGACCCACCGACACGGGCAGACCAAGCTTCGGACATTTCTATCGACCTATCATGTCCCATGCGCGACCCGTGTTCCTGGGCGGGCATGATGGGCAATATTCGAGATGGCTGCCCCAACATACACCGACGCACATAAGCACCGTCATCCTATCATCATCACCAACCAGACGACAGTTCCTGACCCAGTAGATAGTGATACTATGCACAATATCCGGACTCGGATTCTAATCGTCGCACAATCTTCATATCGGAAGCACCGGGTGTCCGTGCCGCCACGACCGAGGGGCTATTCTGGGGCCCATCACGTTCGAGGTTGTTATTGTTGTTCCTGACCGACTGGCAGCCTTACCCGGTGGAGGCAGGATTGGCCAGGGAAGACCCCTGTTCTGCAAATGTCCGGTTCTAGCGAGGGAATGTTCTTTTCATCTTCCATATCTCTTGGTGTGATCTTTACTGGTATATAGGGGTGGGTTGGCATCCCCCTTTTTGGACCTGGTTTTGGTTCTGCCGATGTAAGTCACCCCGACGTTTACCACAAACCTACAAGATGAACACTCTCTTGTCCCTGGCGCTCGTCGCCCTCGCTGCGTTCCTTCCCTCAGCCCACGCCGCCAAAGGAAAGACGCTCACAAGCTGGGACTGGTAAGCCCCCCTTTTTCCATCTCCCCTTCCCCTTCCCCGTTTCCCTCTCCCTCCCCTCCCCTCCTCCATTCTTCATCGTCACTAACCCCTCCGTCCACCCAGCTGCAAACCCGCCTGCGGCTGGAAGTCCAACCTCCGCGACTCGCGCGCAACCGGCCAAGTAGCCATCTGCGGCAAAAACGACAAGCCCCTCTCCCTCTCGGAAGCCGACCGCGTGGCCTCCTCCTGCGCCACCTCCAACGCCGGCAACGGCTTCCTCTGCTCGTCGTACCAAGCGCGGCCCGTGAGCAACGACCTGTCGTACGGCTTCGCTGTCACGGACGGCATCGAGAACTGCTGCAAGTGCTTTGAGCTGCAGTGGACGGATGGGCCGTCTGTGGGGAAGAAGGTGCAGGTGCAGGTTATTAACGAGGGGGGGACTGTCGAAAATGGGTCGAGGCAGTTTATTATTTTGACCCCCGGGGGAGGGGTTGGGCCGAATGCGAAGGGGTGTACCGAGCAGTGGGGGTATGATTGGGGGAGGCAGTATGGGGGCGTGGTCAAGGCGGAGGACTGTGTGACGCTGCCGAGTGAGTTGCAGGCGGGGTGCTATTGGCGGTGGAATTGGGCGAGGGGGGATGTTAATGGCTGGGGGATTGAGTATAGTCAGATTACGTGCCCGGAGCAGTTGACGAGTGTGTCGGGGTGTAAGGCTTGAAGAGGGCGGGAGGGTTAAGGGGTTCAGGGGGTAATATGTACTTGAAGATAGGAGTAGGATGTATTGTGTTATGTTTAATATGAGAAACTGGCTTAGCATTTTCGATATAATTGCACATTCAGAAGTCTTTCTATGACTTACCTAGGTCTCTTCTCAGAATGTACTTGGAGGTACAACATTAGGTTATGTGGATCGGTCTCTTTAGGTGGCTTACATATTGCCTGAGTAGACAGACTACCATCTAACAGGGCATCGAAGGATCCCTGGTTACGGGACAGTCCGGTCATGGGACATGTTGGACATATCTGGAAGCCAGCGAACTCGACCACCAAGAGGGCGGTCGTCACCTTCGACTCGCCCAAGACAGCCAAGGAAGCGCTTTCCCTAAACAACGCTCAAATTACCGCGGCATCTGCCGATCCCGAAGATGTCTCGGGCAAAACCCTGGTTCGAATCACTGGCGATTTCCATGGATTGGCTGTCCTGTACGAACCACAAGCCGGCAAAACACCAAATATCGAGTGAGCTGCCCCTCTGATGTCATGTAGGTGTGTGACGTTATCTGCTAATAGCTTCTTACCTTTACTTTCTTCGCTGCAGCATCGTGCTCATCCACGGCCTCAATGGACACGCTTGGAACACGTTCGCGCGCGAACAGACTCTTCCAGATCTGCGGGTCACTAATAATCCGTGCTGGATGCGAGATGAGCTTCCGGGCCAGCTTCGCATGAAAGAAGTTTACGCCAGGTTGCTCACCTATTGGTACAACGCTAATGTTGGGGCGGAACTGTCGAGGGAGACATCTCTGAGCCAGTGGTAGCCTTGTGCGAGCTGCTGAGGGCGGAGCGTGAGATGGTAAGCTACCTACTACTGAGGCACAGACATGTAACCAAAATAGGTAGCCAGATCTGTTGATACCTCCCAGGATCCTGAAAGGCCATTGATATTCATCGCACACAGTCTTGGCGGCCTCGTGTCCAAGCAGGTAGGTACATCTGTGCCTTGCGCACTTAGAAATTCGTTTCCCCTTACCGCGCATGAAATTAACTATCTAACCCCCGGAAGGCGATAGTTGAGATAAATAAGACGAGGTCGCCATCACAAGGCAACATTTCGAGCTGGATCAAGGGATGCATCTTCTTAGGTGTTCCCCACAGTGGTTCCAAACTGGCTGACTGGGCCGGCATTCTTGCGCCGCTCGGGACTTTCAGTGGTCTGGTCCAAATGCGAAAGATCAAGAACCTCAAGCGGCAATGCGCGATCCTCAATCGTATCTCGGACGACTTCAGCCAAGTCCGACATGCGTACAACATCCCAGTACAGAGCTGCTACGAGACCAAGAAGCTGGGCCGGGTCTATGTCAAGCTTGCAAGTTCCAGTCCCTGTTACATCATATCTGACTGTCATTAACTGTGTTGAGTGTAATTAGGTTGTGGAGAAGGAATCCGCCATCCTGAAGTACGAGAATTGCCCTGCGCCACTCCCTGTCGATACCAACCACGTCGATATGGTCCGAACGAGAACGGATGCCATTGCAAATGCAATTCTGACGATGGCGTTGAATGCAACTAGAAAGTAAGTAGCAAGCAGACTGGGCACACGTTCAACGCACTACTAGTAGTGCTGACACCAGCGAGGAGTAGTGTCCCACCCGAGGTTTCAGAAAACCCAGCGTCAAAAGTTGCGGCCCCAGACGTCCCTCGGCTTACTGGCCCTCCAGTATTGCCGGCAGAAACAAAGCCGCCTGATACAAAATCATCATCCTCAACACACCCGGCAATCAGCAACCAACAGTTGGTGCATAGGCCGCGTACAGCCACCGACATGGACTCAAGGCATCAACATCGGCGCTCCGGTAATTCGGCCTTTATGCAGCTGACTTATACGGGTTTGTCACACGCTCGCAAACTCCGACTATTCCTGGACAGAACCTATTCTCTAACGAACGTCTAGACACCTTCCGCATACCTTACGACTCGCGAGGGCATTCCTTGAGCCGGGTCTTTGTTGGCCGGGACGATGAGATGACGAAACTTGAAGATGTTTTTTGCCCACCTCGCCCTTCGCACAAGATGGTGTATGCCGTTTATGGTCTCGGTGGCATAGGGAAAAGCCAACTGGTAGCGCAATTTGCCAACAGACAACGGGACACCTTTACAGCCATCTTTTGGATCAATGGCACCACCAAAGAAAGCTTCATCCGCGACATGGCCGGAATCGCCCCCCGGGTGTCACCCAAGGCACCTAAAGGTGACCTTAACAGCCCACCATTCCAGGAAAAGATGTGCGAACTAGTCAGCACGTGGCTTGAGAATGACAAGAACTATAAGTGGCTCATAATCGTCGACAACGTTGATTTGGATTCTGGCGGTGTCCAGAGCACATCGCGCCATTACGAGCTCGACACGCTTCTCCCCGGCGCTGCTCATGGCTTAGTTTTGATCACGACGCGGGATGCGAGCCTCAAGCAGCGGTTTGAGTCTCTGGAGCTACCGCCGTTCATCAGCGAGGATAGTGCCATCGAATTGCTGGCCGAGATATCTGGGAGAGAGCCTCGGGGTAAGCGACGTTTCAGGTCATTAATTGGCTATCAATCGGTGTTTCTGCTAACGATCGCTCTATAGGCCTTGGCCCGATAGCCTCACGATTGGGCGGTCTTCCCCTGGCGCTTGAACAAGCCGGCTCATTCCTGCGCGGGACATCTTTTACTGTCGACGAATATCTCACAGCTTGGGAGACGGAGTGGGAGAAACTGGTTGATGAAATGGCGAGCGACGATCCTTCGACAAGCATCCGGACAACATGGGTCATATCCTTGGACTATGTGAAAGGCCGAGGGCGAGATGGGGAAAACGCAGTCAAGCTCCTCCAACTATTCAGCTTCTTCAACAACACCAAGATCGAGCACAACATTTTCACGCGCCCTAGCACGACCGAGTGGAAGCCATTCTCCATAAACGATCTTCCTGCGTGGTTCCAAGATGTTACACAAAGCTCCCTGTCTCTCAACCGCGCCATCCGGATGCTCGGCAAGTACTCCTTGATACAGCAACACTCCACCGACAAGCACTCATCCGTCCATCCTGTTGTTCATGAGTGGTCGTACTATGTTGGTCGGAAAATGCATCCGAATCTATGCCGTACGGCAGCTGTTATAATTGCTTCTGGGGCAATTTACCAAAGTGACCTGGCGGTTATTAGGGGGGGTTTCGAACTTCTCCCGCATTGCAGGCGACTCGTACAAATTCTGACCGGAAAACCCGTTCCATACGGCCCCCAAATGGCTCTGGAAGAGGAAGTGATGTGGAAAGCACTCGCGTTGATAGGCGTCGTATTCAGGCAGAGCAGGAAGCCAGAAAGCGGACATGGAGCTGGCTCAGTCCAGGCGGCTATAGAACAGCGTCAGGAAGATCCGGGATATTTCCATTTGATACAACTATGGCGACTCAATAAGTTTGCCTAGGTAGGCATCATCACAGCAGCTAAAATTTCACTTGTACTAACCTACTAAAGGCTGAGTCTTGGTTGTGCACTCATCTTCGGAAGAGCGACTTCCCCGTTTGGCGAGCCCCTGAGAGTTTGTCAGACTTCGAACTCCATGCTGTAACTGGTGGGATGCGTCTCCAAGCGTGATCTCATACAGTTCTGGTGCTACGGTGCGGATTGCCATGGTGGCACAAGGAGTGGGGCGAGGAGGGGCATGGTCGAGATTGGCCAATTCGATCGATCTCGGAGGAGCAGACCCACTGATCCCCGCTGCATGAGCTACTATAAACACGCTAAGTACCCTAGTTGGCGGATACCTGGAGGTGGGTGAAACTTTAACATTCCCGACCGCTATTACTCAGCACTTATGGTGTCAACGCGTCTTCTTGTGCTTGGGGCAATCGCTCTCTCAACCACCGCTCATCCAACTAACGCGACCATGGCCGGCCCACTGGATGAGGCATTCGCCACGGCGGTACGCGAGAAGCGAATCCCAGGAATTGCCGCGGTCGCGCTCAACCGAGATGGCAGCGTTATCTACAAGAACTCGTGGGGAACCATCAACATCGACGACCCATCTTCCGCGCCCGTTACCTCAACCACCAGAATGGAAATCGCCTCCATGCTTAAGGCATTGGTCACTGTTGCCGCTTTGCAGCTCGTGGAGCAGAGAAAGCTCTGCCTCGACGACCTCGTCGAAGACCACATCCCCTCGTGGAAAAACATCTCCGTTCTCGACGGCTTCAGCGCTGACGGCGAACCCATCCTCCGGCCCCCGAAGACCAAAGCCACTGTGCTCCAGCTCTTCACCCACACCTCAGGGGCGGGGTACTTTTTCCTCAGCAAAAACCTCACCCGGTTCAACCACTGGGCAGGAAAACCACCCCAATTCGGAGCCGACCCCCTGCACCCAGAGCCGCTCGTCGCCGACCCCGGCACCGGCTGGTTCTACGGTATCAGCATCGACTACCTCAGCCACATCATCTCCGCTATCTCCGGCATTCCCATCAACACCTACCTAGATCAACACATCCTCGAGCCCCTCGGCATCCAAAACTCCGAACTCCCCTCCATCGCGGACATGCACGCCCACCGACGCCTCCCCAACGGTACCATCATCTCCTCCCCTCCCACCGCCACCACAGCGCCCATCTCCACCCTCGATGACTACGCCACCTTCCTCCTCGCCCTGATCAACCACGGCACCCACCCCACACTTGGCACGACCATTCTCCAACCCTCCACCGTGAAACAATACCTTTTTAACGATCTTATCCCCGCCACCCTCACCTCCCCCTCAGAGAGACCACCCGCCATCGGCGTCATCCAGTCCGTCAACCCCGCCCAGAGCAACGACGGCGAATTCCTTCTAGGCACACCAAAGGGGTGGTCCGCGTCATTTTTGCTCAACAACGAGGAAGTACAGGGAGGAAGATCGAAAGGGAGCGGTGCGTGGGGAGGGATCTATAACTCGTATTATTGGGTGGACCTGGAGGCGGGGAAGCTGGGCGTAGTGTTTACGAACTTGTTGCCGTTTTTGGATCTGGTGACGTTGGAACTGTTTGGGAAGCTGGAAGGGTTTGTTTATTCTTGATGGGGAAATGAGGGAGGGAAGGGGAAGTGACATGGGGGGTCGGGGATACATTACGCAGTGGGGATTATGAAGCGAAGGTTTCACATACGACCATACCCACTGGAGAACTCGGGATCCCGTCCGCTCTCCCATAGATAAGCCAGTGAGGGCCAGACTAGTAGTTGGGTCGGTGACGACCAGCGAACCCCTGGTGTTGTATGTTTTTTGCTTCCTGTCCTTTTTGTGTCACTGGTTTTTGCTCCACAGCAGGTTGTTACAGGGGTGAGATGTCAAGCTAGAAAAGACTGCGACCAATCAGAGGCCTGAACACATCATGTTAGCGAAGTAGTGCAAGCACCGCCCCCAATCGCGACTTCTGCTAAAATTCCTGGGGAATGACGTCCATACAAGTACCCCAGATTTCCTGCTAACTTCTGCGGCTGAGTTTTGTAGTTTTGGAACGGCCACCAAACACGACGTGCAGCGCGCCCCAATTTCCCCAGCACCCCCAGCTTCCCCAGTTTCATCGCATCTGAAGGTCGCTCTCGGAGCCGAACAACAATGAATTTTGGCGTGTGCGACCCTACGAGATATGCTGCAACAGCCAGAGGGGATCAGCGACACTGGAATTTCGCTGGTCCATGAGCCTGAGGGAGATGCGGCCTCAGCCGTTGTCGAGTGAGTCGATTAATTCTCACCTACCCGCGCGCCCACAACCGTGGTCACAGCTGACCTGAAGCCGCAGCATCATCGTCGTCCATGGACTGCAGGGCCATCCCTTCACGACATGGGCTTGTAACAGACCGCCTCCACGCC
>Ga0247780_1001266_pt1 | contig 16333 bp, 18 predicted proteins | sample UWRJL079202R5_FD_179927 | JGI IMG/M metagenome (GOLD analysis project Ga0247780, IMG submission 179927) | Plant litter microbial communities from Arlington Agricultural Research Station in Wisconsin, United States - UWRJ-L079-202R-5 | ecosystem: Environmental > Terrestrial > Plant litter >... | reverse complement strand
CCCTCCCCAAGACACAAACCCCCAGGGCGCCCTCCCGCTCACTACCTTCCCTCTCTTCCCCCTCCTCCCCGCCGAACTCCGCCTCAAAATCTGGCACCTCTCCTTCCTCCCGCGGACCATCGAACTCCACACCCGCCGCACGCACTACGCCTCCTCCGACCGCCACGGCGACACCCCCCGCTGGCAATCACAGTCATGCAACCCGGCCGTGCTCTCCGTGAGCGCCGAAGCGCGCGCCGCCGCCCTCGAGTTCTACACCGTCGCGCTACCGCTGTGCGTGTCGCACGCCGGGCCGGGTGATCTCCTTCGCGACGGGGACAGGCTTCTGTACGTCAATCCCGAGGAGGACACGGTTGTGCTGCTGGGGGATCTGGACTACGGACGGCTGACGAATCTGCTGGAGTGGTTCCGGAAGGAGGATGCGGCGTATCATAGTGGACGGCGGGGTGCGGGAGCGGGAGGAGGGAGGGGGAAGGGGCTGCGCAGGCTAGCGATGAGTGTGGCGCCGTGGTCGCATGCGGTGGGGGCGGCGACACTCAAGGCGTTTGCGAGGACGGTATTTGCGGATGTGGAGGAGTTTGTGATGTTTATATACAAGGAGCCGATACCGCCGGAGACTTGGAGGGGGGGACGGGTTGTGTTGCAGGAGGCGTGTGCTGAGGAGGATGCGTATCGACGGTTTGTGATTGGGAGGGGGAAGCAGTTTCGCGAGGGGAACGGATGGGTTGTTGTTGGGAAGCGGCCAATCAAGGTGGTCGATATCCAGTTTCTCGAGGGATGGTGATGGTGTGTTCGGCTGAGGGCGGAGGACAGAGGGTGACGTCGGCGGTACCTGTGTTTGTGAGCATGCACCTGTGGATGTTGGGATTCGTTCCTGCAGCAGTTCAGTAGCCGTCGAGGTATCTAAGGCTCTTGCACGCATGTGGCTAGAGATATAATCTTGGATATTATACACGTTAATACAGTTCTGATGAGCGTCTATCATTACACCGTTTATGCCCCAAATCTCTTCAGTACCCTTTCCCGGGCCACTCGTGCGGCGGCCTCGGCGCCGTGCTGCAATGATATCGCCCCGATGATCGCGTAGATGGCCGAGTTTAAAACCACGGTGATGCCGGAACCTTCGAGGTTTTCGGGCTATATTGACCACCGTTAGAAACCATGCTGGCCCGGAATGTTCTCTGCAGAACTTACCAATCTCGGTTTCCACCGAATCACCTGCGGAAGCCCAATCTCTCTTGCTAGCTTGCTCAACTTGTCCTTGTGGATGATGTCTTGTGGCTGTTTGACGTTCAGTTTGTCGACGTTTGTCAACGCTGGGTGCTTGAAGGGCACGCGGCCGTATTTGTCGAGATTCTGTGCAGCTGGAAGCGATTCGACGGGTGTGACGAGAATGCTGCGGGTGGCCTCGAGCGCGAGTATTTGGCGGCCTAAAGTCGCCAAGTCAGCACTGCTCGATGAGCGCAAATGACAGCAAACTGCTAATTGACATACCGTAATATGCTAGCCTCGTGTTGAAGCCTCTCCTCCCCTGGTCGAAGCTCTTGTGGGTGACGGCGAGCCACTTGACCTCCTCGGGAAGCATCTTGTCGCCGCTGGACCCGAGGAAGCGCTTGTACATGGCGTCCAGGATATCGGGCCGGTCGTTGCACTTCCATACGGACCGGCTGGCCTTCTTGGGGATGTTGATGGAGAAGGGCATCTTCATCCGCTCGGGGGTGTACGACCATCGCGGCCGCTCGTTGGTCTCCTCTTCGACGGGTTCAAGCTGCTGCTGCTGCTGTTCGGTTCGGCGCGCCGACGACGAGAATTGACGGACTGGCGCCGCCAGCGGCCTTGCGACAGCCTGTGTCGGGGCCCTGCATTGCCTTAATGCCTTGCAGGCAGACGACAGAGCCGACCGGGAGGAGTTGAGCGCCATTGTGTCGGGGACGATGAGGTTGAGTCGGTCTCCAGAACTTCAACCTTCAGTTCTGGACGGGAATTTTTCGCGATCCGCTGCAGCAGCCAAGGCCGGTGAATCTTCGGCACCGTGCACGGGCCGGCCTAATTTTAGTGCTCCCTACCGTACCTACCACGAGCCCCACCCAAAAGGCCAAGATCACCCTTGCGTTGCCAAGCACGCCCTGCAATTGGCCAATCCTCGCAGCGCCCCTCCTCCAGAGCGCTGTGTGTTCCCATCTATTGCGAAGCTTCAAGCTGAGCTCCTCGATTGTCGCTCGGTACATCGTTACAGCACCTGCCGCAGGCCGCCGAGTTCGATGATTTCCTCTTCTCGCCGTTGAATTTCGAGCGCGCAATCCTGCCACATTCTAGAGCGGCTAATGCACCATGGCGGCAGACAATTCGCTGCTCAGCAAGCTCGCCTCGGTGTTGCCGCAGGGGTACAAATTCGGGGTTCACCACATCTCGACCGCCCCAACCAAGGCCGAGCCTTTGTGTTCCGCTCCGCCAGGCGAGCGTTCCGACAAGACATACAGCGAGAGCCACTTCCTCGCAATATCTATTGACCCTCGAGAGGTCGGCTCGAAGCGAGCCTCGCCCGGCGCCGACGATGCCAAGGACGTAGCGCAGCGCAGACCCGTCTTGGTCTTCGCCATCGAGGTGTTCATCTTTACCACCGCTTGGCAGACAATCTTCTTTGTTTCCAAGGCCGACTCGACCGGCTACCTGCAGCTCCTCGACCTCCCCAAATCGACCCCGTCTCCGGTCCGCGAAGTCGCCTCCACCTTCCTCAAATACCTACTCGAGCACCGACGACGCAAGAATATACAATCGGTAGTGAATCTCTTTGCGCGAGCGCAAGCGCAATATCTATTTCCTGGCAGCGTTGACAACAAGGGCAAGCATGTTCTTGACGACTGGGGGCTCGTTCGATGGTGGTGCAGGGTGCTCAACCCTCTGCTGGATGGTTTGAAGACAAGGCCGTGGGGCAACGCCAAAGGGTACCTCATCGTGCCCGGGCTCGAGGAGGGAGAAATGCGTGCCCTTACACCCAAGACAGCAGGGAGCGCTGCGAATTGGGTCATTGGCCACCCCATGGATCGGATTTCTCATTATATTGAAGAGTACGACTGGGTTCCGCTTAGGTGTCTGATCCCACGGTACCCTGACGACCCGAAGTCGCGCTTCCGCGATGAGCTGGACGAGGAAGCTTCAAGATGGAAACAAGATATGGGGTCGTGGAAAAGCGTCAAGACGTTAGACCAGTTCTGGGAGATGATGGCCTACCGACAAGAGTGCTCGAGCGGACGGCTGACGGGGTTCATCTGGCTGGTCTTTGACTCTGAGGCCCCGAAGGATCCAGGGCCGGAGACATCTCACCTCATTTCGCCAAATGCCTCTTTCAATTCCACGGCGCCTCAAGCTACACCACCACGGCGCAAGGTCGAGATCGCAGGCCAAACGCCGCAGTCAAGCCCGCTCAAGCTCGACCTCACCCCGTCCCAGTTCACAAACACACCAGCCGCACAGAAAAAGAAGAAAAAGGCACTCGCCGGCCCCATCGTCTGCCGACCACCAAAAGTCAAGACTGAGCACCGCAAGCAAACCAAGCCCCGCCCCACCATCACTCCGTACTTCTACTGGCCCGAGGAGGGCCGCGGCGATAGGATCGTCGAGGAGTCGGATTACAAGCGCATCGTGGAGCACTTGATGCAGCTTGACTTCTCGACCCTCGAGAAGGCGATGGCGAGTACAAGGCGCTGGATCAGCGAGGCGGCCATGGGCACGAAGTGGGGCAAGGAAGTCACTGGCAAGCGGATCCCTTCGCTGAACTTTGGGGCTGCCGGTCGCGGAAAGGGGATGGGTCTGTTTGGAGACATTGCTTCTCGTGGGGGGAATTCGATTAATGGCATGGTGGCAGCCCCCGGGTCAAAGGCAGGCGGAGCGAACACCCTCAACTCTTCCCTCGTCCGGAGGAAAGCAAAGCCCGAGGCCTCGGGAGATTCTTTGGCTGGCGTACTAGACTCCGACGACGTCTTCCAAGGGCAAGACAGCAAACCGGCGATCAATGTTTTGGGTGCCGGTCTGATACGGAAGAAGGTCAAGACAGAAGTTCCCGGGGACGCGGTCCCTGAAAGGAGCGCCGAGGCTCAAGAGGAAGATATGCCGAAGGTGAACGTGCTCGGTACCAGCTTGGTGCGGAAGAAGCCCAAGCCGGTGTGATTTGTTTCAATGGTGGGAGTTGTGGCGTTCTGGAAGCTGGGTTCGGGAGGTATTGCGCTTGGCCCTGTAACGAACGTGGATATCCGTTCAGGATGGGGAGAGGTATTTTGGTTGATCTCTCGTTTTATCTTTTCGTCGGCAGGCACAGTGCTTGGTCGGCACGGCAGATGTCCCATAGATGCTGTCATGAGCTGCCGTGGCAGCAAAATACCCCATATGTCTTGAGGCCTCAATCGCTCTGGGCAAGTACATCATCATGCCCGGAGGGCTGACTGCGACGAAGTGACGTTGCGAGTATGGCGATAATTTGCATCATTCAGATCCAGCCTCACGCCCGTCTCCTCTTCGCAGACGGCGCATCCTCCTCCCCTCTGTCCCTCTTACTGGACGGCATGGCATCTCTCCTCGCCGCCTCCAACTTCCTCCTCACTGTCTCTAACTCCCTACTCACCCAGCTCTGCGCCTCTTTCAACAGCCTCTTCTCCCCAACACGCACCCACAACGCCATCTCCGCATTCTCCGTCGGTCTTTCCGACTTAACCGACCTCTCATCCTCCTCCAGCGACGTGGCATACTGCCTCTCGCGGTCCTGCAGCGCCCCAAGCACACTATCCAAGTAAACATCCTTGCGCAGCGCCTTATCCGCCAGCGCATCCCCCTCGCTCCCAGCCGCCTTCTTCACCCCCTTCAGAAACACCTTCACCCGCTCGCTCAGCTCCTCCGGAAGCCCCGCGAACGCCGCCTCCCCATGCAACTGCCCCGTTGCATCGGGATCCTCGCTCTCGCGCTCCAGCACGAAACTGAAACTCTCCTCCTCCTCCCCTTCGTCCTCATCATGCTCCTTCACATACGCGTTCACACCCTCCCACTGCGCGCCCGTCAGGCCCGAAAACCGCGCTTTAAGCCGCGCTTCGACCAACTCCCACGGCAGCTCGACCACGTCGTGTCGCGCATGCTTGGCCGTGACGTACCCGTACCGACGCAGGAGTTCGCCGTTGCCAAGCGGGCCGTAGTAGTTGAGGATTTCCTCGCCCTTTTTGATCGCGCGTAGCGCGGTTGCGGTCAGAACGGTCTCGCCGTGGTTGATGTGCGCGTTGAACTCGGCGTCAGCGTTGAGCATGTCCGCCATGGGAACCATGCCGAGCATGGTGTGGCCTTCGCGGTCCTCGATCCATTCGTCTTGTTGTTCCTGGGAGGCGCCGTCTTCGGAGGGGGTGGGTTCGGATTCGAGGTCGAAGGCGTAGGCCATTATGGCGGAGCCGCAGCGGTGGGCGAGGGTGATGAGGGCTGATGAGGGGAGGGGGGAGGATCCGGGCGGGTAGAAGGCGGAGGGGTTGGCGGTGATGATGGGGAGGATGCGGGTGAGGATCATGGCTTCGGCGGCGGAGTGGCCGATTTTGGGGAGGATAGAGGAGGCTTGGAGGTGGGAGAGGTCGGTGGAGGACCAGAACATGGGGGTGGTGAAGGTAGTGGGCAGGACGGAGAGGTATGGCTGGGCAGTGATGTTAGCTTGGGTCCAGTGGGTGACAGGGGAGGGGGAGGCGCATACCTTCCATGGGGAGTTCGGGTCGAGGTACTCGCGGATGAGGATTAGGATGAGCAGCGTCCAGGAGTCTTGCGACTTGCTATCATCCTCATTCTGGGCGCCAAAGTCGCTGCCGGCGTCATCTTGGTTGAAGAGCGATGGGAGCTGAGCTGCCAGAGGGGATGTCGCTGCGCAGAGAATGCTTTGGCGCGGGATGGTGAAGAGAACTGTGTCTGGCGCAATGTCGGCGGTGGCAACTGGGGTGTTTTGTGAGTAGATGCGTGATGTGCGGGTGTTTGGGTTTGTGTTGTGGAGTCTCACTGATGCCTCTGCCAGCGCCGCTGCCCCTCAGATCGACGAGCTGGATGTTTTGGTGGAAGGTGGCGCCCGAAAGGGACTGGAACCACCGCAAAAAGTTGTGCGATTGCTGCGCAAAGTCGACATCGTGGCCGCCGTCAATCTCCATTTTGAGATTTCTTTTGCAGCAAGACTGATATGTTTGTTGCAAGGTTTTGGTGGTTCTGTTTTTCATATGAATGTTGATCGTGCCTCCCGATTTGAGCAAAGTTTTCTGCAGATCTGCAATGACCCTAACCCTGAATCGCGAAGCGCATCCCGCGCCCTCCAAACTCCCCCAAATTTTCCCATCAGCAGCACTCTTCGCTCGACCGCAATCCACCGGAAAGGGCTCTGGCCTTGGAATTTGCGTCGTCAAATATTTTTGCGTTGCATGATGCTGCTCTCTAGATATTCGTCTACATCGAGACAAAGCACAACCCAGGCTCGGCCATTGAAGGCCACCGCGATTGTCTGCCAACGGGAGCGAGCAGTTCGGATGGTCATCCGCGTCGGCACGCAGCCCATCAAAGCCTTGGTCGGCCCTTGGCTTGTCACGGAGTCCGGCCGGGCAACGCCAGCCCCCGAGCCCTGCAACCACACCTTCATGTCACCGACCATTTACTGCCAATGACGCAAGCGACACTCGGCAGCCGGGGCGCCATGTGTGGGGGTTGAGCTGATCGCATCTCAGCGACGTGAACACCGTGGGCTATGCAGGCCTTCTCGGCCACTCAGGAACAGGCAGTGTTTTTCTCTCGAGCAGAAATTACCTCGTCCTTGTTTTCTGACCCCCAACCCCCACCAAGGCACACCTGGAGCGGTCTGCGAGCCTCAGAGAGCCATGCGCGTCCCAAGCACCGGTGAAATGTGCAGTTTTGGCATTCAAAAGCAATTCTCGGGAGCAGGCTCTGAGGTGACTAAATGGTGTCCTCCACCGGAATGTCACCGCCAACGTTTTTCGAGTACCTCGTCCTGTCTCCTGTTCGGGATTGTTCACCGCGGTAGCCTCTGGACATGACACTCGCCCGCTGATTGGGAATCGAACTACCCCACCATGGCAGTCGGTTGGAAAAGCCCGAAGTGCACGTACCGACCGAACCGCCATTTTGTCGGCCGCGACGGTCTGCTTGAGGACATTCACAAGAGTCTTTGTGAAGGACCGGCTCGAACTGAGCCTCAGACATGTATGCTCCTCGGGCTGGCTGGCATCGGCAAGACGCAAACGGCTATTGAGTATTGTTACAGATACTCAGAAAACTATGACTGGCAGTTCTGGATTCCGGCCGGGTCCGATGAGGCGCTCCTCGCCGCGTTCAGGGGCGTTGCAGACAGGATGCCTGCCTCAGAGAGGGTCAGCGAAGATGCGGTCGGTGATGTAATCGCTTGGCTTGAAACGACTGGTATGGGCACCTGTTCTCCCGTTTCCCTTTTTGTCTTCTCTGTCAAGCTGACCACGCGCGCTAGCTGACTCCTGGATTATCGTCTTCGATAACGTGGAAGACTGGCCCTCTGTCCATAACTATATCCCGAGACGGTGCTCAGGACAGTCAGGCATTCTTCTCACATCGCAACTAACCGCCCTTGCATCGGAAGCCGACCATGTGTTCCCTCTGAAATCACTGTCTATCCCCGAAGGCGCCCGACTCCTAGGACGGCACGTCTATGGAGTATCAACCCCAAATCCGGAAGAATATGAGGCCGCTCTGCAGATATCGCGGAGATTCGCCGCCTTTCCGCTGTCCCTGGCACATATCGGCGGTTTCATCAACGAGTCATCGAGCAGTATCGAAAGGTATGAGAAAACTTTCGATGCTCGGCATGAAGTAAGCTGGAAAGGCATGACGCACGCAACAACGACCCAGTATGGCAAGCCTATGGAAAGCGTGTGGGCTTTTGCTCTCAGCGACGGCCAGCTGTCCGCCAATTCGAGACAGTTGCTCAAGGTGCTGAGTTTCCTAGATCCGGACTGTATCCCGGAAGGCATGATCTTGGAGTCTTTCATTGCAGACCCGGCGAGCTGGGGTCTCAAGGCCGGTTCAGAAAGAGCAGAGTATGTGCCTTTCCCCCTCTTTTGCTACCATATACCTCTCAGTAGACTGCGATGCCGGGTCAGCTAACGAAGCCGCTGCAAGACTTTGGGATATGCGACGGTCACTCCGCAAACGTTCGCTCGTCTCGATAGGTTGCGACGACGTGTTCACCATGCAGCGGAGTCTTCAACATTCTATCTTACTCCAGCTAGATCAAGAACCAGGAGTCCGCTCCGCCATATTCCATCAGGCTTTTGAGGTCATACGTCTCGCGACGCCGAAACCTAGCGTCAAGCAAATCCCTAACCCCAAACTCTGGCCGCAGTCTAACAAAGTGACCCCCCACATTGTCAGCCTGTGTCGCAACTTTTCTCAATCTGTGCCCCCGATGCAAGGAACCCTGGAGTTCGCCCAGCTGCTTTATTACGGCGGCTTCTTCCTCTGGGAACGTCAGGACTACTCTACTACCGGGGACGCCGTTCTCATCCTTTCCACCTCCCTGAAAATACTCAACGATGTCTGTTATTCCACCCGCGGCCAACTGCGCGCTGATATCCTCGCCATAATGGGCATGTTCTATGACCAGCTCGGCCCGTCTAAGTACGAGGAGGCGCTTGAAATGCGCGAGAATGCAAGAGACATACGACAGTTCATCAAGAATCAGGAAGTCCGCGACGACAACGTGACGCCCGCCGCAGATACGCTGCTGTACAACTCGCTCAACGATGAGGGCATCGCCCAGATGCAACTCAACCGGTTCCACGAGGCAGAAAAGTTGTTCACGGTGTGCCTGCGGAAGTACCAGACATGGGGGCCCGAGGAAAACGTTCCTTTTGAGTACGCAAAGTACAACCACAACATGGGACTCGTTCGCATGTGCCAAGGGCGCTTCCCCGAAGCGGTCAAATCCCTGAAGAAGTCAGTCCAGTTGGAAGAGCTGTATGAGGGGTCCAAGAGTTCGCCGCTCATCTCGCTATTTGCCTATGACCTCGCTTGTGCGCTATTTCATGCCGGCGATGTTGAGAGCGCGCTGGCAATGCACTTGGAAATCTTAAGCGAGCGGGAGACGCCACCATGGGGATGCAGTCAGATGGCACTGTTAAGTTGCTATACGGTGGGTGCGATGTATCATCATATGGGAGAGCTTGAGAAGGCCGAGTAAGTTTATCGTCCCCTTTCGTCATGTTTAGCTGCCCCACGCAACTGACGCAACTCGGCCCGACTCAGGCAATACATCAAGAAATGTATCGACCGCGCAAACGACGCCGAATGTGAGCGTTGGCCCGACTACGCGCGAGGGAGGGCTCACATGCATCTGGCCAAGGTGATGCGGGAAAGGTCCGCCGCGGTGGAGGACATCAAGCCAATTGAGGACATTGGGAATGGCATCCTGGCTGATTACAAAGACGATGCCCTGAAACACATACCCATCACAGATGATGACATGGACCTCTACGATGCATTGCAGCCAGTCTTATATGGAAGATACACAGGCAGGGGTCTGGTGCCTTTGCTACAGACCATGACAGTTGGCTGGACAGAGGATTTCAATGCGGCAGGGTCCCCTGTGTCCTCCGCTTGTACTCATGGTATGTGAGGTGTTGAACAATAATCTATCCCGAACGCCGTTTATGGAAACCATTTAACACTCTGACAGACACCGCTCCTCTCTTTGCGAGAATCGACTAAGCCGCCAAAGTACCAGCTCCTGCCCCTTCTACGCTCGACATCTCCTTGTCATATATGGCCACCTTGTCCTCTCCTTTTCCAAAAGTCTTTTGGTCCTCCGGCGTGATCGTTACTTGCTCCGTCCATGGTCGTTTCCGCGGGTCTTTTTTACACGCTTCAATTGCCCATTGCGGCATGTTTTGAATAGAAGGGGCGTCCATGTTGGCTGTTATTACAAAGCCAGCAGCGTTAGGTCACTTTCGAGATCATCGCTTCACTAGGAGGTACAGACTTGAATGACCTACCTGAAATCAGCACGTCCTTTCGGTTCACACTTCGTCGTTTTTTGTTGAAGAGCTTAAGTGTTGGCGTAAAACGGGAGATCAAAATGTCCACCAAAATTGCGCGACCTCTGCCTTTTCAATCTATCTCGCCTATCATTAGAGGTACCAAGATAACGAGGTAGCAACATCGGTACCGCTCCCGCCCTTGCATCACGGGCTGTTTGACAATGGCACCTTATTCCGATGTCGCTAGTTGCCACACGGGCCGTCTATGAGGCAAGGAAGCCAAGAATGGAACGGAGCGCGGACCGTGTCCCGAAGAATTATCGGTTTCCGTCAGTTGTCATGTCGCTCCCGACCACAGCCCCCTGCAGAAGGGTGGGCGGTGCGCAACATCGATGTTACCATTGGCCCATGATTGCCGACAACCTGCAGTTTCCACGCACGCAGACGACTTTGCGTGGTTCCGTGGGGGCAAAGCGGGGGGCACCTGCAGCGCGGAGGGAGGACAAAAAAAGCGAGGCGACACCGCCTCGGATGATGGGGGTTTTGGATTGTGGTCGACATCGGGGGTCATTGGCAACCCCCAACCACTTTGTTGCGTCCGGGGGCTTGCGCATCTAACCTTGTCTCACTCATCCACGGGCGTCAATCATGGGCACAGTTTCTGCGGGCGTTCAGTACGTCAAGCGACTGAAGATTTTCGAGACCGAAGTCCCCTTCCAATCATTTGTTGACATTCCGGAGGATGTCCCTGACCAGCGAAAGACGAACCTAGAGTTCACAATAAATATTGAGAGTTTCGGGGATATGAGAGATAACATCAACAGCTTCAGCCTGGACAAACATGGATTCATGGTTAAGCAGGAGCCGCTTCCGTTTTCCTCAGAGTTCTTCACGAGGAGGGAAGAGGTCGAGAAGCTGTACTTCCCAGAGTTGGAGAGGATTATCGGCGAAGTGTGTGGGGAGGTCGAGAAAGTGCACTTCTTTGACTGGAGGGTATGTCCTCCTGCTGAACTCACCATGCCAAATGCGGCCACTGACAGGATTGCTACGGAGCAGCTGAGATCGTCCAAGATCTCTAACTCCACAGGTGTCATTGACCTCTATGATCCCACAGCATGGCTGCTCCCTGCGAATCGCGTCCATATAGGTAGGTGTTTGCTTACCTCTGCGATGTTTTGTTGCCTCGTTGTGGCTGACTCTGCGGCTCCTAGACCAGAGCCCGGCTGCAGCTCTCCACAGAGTTTTGTTGCATTTCCCACAAGAGGCCGAGCGGCTTCTTCAGGGGCGTGTACGAATACTAAAGTGAGTTGGTATCACAAATCGGCTCTCTATCTGCCATCTGCCATGGCTAACAGCCGGGTTCTCAGCTTCTGGCGGCCAATTTCCCATCCGGTCGAAGATTATCCCCTTGCTGTATGCGAGGCGAGCTCCGTCAGCCAGGACGATCTTCTCGAATGCGATCATATTCGGAAGAAGTACATTGGCTCAACTGTGTTTCTCACTCACAAAGATGGGTACAAGTGGCGCTACTTGAGCGACCACCGACCTGATGAGATCTTGGTTATGAAAATGTTCGACTCTGACGCGGGTGTTGCAAGACGTAAGTACAGTGGTCTGCTGCTCCTAAGAACTGGTGAGGAACTGACAATGGCAGATTGCCCCCATGTTTCATTCAAGAACCCTCGAGCATCGGAAAACTCACAACCTCGTCAGAGCATCGAGGTCAGGGCTTTGGTATTCAGCAGCTTGAAAGAATAGACCTGGTTCCCGTCATCAACTTCTTGATCTATAAATTTTCACCGTCTCGATTGTGTCATTGCTCATCTTCCCCATCTAGATCCGATCAACTAGACAATGATTGCCGTTTCCTCAACAGCTGACTCCAGGCGCCTCGGATCCAAAACGGCCAGACCTATCCGCTCATACCTCTGCGTGGGTCCTTCGACATGAGACCGTCTCACGACCAGCGCAAGCAGCACCGATCTCCCAATACCAGGCCCCGAACTACCCTTGGCGATCGCGACGCACTTGACAGTCTGATACAGCTGATAAGTCTTCCATCTACACTCTCCGTTTACATCAAAATACGCGCTCTCTCCCGAAGTCAGCGCCATAAACCCACCGGCAGGTTGGTACTCCACCTGTGTCTCCCACATCCTCGTCCTGATCCTCAGCATCCCACGTCCAGCCCTGCCGAAGGCATCCTTCCCGCTGCATGCCGTCTTGCAATCCAACACCTGCGCCAGAAATCGCAACCGATAATCAACAACGCACTTCCAGTCCACCCGTCCAACCAAACTCGCCCACGACCACGACGGCGCAACATACGTCAGCGGCCGCCGTACCAGCTCCGCATTCTCCACACGCCATAGCAAGCCCGGCAACAGCATCCCCTCCCACAGCCCAGCAATATACCTCCCAAATCCCCCATGCGAATTCGAAGCAAATATCCTCGCTAACCCCCCAATGGCCGGTATTTTGTCCTCATCCTGCGTAAGCGCACAAGACGTGTAATGGTCGACCAAATCGGCCCAGGCTCGAAATCGATCCTCGCGAGACATCCCAGACGACGCTGCCACCCCCTGGGAATATACTCGCATCTTCAGCGGCAGCGCACCGTTCTCCAGCACACGAGACTCTTCGGACAACCTTCCACATTCGCATTTTGTAGAGGCGTTGCATTCCCAGACCATCTCGGAATCTTCAAAATGCACTATCCGCGAGGCGCTCAGGCGTTCCTGCAAGGCCCATCCGCGGGTCTGTAATGGGGAGCTCAGAGCACGGTCCTGATCCGATGCAAGATGTGGGGAGAAGCGTCTGCAGATCACGTTCGTGGCCGTGGTAGCAGGAGAAGGCGTCGCGTGCCGAGGCTTCACATATTCGCAGGGCTGTCTCTGGTGCAAGAAACCAACAGAAGGCGAGGCAGCACGGCTCGCTGCAAGCACGAGAAGAGCGCCGGAGTAGTACTGCTGCATCTTGGACGACTCAGTCTCCCAGTCAGAGCGGCAGTCCTGGAGTATACAGAGGGAGTCGATCCAGAGATAGCGGGTGTTTAAGGCTCGAGTGAGGAGGATGGCGTCGCGGAAGGAGGATGGGAGGGAGGAGATGCGGTGATCTTTGGGGAGGGGAGTATTGGAGAGGGTTTTGGGGAATGAGTCGTTCCCCCAGCAGTAGCTGAGTGCGACGTATGGAAGTAGTTTTATTGTCCGAGTGTTGATGATGCGGACTGTGTCATCGGTTATGCTGAGGTCGAGGACGCGAGTGGGGAGTCGGGAAGTGTGGGAAGAGGAGGAGCATTGGGGATGGCTCTTGGTACAGGCTTGCAACCAGGATCGGATTGTCGAGATATACGTCTCGAAGTTGCCCCTTGGAATGACGTCGCCGCGTTTGTATTCGGACCACGGATTCTGGATTACTGGGGGAGTGATGGGTGAGTGCAAGCCCTGAGTTAACCTAATAATAGGTAGGGAGCAGCACTTACAGCAAGAACTACCATAGAACTCCAAATCGGCCAGTATCGCATTTGCACCTCTTGCAGCACTTGCCCGAGGAACGATTACGCGAATTCGGTTGTGTCTCGGCCGCGGTATCATGATCTCGACCTGAACATCTCGGGCGCCCAGCGTCGCGCCGTCGTCGGTGTTGATAGCCCCCGCCAACCCCGATGAAAGCACATCGCAGACCTCACAGCCGGCCTGGGCGGCCCTTTCTAGGTCGGCAAGAGATTTGAAAAGAATCCAGCAATCGTGCCGGGCTCGCTGCGTGGAGGAACCGGAGAGTTTGGCTCGATTGAGGCCATAACAGGTGGTGCATTTCGCCATGGCTTGTTCAGGGCCCCATTTTCACGATGGAGATCCATGTGCTGGTTCAGACCACGAAGATTGTAGAAACAAATGTGGAGCGGCGTAGAGTCATGAAGGGGGTCCAGGACAGCAAAGATATTTCTTCATTTCGGGGCAACATGTCAGGCGGTCATAGTTTGCAACCGTCATTCTGCACGGCGCCGGATTCTGTAGGGAGTTCCTTTGGGGGTCAGGGGACGCCTCACTTTCGCACCACCTTACGATCAATCTCCGGGGTCAACGGGTGTGGGGGTTGCCGCTCGGCGGCGGATGTGCCCGGTTTGGGTTCGCAAATGGGTCTTGACCCCGAACGGTGGCGTAAGGCAAACGGGAGCTCAGCATGGAAGGTAATATTTCGTGCCTGGCTAAGACAAATTCTGACACTGAGGGCGCCGGCGCGCTGGAAACATGGCCTTGGTGTCCCTGTGGGGGTGTGGAGGCGCAGTTCCACAAGAACTGGATGGCGTCCGCGGGGATGACCCCAGCGAATGCAGGCGTCCCAACCTGGCGCATTTGACACCAGACGTCATTCACTGAGGCATTTTGCCTTGAGGGGTGTCGCTTGGGGGTCATGTCCTCACAGCCTGCCATTTGCAGCACCAGCACCAGCATGAAGAGCCAAAAGCAACTAATTACTTCCCACTTTGAAAGACACAACTTATACGGATTGGCATGAAGAAGATGGGCTGTGCACGTTCGCCCCATCGGGCAGATATGTTGTGCACTTTTGGCCTTTTCTCGCGCAAGTAACCATGATCCCGAGCAAACGTGGTCCGAAGAAAGTTGGAAGTCCTTGAAAAGAAGATGAAACTATCTTGATATGAAACACGAACGAATGTAGTACAGGTATCCGAAGAAACTTCAACGGCAACTTCCTTCCCATGCTCAGCTCGCTACCACTATACCATCCCACACTCGCCCGAGCTGAAGCACATGCGCTCCATAGACATGCCCTACGTGTGCCGAGTGACATACCCGATATCGCAACTCGCGATGCCAGATTTCGCGGTACAAGTACCATCCGGATAACCCCGATTGATGGCCAGTTCGAGCTCAGCGCTGCACGCTTTCAAGCAGTCCAGTGGGCTCACCCAAGCAAAACCGCGCCTCCAAAACTCAATTCTATCATCGGCGCTGCAGCGCTTGGTAAGCCAATCCCCTGTGAAGGCTCAAGCGTCAAAGGTCAGCACATGTACTAATAGCGATATTCATAGAAGACCCAGCATCGGCCTTTAAGCAAAGAGGATTGGAGACACGTACATTGCCAGACTTCGGTGCCCAGGCAGTTCAAGTAGACAGACTTGGCAATGCCGTTTCCTGGACCTGTGTTTGTGCCGTCGGTGGCCAAGTCGAGCGGAGCTGCGGCGGCGACGGCGATGGCTGCCGCCATGAAGGACAAGGGCTTGGAAAGTTGCATTGTTGCAAAGCTGAAGCTCGGAAGTTCTTTGAAGTTGTGAGGGTGGGGATGAAGATGAGGATGAAGATGGTAGAGAGGCTGGAGTGAATTTTCGATGTGCAGGGCCACTCATCTTTATAGAGAAGCCTGGATGCCTCTTCCCTTACTTTCTTGGTTCGCTTGCCTTTACGTTTCTGCAGTACTCTCCCCTGACTTGGAAGACGACGGCGTCTCCTCGTGAGTGCCAATACGACGCCGGGCGGACGTGAACTTTAGAAACATCATGAGATGGTCGAAAGCGACACCAATAAGTCACTGCAATTCCCGGCTAGCCACTCAGAGTGCCGATTTACCTGACCGAGGAGCATTGGGACCCCCAAGTTCGCCATACGTATAGTATATGGCGAGAAACCCAGCTGAAGCATGCAGGAATCAAGCTGCTTTGAGTTGCTGTCAGCATTACGGCCAACACGCGACCTGCATTGTCCTTTTTGAACCTGTGCGCACACTGCTTCACTGATAAGAATGCAATGATACTAAATTTATGAGCTTACCCGGTGCTATAAGCCGAGGTATCAGTGGTTGCCCAAAGCGAGTCCCAAGGTGCTTAGTAGTAAGTACCTTAGTATATTTACCCGCGGTGAGATATAGCACCCCTTGAGTCAAGCACGCTGTCGACTGCGCACCGAACCAGATAGTCTTACCGCCTGAAATGCCAGGTACATTTTCTCAACACAATTAGTTCCGCGTCCTGTGCTTTATATTCTACCTCAAAAGCGAGGCTGCCACAACCACGTCGAAAACAAAGTCTGCAATCCCGTCCTCGCAAACCAAAGCCTACCCTATCAACCGCCCCTTCACTCCCCCTCCTTCCTCCCCGTAATAAACAGTATTGCCCCATACACCCTCCCAATCCCCAAATCCGCCACCGCCTCCCTCACATTCTCCTCCACCTGCTCCTCACTCCAGCCAAACCCCTCCATAAACACCTTCCTACAAAACCCCATCGTCCCCCAAGCCAAACACTCCCTCCACTTCTCGCCCGCCACCCTGATCACCTCCCCTCCCCCCTCCCG
>Ga0247780_1001262_pt1 | contig 16349 bp, 19 predicted proteins | sample UWRJL079202R5_FD_179927 | JGI IMG/M metagenome (GOLD analysis project Ga0247780, IMG submission 179927) | Plant litter microbial communities from Arlington Agricultural Research Station in Wisconsin, United States - UWRJ-L079-202R-5 | ecosystem: Environmental > Terrestrial > Plant litter >... | reverse complement strand
CGGCCCCTTTTTGACGGTGGCACGCGCCAGAGAACGCATCGCTATATACATAAACGGCTACAGTAATATTACACACAGAGCCCAAAAAGAACGACAGGGTCGACCTGAACAAACGCCCCGAGTCAATAGTTCGTCAGAAAAGCGTATATCACACCAATCCTTCTTATAAAGCCGGTATTCAAGCGATTTCCTAACCTCTTCTACCCTTTTTTCAGCTAGTTTACAGTTAATAAATAACCTTTAGCAGGCTATATAACGGCGCTAATCTTTCTACCTTAAGGCACTTTAAATTATTCAAGTTAATACCTCTTTATTAACACTAACCTTTATAAAAAGGCCTTAATAAGAAAGCATCCGGCCTTTAATACCGTGCTCCTAGATTACCTTTTCCATTTTTTCAACATCTTCGTCTATTAAGAGCCGCTTACGGCTACGCGTTTCATTAACAAAAGGATTATTATTAAACGTTCGAGGGCAGTCATTAAGGATGAAATAGCCTTGGGTGCAGCCTACGCCTGTTAATGCGAATAGATCTGTCTTGAAGAATGGAGTTCCATAACAGCATTTTTAGTCCAAAGCAAACACATAGGCGCCTTAAACTCTGGCTTTCTTGGGGGTTTTATAATGCGGAGCCATGGCAAAGGTGGTGATACAGCAATTCAATGGTATAACGGTTGTTCAGTTTATTTTGCACTTTTACGAAAGAAAGCGTGTTTGACAGCGACGACGTAATTCATAATCAAAAACAAGGCAAACCCCCTGCTATGGGCTGAAATGTGAATATTTTGTACGAGAGCCGATCGCTTGCCCCATTTAGTATGGTGGATCCGTTTTGGCGTTCGGTTTATTTTGTTACCCACTTAACCAGCTGCACCGTAGATATTCGCGGATTTCACCGTTGTTGGTGTATAAGGGTTAGGGTTCTGTACAGGGGGCCGATCAGCGGGCGGCTGATTTCGGCTCAGCGGCGCCGTGTATACCAGAGCATCTTAAGTACCTACGATTCGACCATCTCTTACAGCTGCTCTTCCAAGCGCACCTTGTGAAAAAAAAACCAAGGCACTGCCCCATGTTGCACCCCCACACGTTCTCAGGGTCCTTAGGACACGGCCAATTGCCACTCCTCCCTTCAATGGCCTCTGGCATGCACTGAAGCCCATCCTCCATATACAGGCATCCGGAGCTATGGATTATGTCACGGTAGCCACTATCCTAGAACCATTTTTCCAAGGCATCGGAACAGTGTTGGGAGAAGAACCGCACAGGTCGGAAGGGGTCGGGGTTGGCGGGGGAAAGTGGCGACGGAGTGAGGGACCTTTGGCTTTTGTCGCTTTGCCTTTTCCCCAAGAGGGTACAGTCCTGCGGAATGCCTTTCCGGTCTTGAGCGTGCGGGATGATGCGGATCATGTACTCGATCGAGATGATCATGGCACAGGTCAACAACAGCAAGGAAGCCAAAACGGCCATTGAAGTGTGCATGTCTTGAAAACCGATCGATCATTGGCTTTGTTCCAGCGGTTCTGGTGGTGACATTCGGCTTTCCATGCCTCGTTTTCGCACGCATCAAATTCCAATCATGCAGAGCACCAGGGCTTCAAAAACTTCTCGTCGGCCTCTATGCATGCCAAGAGCCGAGGGGAAGGAAGAGCGGCCGGTACTGAGACTCGCCACCTGGGCGCAGCCTATTGCCGCGCACCGAGAAATTACCTGGTATTCAACAATGCATGACATGGCTTTCTTTTGCAGAAATAAGAGCTACCCAACCAATTCACCTGACAGGGGTGGAAAATGTGTTGCGTCACCAGCACGTGGCCGGCTTGCCCGGGAGTATGGATATCTTACTGTACCTGCATCTAAACTCTGTACCTGTGTTCCATGGAGAGATCCATGTCTGGGGACGATTTGCCCTTGAGCAAGGCTCTTTGCATCTGGGCCATTCCGAACAGTAATCCAGCATCCCTTGTTTCGCAAGCATCCTAGATGCCTGTGTGATGAAAACAGATAGCTAGCCTAAGTTCGTCAGGTTCCAGACCAAGTAGCGATAATGTCTGCTTACAGAGCATCATTCCGATCCATCAATATCAGGCCTGGCACAGCATCAGCAAAGTCCGAGATTCGCATGCGAGATCTCACTCCCAGGGATCATCATCTTTCGCGTTCGGATGGGCGGATTTGAGGGGACATTCCGTTCCACGTGGCTTCTACAGTGGGCCATGACTAAATCTGCCTACTGAGTCCGAGCTGTGCAGTAGAAAACGGCCGACCCCTTTCTCGAAATCAATGCGGACTGGCCTCCACCCCTGAAAGATGTGGGTGGAACCATAGTTGCCGCACACTAAACCCTGTCGCTGAAGGTCTATGCTCCAATTAGATTACAGGGGGTTCATACCCGTCACCCAAGGGCAAAATTTCTAGAACTCGGAGGATTCCCAGTGGCGTAGGCACCTTGTCAGGCCTCTCCTCAAAGGATTCATCCATCGGGCCTTTTCAACGCGTGGCACGGAGCAGTCGGTTTCCCATGGCATAGCCTCGCATTTGATAAGGCTTAAGCAAGGTTTGCTTTATCAAGTGCCATTAATATTGCTAGAGTCAAGTATAAAGTGCCTTGGATAAGTCTCTCTATCTTAAGATAAATGCAGCAAAAACCTCAATTCATTGCTAACATCTATTCTCAAATTCCTCTCTATTCAAAATGAAGACATCCCAGCTTTCTTCTGTTACCCTGTTCGCCAGCTTTGGCATGGCCCAAGTCAAGGTGCCTCCTGAATTCAAGCCCGGCTCCAATCTGAAATGGCAGATTGAAATCCAAAACACCATCGACACCTCAAAGCCTCTTGTTCCGTCCGTTACAGTCTGGGACATTGACCTCTACCACGCAGCCCGCAACCCCGATGTTATCCCATACCTTCGTGTTAGTCTCTTTTAACGAAGGCCCAAAACTTTTTCTAAATGTTTGATAGAACCAAAGCCCTGGCAACATCACCGTTATTTGCTACTTCAATGCCGGCCTCGTGCAGACTAGCGACTGCGACTATAGCAGCACGTGGGACACACCTGCATATCGCGGTCTTCTCGGCCGACAGTGGCCTGAGTTTCCCGACGAGCGATGGGTCAACATTAAGAATGGAACTTCGCACGAACTTATCAAGCGCCGTATCGCCCTGGCTAACAGAATCGGGTGCGACGCCGTTGACCCCGATAACATCGACGGGTACGGCGTTGACTCTGACACTGAGCTTCCCGACAATGAGAAGGTGCACTTGCCTCCCCCCTCCCTCCCTCTCCCTAATGTTGATCTAAATGTCTCCCAGACTGGCTGGAATCTCGTCCAAGAAGACGACATCAAGTTCATGAAGAACCTCTCGACCTACGCCCACTCGCTCACCACCCTACGGGGATATACCATGCTCATCGGCCAGAAGAACGCCCCTGAGCTCGCTTCGGCTTTGCTTCAGTACGTCGACTTCGCAGTGCTCGAAGACTGCAAGTCCCTCTTCGACAACAAACCTGAGAATGCCTTCTGTTCCGAGTTTCAGCCCTTCATCACCGGAGGAAACCAGAAGCCAGTTCTCAGCATCGAGTACCCTACTTCCTTGGAGAATGGGAAGGGCACTGGGAATTGTCGGAGTACTGGTGCAAATGACGCGCAGTACAAGGCTAGTTGTGATACGACGAAGGGGAATGCGGGATTCACCACAGTGCTGAAGATCAAGGAGGGCAAGGGGGAGTTGAATGGGTGCACGCAGTATTGCGATGCGGGTGTAGGTAAGGGGGTTGTGGTTACGGCTACGAATTCAGCAAAGGACGGTTTGGCTTGCCCGGCTGGTAGCACGTAGTCTGCGTGTTGGAACCTGTAACAGGGAGTTGCAAACAAAAAATGGTCCGGCTGTAGGTATTGGTGGATGGGAAGTGTATCGTTTTGCTCACCGATGTCGCTCATTTTTGCCCCCTTGGCTTTGTTCACCTCTTACTCTGTCTGTTCCTCATTTTTCTTATTCATTTCAGCCAACGGTAGATAGATACAGATGTCGCTCACGCTATAGAAGTACCTCGATTACATGCATTCATGTTGATGACACGTCTCGCCATGTGACAGTTGGGAGCGGTAGCGGTATCGGTGACACGGAGTCTGCGAAGTGATGCTCAGTTCTCCGATCGCCTGAATAACCCGGGTCAGTAGGCTGCTCTTTAGGGAATGATCCACCCTGCCTCTGTCTCGGGGTTCAGAACTAGGGCAGAGTCCTGAGACAGCGCCCCTCGGCGCCCTCTGCAAAAAAAGAAAGAAAGAAAGAACGGAACTAGATAAGAATCGACTGAAATCTACTCACCACCGGCGCTCTCACCCACTTCATCCCGTTCCTCAGACCCCCATACCACCTCCTACCCACCAAACACAACAACGCCCCACCTGAAAAACAACCCCCCCAACCCACCCAGCAACACCAGAAAGCTCGAGCAGCCAGGCTGCCGCACCCACCGGTACACTCCGTCTTTCATCAACCCATTTGGCTCCGTCAGGATATATGTAAAATTGGTCCCCATCGCTACATCACTCGCTGCGCTGAGTGAGACAGTCACGAGCAGAATAGCTGCCAGCGGGATAATCGTTGGGGCCGACCAGGTGATGAGTTTTGCATTGAGGCCGTTAGCTTTGCCATGGCGCGGGAAGGAGGAAGGTATATTAGAGGAGGGAGGACGGTATATTAGGGTAGAAGAGCGCGAGGAGGGTGTGGTGGAACGCGAGGAGGAAGACGGGGTAGAACAGGATTGCGGAGGCGTTGGGACAGCCGAGACCCCATTCGCGGAGGAGATCGCGCGAGGGGGTGGAGGAGGAGGGGGAGGTGGATAGGTTAGGGGGGAGCGTAACAGGTAGGAGAGGGCGGCAATGAAGATGGTAAGGGAGAGGAAGGCTTAAGAGGGGGAGGGCATTGTGGGCGTGTATGGGCTGGTACGTGCACTAAGGCGGGCGGGTATAAGAGGACGATGATGGTAAGATCTAGCTCAATAGCTCAAAATTTATAGGAAGTGGTGAGAGAAAGAGATGAGAAGAACTTTGCTGGGGAATCCAGGAAGTGTGGTCCTTTCCCAGAACCAGAGCATACGTGTGGCCGGGACAGGTGCTTGGAGATGCAGAGCGAAGCCAGAAAGGAGTATTCGGATGGGAATCCTGGTGAAGATGTTGGCAGCCACCCTCTAGGGTGATCTCCACGGCCCCGACTCGGTCTGCACGGAGCTTCTGGAGACCTACGGACCCTCAATCTGATTTTCTTCCTTTTTTTTTTTGCTGTGGAAAACATCTTGGAGTGCCAAATGCCTCGAAGCCTGCGCAAGACGCGCCGAGAGAAAGTGGGTCCAACCTCTGGATGTCAACAACGCGTTGAACATCAACAAAGAAATGACCGACAAAAAAAGATATTTGGAACGATTGGAACTGGGATTGAATCCACACTCTCTTGGAACATTGAAACTATAGCGAAGGGAGTTTGCCAAATAAGCCGCTGGAGCTACTTCGCTAGTAACCTACCACCCTGCCCGGGCCTATATACCCCTCGCGACAGTTCTGGTCTTCCATGCTTCCCGCCACAGGCGACTCGACCTCTTAGCCCCAGCTCACAGCATGATGCATGTCCCATCTCAAGTGACAATACGCGTCAGCGATCACTTGACCGCGTGGAGGAGGATATCCACCACCATACTCTGCACTTGATCCCAGTCCGGTGTTCTTCTTCTTGGGTCGATGGGGGACTTTGGCGTTTGGCATCGAGAACATGCAAGGTCATTCGGCGAGCAGCTTTGACAGAGTGGTTGTGGAGGGCACGGTTGAAGCCCCTTGCCCGCTTCGATGCCAACATCACCACACCAAAGCCAGCAAACCAAACTCGACTCCAACAGCTTACATCCCCTTCTGAACACTCCGACCCTTGAGACAAACCGGTCCTCCCTGATCAACGCAACAATACTTGATCTGCTTGATCGCCTTGCTGTTCCAACCCGGCACGTCACACCGATCAGTCTGCTCGCGGCACAACGCCCACATGTGCAGTTTTCCGTCCCTCACTCAGATGGGCTTGTCGTTCTCAAAATATACGAGGGTACGATACCACATATCACGGGATGATCGCTGACTGCAGAGTGATCGCATGCGAGCCTGGAGGGTGGCGCGATCACTCTGAAAAATTATGCTAGCCTTCGTTCAGTCTCCTAACCACCATCTATCCCGAGGAATCCTGCCTCACGATCTGTTTTAATTGGTCACACCTAGGTGACCCCGGGGCAGACCGTAACTGGACCCTGCAACCAATGGCCGCGCGAATGGCTGTAACGGCAGTGACCCTACAGCGTGATATTTTGTTTCTCAAATGAACAAGGCAAGAGTCAATGATATTGTACAGGCACAAGGAACTAAGGGAATCCAGCTGCTCTATCCCCCACGGGGCCCCGCGAAAAGAATGAAGTGATGTGGTGGGGTTGAGTGCCGCTTCAAGGTACGTCACCTGTGCGGCCGAGCTGCCGTTCTTCGCTTCCACTCGTCGATCTGTCTGTCCCCTCGTTCCTGACGGCTCGCAGCGGAATCGAATATTAATTACACGATGAGTTGGTCATTGAATGTAACCTATTTCTACTTTATTGGGGTGGACACTCGGTGGAAGGCCAGTCGATTGGGGGGGGGCTTTCCCCTGGTTTTTCATCACAAACTTCAACAATGGAGATTGACGCCAAAACTGGTCTCCCAGTCAGCCTGGCCCCTATCTCGGCCGTAACTCGCAGGAAGAATGAGTTTCGAGCCTTCGACATCTTTCCCTTCAAGACATGGAAATCCATTCCTTCTCTTTCTACTGCTCTTCTCAACATATGTGTCAGCTGGCACGCTGCTGGTCGGGGTGGGGGGTCTCCTCCTGACTGCGAAAGTAAGAGGAAGATCTGCGCAGTGGCTTAGTGACACGCGCAGCTTGGTTGAGACTAATGCTAACGGCGAAATAGAATGTCGCTGTGCGCCTAACACTCCTTGGCGTATTTGAGCGAGGTGGAACTCTGATTGGCCCGCGGCGTTATTGGGCGCCGTCTTGGTCGGCCGCCTTGGTCGGCCGCCTCCGCTGACCCGGAAAGCGGCGCTGACTCCTTGACCCAGCCCCTGGCCCCGAGCAGCGCAACAAAACACCGGGACGACCGAAGAACGCTACACGCACAAACCGAGCGGCATAGGGGAGTGAGGAAGGGAGGACCCAAGGTTGTACCCCGTCCTCTGTCGCTGCCGATCTCAATGCAGCCCCCTGTAGGCCCATACGGCGCATTGCCGAGGAAGATCTGAGAGGTACTTGGTCTTGATAAACGCAATGCTGAGCAATAGAATCTCAGCATGACGAAACAACATGTGCAGCCAACACCAAGCCCTTCATGATCCCGGTTTTAGCCCCCAAGGTTGCTCGAGTTAGCCGCCCCATAGATACCTAGATACTATCAAAGCACTACTAGCTAGAGATCGCCGGGACTGGCCTCAACTGCTTAGGCTTTGGATCTTGGTGGCGGCGAAGCCGTCGCGCTAGGAATACATCAGACGGTGTTGATGAAGGAAACGGGGGCACCAAAATACATAGTACCTTCCACTACATGCTTACCCGGATTCAAGGTACCTTGTCGGTTACATAATGAGACGGTGCGTCGCTTGACCGTTTGGATGGATTGTGGATATTGGTCACCCAAGTACAATGCCCAACGAGCACTAACCCCTGGCAGTTGGTACCATGTACGCCTGAACGACTCCACCATCCATACACCTCTCCCGTCCATCGCTATCCCAACATCGTTCCTTCAGGACGGGCAATTTCCGACGAGTAACTGATGGAAACATCAAGAACTGACAGAGACGGTGCAAGGCAGACCGTTGGATCCTGTACAACGGCATCTAGATTAGCGACAAGAAAGGGAGGCAAAGAAGTATAAGAAGAGGATCATCTCCCTTTCTCCAAGCCGTTCTTCTCTCACCATCATCACTGCAATCAACACTCATTCCTCAGCATCCTCACATCTTCAACTCTCAAAATCCACCCTACAAGAGCTTCCGGTACTTTTCCCAGCTCCGCCGCCCTCCCATTCCCATCGCTAATACTTCTTCTCATAGCGCCAAACAAACCTCCACCGCAACCATGCAGTTCAAGACCTCATTCATCGCCGCCATCCTAGCCACCCTCTCCTCGACCGCCTTGGCCGCCGACTGCCCCTGCACACGCAACGAGGACGCCGGCCGCTGGAAGGACACCAACCACTCGCCCGCCGCTGTAGTCGGCTTCCTCGTCGACCAGGGTGGCGGCTGCTTCCGCGGCAACGGCCAGGGCAACCTGTGCGTTGGCATGCAGTTCGCCAACGACAACCTCAAGAAGTGCCTTAAGGACTTCGCCACGGAGCAGGAGAGCTACCACGGCGATTGGTTCCTCTGGACCAGCATCTCTTGCAGCTCTGGTGGTGCCAAGGGCCAGATCAGCATGACTCTCTAGGTCACTGACATCGGCATTGGGATGGAGATGGGGAATGATCATCTATCTCGGGAGTCCTGCTACATAAGATAAGCGAGCTGGTATAGTTTGGTGATGCATTCCTGTATCTACATCCCTTTTCTTTCCTTATTTGTCTCTTGTTTTCCGATAGAACAATGGCGGTCAAATACCAGCTAGATGCTTGACGTCCTCGACCTGAGCCGTCAGCATGTGGCTTGGTGGGTTTTCGGGTATCTTTGAGTTTGTATTCGGCAAGTGATGTCACGCTTTCTTTCTTCGCATATACTTTTTGACTTTCGAAATGCTTCGACCTCGGTTTCTGCCTCCAGGGCTAAGAGAACCCGAGAGAGAACACAGACAAGCAATACAATCACACAGTTGCAACCCCTTCAAATCCACCCAATCCAAGAGTGCAATGCTTCTGACATCTTGATTGACTATCGCCCACTCTCGATTGCCAGGCTGGGCCTGTTTGGCCCTGCTGCGGCCGTCCGAGGTAGTAATTACCATAGTGGCGAGGATCATGCCCATCATAAAGCCGGTCTCGTCGAAGTTGTAGGAATCGTCGTCGAGAATATCGTATTTGATCTTAATGTTGTGTACAAGGGCAAACCACTCGCGAATAACCTTTGGGATCTTCGCACTTGGCTCGTGCTATCAACAAAGACTGTGCTACTCCGCATCACCACTGCGACATCATCAACATCATCACTCAACCGGCCCACACACTCGGTGCTCTCTAGCGAAGCCAGAGAGCGACAGAACAGACAATTAATGCAATCACGCAGTTACAACCCCATCAATTCCACCGAATCCGGTATGCCGTGTTTCTGACAGATTCTTATGCCTATTAGGTACACCGAACACGGACGGAAACAAAGCAGAGACGCGCAGGACTTGAAGATCCTTCCATCTGCCAAGTTCTACGACTGTCAGGATTAGTAATTGGACGTTCCGACTATTCAATCTTGTCTTCGATCAATTCCAACTTCACAACTTCATCCACAACCCAAACTAGCTGCATGACAATAGCTGCTTGCATAGCAGACCCTAGAAAGAGGGCCAACTGCGATATCGCCGGACTGTAGACAAAGCAGGCTATTGAGAGAGCCGCTGAGATGACGCCCAGGATAGCCAACACCAGGCTCCACCGAGTGTAAGACTTGCGGATGTGGCGGTGACGAAGGGCAGGCAGGACTGTGACGTATAGCCCCAACAACTGCATCAAGCAGCTTTGGATCGTAGAGAAGCAGTCAGGGCTATCCCATGTTCCCCGCTGCGCCTGCTCTGTGCCGGTTGCCAGCTTGTAGCTATATGCTTGTACTACTGCCGCTGCGATAGTTATAAAAAAGGTCAAGGCAACGAGGGTGCTGTTGCTCTGTTGGCGTCCCTCTTGTCAGCACAGTCTAAGGTACATCGCAAGATGGTAAGTCACGTACCACAACCACCCGGACTGCACTGGGTAGAGCCCTTGGGGCTGTGCGAACTTGGTGTGTCAAAATAGACTGCTCCTTGGGTATAACCTCAAGTTCTTTGGCTGTCTCGGCTTCCTTTGCGTCGGGAATCTTCCGCCGTTGCCTTAACGTTCTCTCCTCCAGAAGCCCTATTGAAGATTAGAGGGTCGCACCTCGGAGGGCTATACATGTGGGTGTGGCGCTTCACTCACCGGCGTGCCGGTACCAATGTTCCAAGAGTATTTCAGCACTGTTAAGAAACCCATTGAGGACAGTCCTTCTCCTTTCTATGCCCTCTAGTCGCGCTTCTAGGATGGATGGGATCCTTCCGTAGGCTTCGACAAGCTGTGAACCGTGATAATCCAGCGTTGACGCCGCGGTAGTCAGGCGGTCGATGATGAAGTTGAACTTTGCCTCGCTCAGGATATCACCATCGTCGTCCTCATCCCAGACCTTGAGCAAATGCCCAAAATATTCCTCCCAGAATCGGATCCCATCCAAATTTTCTAGATGGGCTTCCGGGTCGGTGTAGTTGTATCCGACTGGCCGATCTCCTGCCTCTAACTGGAGGATCTCGTACCTGATGCAGTCGGACCGAAGGACGTGCTCATCGACTACTCTTATCGCCAAGACGACTTTTGTTACTAGCTCCAACAAAGTTTGGGCTACGAGCCATGGCGCCTATTGTGCGTTGTACGGTTGAAACAGCCCGAGAGGAAGACGAGCTAGGAAGATGGGTGCGAGAAATGCAGAATGCGGGCGCAGCTCGGGTGGGGGGCGCAGCTCGGCTGAGCGGGCGATTGTGGGTGCAGGTCAGGGCTCGCGGTCAACCCAGCCACCGCCAAATTATCTCTTTGCTTCCAATTCGCCTCGCGATGGTTACGAGGAAGCTGCTCCGTGATTGAAGGGTTGATCATGGAATTCAGGCTTGGCGCCAAATATCGGGCTTATGGGTTGGTCGAACGAGCTGATGAAGCCATGGAGGTCGTGCGACTCAGCGTCGCTAAAAGCAGCGTGGTCTTCAAGGAGTCAATGCAACGGTTAGGAGGCTTAACCCATTGTAATAACTGAAGAAGTGGGGAGGAGTTTTGCTATAAAGAAGAGGATGTCATAAGGGGAACTTGCGGAGCACGTCGCCACCAGACCCGTGGATAGACTCGATTTCACCGTTCTCTAGGATGATAAGAAACGGCAGCTAGCCAACATGATCCATCGAGAACCCCCAAACTCCACCACACGCAACCAAGGCTCTCCCGAGCCATAAGCGCTGCAGAACACCAAACACTGCGACCCGATCAGCTCCTCCGTACTACTTGGAATAAGGATGAAAATACTTACCATTTCGTGGAGCGGACGTAGGAAAACTTAAAAACTCGTAGAGGTTCCTGACGGGGCTGATTCCTCCCACGGCTGGCGAAGCGGGGAATATTTTCTGCGTCATGGAATTCAGCAGGAGATGGCAGTGATTGTCCATTTTGGTTTTCGAGAGCACCTGAACTCAGTTTTGGAACGCGACAAGCCTTGCACCAGATCAAGGAACAGCTCGACACTTGCCGCAGAACCCATTCAAAGTGTAGAGTCACTGACCTGGACTCCCGAGAACCACCTAAACGACTTCCCAAACTCAACAGAAGAAATGCAAAACCCCCACGATCCGCTCGAAATGTTCCCACTAACCACCCAAAGCCTATTTTTCAAGGAGATACATCCATTTCGGCCTCTATTCAGTTACCTTAGCCTGTCCCACCACCACCGTCGACCTCTCCGGCTTCGCCCCCGACCTCAGCAAAACAATCTTCCGCTGGCGCCGCAAGGAACTCGTTTCCTTGAGGCGCCAAGAGTTCTGGAGCGTAGTGGTCGAAAAATACTCGGCTCGCAAGCTCACAGTACCCTCCGACAAGCTCGTTACCCTCTCGGCCCTGGCCAAGGACGTCGCAAAAGCTTCGGAGGATCCCTAGCCATCGAGTTACCTCGCGGGACTATGGCGCCACAATATCGCCTAAGAGCTACGCTGGGAGGTGATCGACTCTCCCCCGCAGCCCCGGCCACAATCCTACAGAGCGCCTTCTTGGTCGTGGGCTTCCGTAGACGGCGGTGTGCGCCCCGGAGACTCGTCGGGCAGTGAGCCCAAAGACTTGGTCGTCTTGGAAGCTGCGAGGTATTGGGATGCGGCGACAGAGCCGTTTTCGTCTGTGACGGGTGGATTCATCGTCGTCAAGAGTCGGATCAGTGCTGCGACGACTTCGGACTCCTACACCATTGACTCGGAGTCTGGTGGTATCGAATTCCTGCATCTGTCCGGGCGTTTGGATGCGGTGGAACCTGAGATAATGACCCTGCCTCGTCATCAAAGACTGGATATCTACCTTTTGGAATGTCGGAACTTGAGGTCGGCTTTGCGATCTTCATCTCTTAGCCATCGCTGTCGGAATGCCGAGTGGCCCAAATGAATTGCATCACGCGGGGCAGTTGTTCACATATGCTCTTCTTCCTTCACAAAACCAAATCGCTGGCGATGGAGCTGCCCAGGCTCTAGTCGAATTAATAATATGTTACGAACCGCCCCTGATTCACCGGGGTGAGTCAGGCGAAGACAGAACGTAGGGAAAGACTCTTAAACGCGGTAGGGGCAAGGTGACTGAATGAGGGCTAGCACAACTCTCAAGGGGGACTACACTGTTAGACGGATTGTAGATCTAGAGGCTCTGAGCGATATATCTCAATTGAACAATTTCCATAGACTACCTACCAACCTTGAATGGGCATGGGTCGACACCTGCTGCATCTAAGAACGTTCATCCGGCCACTAAGCCCTGCAAAAGAGAGCATGTTTGCCGTCATAAACTTAGGCCGCTTCCGCGCTCTAAACCTCATCAAAAGGTGAACTGTACCGAATAAGCGGGCCGGATCAGCCGCCAAGAAGGGGGCCCTAAACTCGGCCTGGACCTACTTTACAGCACGAGTGTTTGTCAAAAGAAAGGGATCAGTAATTAGCTGTCAGCTAACCTAGCAGTAATGCCTCGCAGAGACTCAACTTTCAGTAAATTATCGGAATTGAGCAACCTCAAGTCTGGATTCCAACAATCCTAAAACTGTGTACCTAAGCTTGTTTCCAGCTATTAAATCCGCGACCAAAATGCTCGTTGGCGGTTCTTTTGTAGTAGAGCAAAAGAAGGGGAAGTGTGATCAATGTAACAAGCTATCAACAGAAGAGTACCAGAACCAACATCCCTACGAAATCTTTTTATCGGTACCTTGCAATTGCCACAATCAGTCCTGCAGTTTCTTGTAAAATACAATACCTTGAACTCTGGTAGCAAAGGAAACCACAGCTACCAGATGGGTTCCTGAACTCTCCATCCCTCACTCGAGGACCGCAAACACGAGCAAACATGGGAGAGAGGGCGACATATAGATCCGTTTTGTGGCCAGGAGGTTAGTAGCATTACTATAAGACATGCTAGCTAGAGCGATGGCACCACCGCACCGTCGCTCAATTACACGTCGCCCCTATATATGGGCGAGGAGATGTATATTGAAGCAGCTGGGGAATAAGCTAACTAAATTTTGAGCAGGGCGTGCCGACCGCCCAGAATGTTATAGCCTCGCTGCCATCTGCTCCGGAGGTGTAATAGGGCGCCTTCCAAAGCTAATAGGGTCTCGCTGGTCGGCCTGCCAGCTGCTCGAAACGGTATTGCCCTGCTGGTGACCAACACTGGACCTTTGATTGGGCGTTTCCTTAAGCAATCAAATCTCCTAGATGGCTTACCAATTCCACAACGGTCGTTGCCGTTTGTGTGCCCCGTAGAAATGCTTGTTCTTGGCCTCTGCTCTATTAGAAACAAATTCGCAAAACTTGTCATTAGAAATTGTGGGAATACCCGTCTAGTTGTATAATTTACTCGGATGCAGACCTGATCTCGGGCGTGAACTAACTCCTGTGAACCGACATCCTCGCAATAGTCGACGCTGCTCTTTCTCAACCCCTTGCAAAATTGTCGCCGAATAACCTTTTACGACACATATTTCATCTAGAAGTTATATACAGAGAAGCGAAATGATAGCAGGAGTATCTGAGGTACCGGGTACGGAGCTATAGCTAATAATAAGCATTTTAACATTAATTATTCTATTGGTGACTCTGATCTTGGGCCCGGTTGGATGGGTGGCGTAAAAATATCTGGTCCTTCGAGGTGTGTTTACGGCGCTGTCGTCAGCTGTATGATCTAAACTTGCTTGCCAAGGTATTCAGATAGATACGATGAGTACTCCTGATGTTGAAAAGCAGGGGAGCTAGGTATGACGGTCAAGTTAACAGCAACTATAGCCTGATAGTCCAAAAACAAGGCTCCATGGCTCCATGGTAGGAGCACACCCAAGCATATCTATGAAAGGAGAATATAAGCAAAGATTGATTCGTAGGCTTGAATTGGAGTGTTTTGAGGTAAGTGATTTATTTTTACCCAAGAGTAACGGATATTTGATTCCGCCGCACTCCACAGTTCAGCGACTCCGTTACTTCTTATTGCGAATGGAGGTTCCGACACCCGATACCCAGGATGGTTTGCACCACAAAGCTGCGCTATGCACTCCCCGCCTGAATCCCTTACAACAATTCGCGTGCGGTAGGGCTGGACAGCGCGCGAACCACAATTGTTGGGGGATGGTTGGACATGATACAGCTTGAGCCCGATTAGCGCTGCTTCTCCTAGTTATTTATAGGAGCGTTAGCAGCCTAGTTGTCAGAAACACTGCACTCCGGAGCAAATGGTTGATTGTATGCTTGTTCTGCGCTCTATCGCTTTGCCAGAGAGCTCCTACTATTGTACTGCGCGGCGGCGACACTGATTGTGTCAGTTCAGCTCCTGTGAGCTCTGTTCAGCTCGGATAACCACTCCCCCTTTCTGCGTGCTCTGGCCAGGGGCCAGAACCCCTCTCTTTCCAACACTAGTCGAGATATACTAAATGATAGAGGCCTACTAAATGCAGATGGTCTAGTTCTATATTCCTAGGATAGCGTTACCTTTTCAGACATAAAGTGCGCGCCAGGAGCGCCTCGTATCGGAAATTCCGAAAACACTAGCCAAAACGCCATTTTCTCCATGTAACCGTCACACCCGCCGTACAACCTCCACCCCTTTAAACCTTCGCCTCTGGCTCTGGCCAACGAAGCCATCACAATGTAGCGTTTTGCAGAGTTATCTACGAAAGATGAAGTAGTTAATTGTCAAAAAGCGGTCAAAGAAGTCTGGAATTAGCGGATCTCCAGGTTTCAATTTAGGTAATCTCAAAACGCGCCGACAACGGCATATGCAACGGAATTTTAGTCAATTAGAAGGTCCTCAGTGCCCTTAATCGTCAAAGTTGTCACGAGGCGTTGGTAGGCGTGCAACGCGTTGATTAGGTAGGGGGGATGGGGGATTGAAAAGCGTGGCTGCATAGAAAAACGTAAATTTGGCTAGGGTTTTTAAAGACCTGGATGTTGGCTTGCTCTAATGTTGTGCCGCAAACAGTAGGCCATACTAGGAATAGGGAATTAGACCATTTACAACTAGTAGGCCTCTGAATGAAGCATTCAATAAATTCTTCTGACGAAAGTTTCAACCAAGGTCTAGAAAGACCATTAGGTCGCGCTACGCAAGACATACCTTCGTTAGCTTAGTAATAATGCATTTCTAAATCGCAATATGGTGATAAGCATAATGACAGAGATTGAGGCGATAGACATGACGATGACAGTAACGATGGGATGATGAGCGGCAAGGAAGGTGCGGGGAACCGGATTATTACTACAGGCACGCTTCATACTTTCCCAAAAGAGTCGTAGCTGGACTAATCACATATCTACAAAGGGAGCTCTTTTGCTAAAGAACTCGTCAGTTCATCTAAATGACGTCAATAAATACCGCGTCAATTCCATCGCCACCTAACATCCACTTAAATGACGTAAAATTGAGAGCAGTAATCAAGCTATCATTTCGGCAGGGATATGAATTTAGATGATGCTGGAGTTCGTAGGTAGGTATATATTTACTCCCTCTCCCGGACCCTTCTGGTGGCACGCTATGATTAGAAAAATAAGAGAGGAGAGGAGAGGAAGAACGATGAATGGGAATAGATGTGCTTAGCTATCCTATGATTTTGGTTGTAGTAGCCTTACCACGGCTTCATGCCCCTTCTTAACAGCCGAGGATAGAGGCGTCCCACCCCATTCATCCTTCGACTCAATATCAGCACCCTTTTCGAGTAATAACCTAACCACGGCTTCATGCCCCTTCTCGGCAGCCCGCGATAGCGGCGTCCGACCCCCTTTATCCTTCGACTCAGTATTAGCACCCTTTTCGAGTAATAACCTAACCACGGCTTCATGCCCCTTCATGGCAGCCGACAATAGCGGCGGCTG
>Ga0247780_1001260_pt1 | contig 16438 bp, 9 predicted proteins | sample UWRJL079202R5_FD_179927 | JGI IMG/M metagenome (GOLD analysis project Ga0247780, IMG submission 179927) | Plant litter microbial communities from Arlington Agricultural Research Station in Wisconsin, United States - UWRJ-L079-202R-5 | ecosystem: Environmental > Terrestrial > Plant litter >... | reverse complement strand
GAGCTTATAAGCTTTATAAAATAAAGTCTTTAAAGGGAAAGATTTATTTTTAATTATTATTCTTTTTATTATTTCTTTTAAACCTTATAAAATAAAGTATGTAAATATTACGACCTGCACCCGACACAGGCCTCGAGAGGACTGGCGCGGGTTAAGACAGAACGTATGGCAGGACGCTAACAGGTAAGGGGCGTTCCGAAGACGGCTTATTAAGCTAGCACTCTTAGACAGGGGGTTTAATGTCACTGTAGGTCGCTATCACTATAATACACAGAGGTGAGTCTGAACAGTAAGATATAAATGAATAATTAAATATTAGCGTAAGGAACTAGAGTCCCTTATGGTAATTATAGGTATAACTATAATTATCTATATTAGCTAACTGTAAGGTACTTCGTACCTTACTTGTAATGTTATAAATGCTCGTTATGTAAGTACTTTACACTATATAAGCGTTCTGCTTATAAGGTCTCTCCTGCTTGCGATGTAAGCACTTAGTATGCTATGAGCAGCACTTTATTAATTATAAGGGCTTTAGGTCTTTACACCCCTGGCTTAATATACCTAGATAGTATACGCTGTCCCCTTACACTATTCCTTCTATAGGGGATTTATCAGGCTGCCCTAGCCTAAGTGACGGCCTGTAAGGTCGTTATATAATTCCCCCTCTTTAACGTTCTTTTTCCATAAAGAACTTAAGAGGTAAGTTTCTCCTTTCACCACTTTACTATGTAACGAGTGTCCGGCTCCCAGGTCTTAAAATGGGAATAAGGTAAAAGTACTAACCGCTATTTAAACCTTACAGCTTACACACATGTGTTTAGTGGCGAAATGTCCCCTTATTCTTTTTATAAGTCTGCTAACCCTCCACTTATCTGTTAGGTTTTAAACCAGTCTGACAGTTACAACTACTGTTTAAAAAGGTACTGGCTTTCCCAGTGTAACGCTTTTAATATTAGTAAAGCGAAGTTAAAGGCTCTTTTTATTAAAAAGCAGAACCTTAACTTATAAGTTAAGTCTGCTACTTAGCAGCTTTATAAGGCCACTACTAAGCTCTAAAAGGCGTCAGTGCGTTTAGTACGTCTTTATAAACAGCGGTCTCGTTTTAAGGACTAGGTTGCAAAAACGTTTAGTTATAAAGTGGAACTGCTAAAGTTCTAAGAAAATAAGGAGGTTAAGTTAAACGCCCCTTCTGATAATTTAAAGTCCTTTAACTGGGGGAACTTTCTAACGGGGTCTTTATAATAAGCGGTCGCTTTATAACTTAATTTATAACTGCCTTCTTTAATAAGAGGTCGTAAGTCTAACCTTCTATAAGAGTTTTAACGACTTTTACTTATTTTCTTTTTTACTAACTTCTTTCCTTAACAATATTTATTTTTATATAAAGCTTATTAGGAGTTCCAAAGGTCCTACCTCCTTACTAGGTCTAAGGTCCTTATAACCCTGGCTAACTTCTTTCCTTAATAAATATCCTCCCGTACTTATTAAGGAGTTTCTTACCGCTTCTTAGGCTTTAAGTCCTATAGTAATCTTACTTTTTAATATGGTAATTTAAATGTCAGATCTTATCTTATTTCTAATTCTTATTATTAACTTTAATTAATCTAGATTCTTCTAATAGAACTCTGTAATCAGGTTTAAGCACTTAAGGTTTTTAACTAATTCTTATAAGTTGCTTTTAAGGCCGTAATCTAGCTATTTAATAAGATATTTAAATATGTTCTTTCCCTTTTATAAATTTATAACTTCCTTAACGTTGTACTTATCCTTATCAGCGTTAATTTTAATCTTCTTTTCTAGAGGAACTCCTTTTAAGGCAAGTTTTAAAAGTGAGATGTAAAACACTTTAATCCGTACCTTTATACTGGTAAGTAAGTCTAGTTCGTAATTAAAAGTGGCGACCTTCTTTTTAATCCGGAACGGTCTGTACCTTTTAAAGTTAAGCTTCTTATTAAGCCACTTTAAACGCAGGTTTTGTAAAAAAAGGTAAACGTAATCCCCCTTTTAAAAAGTCAGTCCCTTAACTTATTCACTATTGTAATAGAGTCCTTTTTTAAACGCTAGTTACTTAGTTTAGTATTTATTAGTAAACTTCTTTATTTATTTACGTGTAAACTTAAGTTTAACTTACAGGTAGTTATGTAATTCTTACATCCAGTTTACGTAGACTGTAGCTTAGGGGGCGCTTGTAAGCGGGCCTTAACGGAGTTTAGGCTTCTTACTGTAGTTAGTGAAAAATGGTAATATACTTATTAACTTAATTAGCGTTATGTTATAAGTTATCTGTGCTGTCGGTAATAGCTTAAACTAATTATCTTATTTAAAGTTAACGTAAGCTTAAAGATATATTATAAGTATTTAGTTAACTTATTCCGTTTAACTATCTGTTTATAAGTGGAATGTTATTGAAAGTTTACTCTTCACACTTATTCTTTATATTAATCCTTATTAGAACTTTAATATAATTAGCTTATCTTAATCCGTAACGATATTATCTAGCTAAAGGTGTCGTAAAACTACCTTTTTCTTAAAGATGTAAGTGAGTTACTTTACTGTTATGTCTTTTAAGGTTAGTAAAAAGTAAACCTACTTTGTTAATCTGTTAACTATTATAAGGATCTGGTTATAAGTAACTCCTGTAATAGGGTTTTTAAACTTTAGGATCCTAGTAATGAAGTTAAGTAAGATTAAACTCTATAGCGCCTATAGTACGGGGAGTGGTTTAAGAAGCCTATAAGGTTTATAACATTAATTCTACTTCTAGTAACAGACGTTACAGTTATTAACCACTTCCTTAACTAGCTTTTTTATTCCTGGGAAGGCGTATGCCTGTTAAGCTTACATAAGAGTTTTAGCTTAGCCTATATATCCTTTAAGTTGAGACTTATAAACCTGTTAAATATACTCCTTCCTTTTATTTAAGTTATAAATATACGGTTTCTCTTAATATTAAAGCCTTACTCTTAGTTTAGGCGTGCTGTCTACACCTTTTAATAGCTGTCTTAATTAATAACTAGTTTCGTTATAATTTAGATACTTTAAGTACTCCTTCCCATAGTTTTACATGTGCCCTAAGAAGTCTCCTAAGGGGCATTTATATTTACAGGTTCCTTCTACTAGCCTTTTTGCTTAAAAGTCTTATTATTATTAATAGATGTTATACTTTATTTATAAGTTTATATAGACGTTAATGGTTTATTCTAGCGTTTAGTTATTTAACACTTATAACGTATGCTTTAATGTACCGTTCCTGGCTTTGTTAAATATAGTAATGGGGATTAAGGTTAGATTAACATTCTTATAATCCTGTCTTTAGTTAAGAGTATTAGCTTACCTATTATCTTTTCCTTTAATATGATGGATCTAAAAGTAGAACGGAGTTATTAACTCTACCCACTGTACTTATTATAAGCTAAGTTCTTTCGTTAGGAAGTACTAAAGGTTATTATAATCTGAAAAGACCTAAACTAGTTCTTCTATACCGCTTAAGTACAGTACTTATTTAACAAAGTACTAAATAATCACTATCAGTTCCTTATTATAGATTAGATATTACAGGGCTAACCTATGGATTCCTTTCGATAAGAAGGTAACTGGATAGCGTTTCTTATTATCCTGGATTTAATTAAGTTCTCCGCTAATTACGAATTTTAAAGAGTCTGTTTCAACTTAGAAAAGCTTTAAGAAATCAGGGAAGGCTAAGACTAGCACTGTAATAAAGGCGTGTTTAAGGTCTTTAAACACCTTCTATTATTTATTAGTTTACTTAAATGGTTTTCCTTTACCTGTAAGTTTGTAAAGTGGTCTTATAATCTTTATAAAATACTTAATAAAATAGCGATAGAAATTCACAAAGCTGATAAAGGCTTACAATTCTTTCTAATTCTTTAAAGTGGGCTAATCCCTAATTACCTCTGTCTTCTCTAGTTATATTTTAAGCTTTTTAAAGGTTACTCTAAACCCTAAGTAATTTAATTCTTAAATATAAAAGTGACTCTTCTTTAGGTTTACTATTAACTTCACCTTTTTAAAAGCTGTTAAAACCTATCATATATACTTTTAATGTTCTTTTAAAGTTTCGGAATAAACCAGAACGTCGTTTAAATATATAAAGATAAACTTATTAAGGAAGGGGTAAAGAACACTGTTAATAAGGCCTTAAAAAGTCACAGGAGTATTTATTAATCCTATCGGTATAATATAGTACTAGTAATACTTATTATAAGTTTAAAAGGCCGTTTTATACTCGTCCTCTTCCTTTACTTTAACGTGGTTAAATCCTATAGGGAAGTTAAGATTAAAGAACCAGTTTACTTTAGTAATCCATTCTTACATTTCCGTAATAAAAGGCAGTAGGTAACGGTTTTTAATCGTATCTTTATTTAACGTTTAGTAATTAATAACTATACGTAGCTTACCGTCTCCCTTCCTTAAAACAAATAGCATTAAGTACCCCACTGGGGACTAGGACTCTACGATAAACCCGTTCTTTAAGTTCTCATTAATATACTCCCTTAAGGCTTCGGCCTGTTAAGGGTTTAAGTGGTAAGGTTGGAAATTATAAAGCTTTACTCCTAGCTTTAACTTAATCTTATAGTCTTATAATCTGTAGTCTGGTAGTCGTAGTATCTTTTTTTAAAACAGGGTGAACTTCCTATACTCCACTAGTACCTTAAATAAGTTAACTTCTTTACTTATCTGTAGATTAGCTTTTAGCTTTTTTCCACCTTTTAAATCGTTATTTAGGTAATGTAATAGACCTTTTAATCCTTTAACTGTCTTAGTAAACCTAACCTAAACTGTGTTTAGTTTTAAGGGTTTAACGTGCTTTTAAGTGCTTTATGTATCTCTAGAACAGTTTAATACCTTCTTAACTTTCTCTAAATGGTAATTACAGTTAAGGGACTTGCTAAAGGTAAGGTAGCCACTCCTCTAATTAATTATAAGGTTATACCTTTCTAGCCAAGGTAGACTTAAGATTATATTATAACTTATAACTAGTATAACGTTAAAGTCTACTTATTATTCGTCCCTGTCCACTTTAATTAGGAGTGGCAAATGGTAAGTAACTTTACCGTTATTATATTAATACAGGCCTCCTTCTCCATTTTAAATGGGAATAACCTCTTTATACTTTTAATTAAGGAGTTTCCTTCAGTTAATTAATAAGGGGTGCACCAGGTTAAAAGCACTCCCATTATTAATTATTACTCTTACCTTAAATGGCCTCCCTTTTCCATCTATTATATCGACACTAATGGAATAATACTTATACTCCTTTAACATTTAAGTTATAATAATCACCTATCCTTAAAGTCTTATCCAGCCTAACCTTTAAATACCTTTTCTTTTTCTTAAAGTTTTTACTAACTAGTAAATTACTGGTTTTCAGCCCTTTTAAAGGGCCCGTAACCTTTTCCTAACTCTTTCTAGAAAAACAGGCAGCTTTAATAAACTTAACAGTTAACCTTTCTTAAGTTTTTACGCTTTAATGTCCAGTTAACTTTAAACAGTATAATGTTCTTAAAGTCCTTAATAAGTTAATAATACGCTTTATAAGATTAGATTATAATAATGTCTTTTTACTCTTAAATCTGTTAGTAATCTTCTCACTTTTACCATTCTCTGGCTTTTCCGTTAAAATGTAATAAACACGTTATAACTGGGCAGTTATTAAGTACCCCTCCTCACTAATATATAACGGGAGCCTAGTTAATTACTGTAACTTTCCATTTATTACTAGATTCTCTCGTTAGGGAATAAAAGACTTAGTAATAGGCCAGTTTTAACTCTACCCTTATAACAGTGTAATCCCATCTTCGTGCGCTTAGGAAGTAGTTATAAAGAGCTTTAGGCTTATAATACTGGTTAAGAGTGTAGTCGTTATACATGTAATCAATTTACAGTATATCTCTGTAATTAGGGTAGTTAACATTAACTGTAGGTGCTGCAGTTATAGAGTATATAATAAGGGAAGTAGTGCCTTATTCTTTTTCTTCTTCCATTTACTTTTATATATATTATTTCTCTTAAACCTTTTCCTAAAACTTAGGTAACAGTAACCTAACTTGTTCCTCTATAAAGTGGCCTTCCTTAATAAGTTAGTACTTAAGTTAATTAGTGAAGTAAACTTTATTACGGAGTTATAACCTAATTTCCACTACTTTGTCTTTAAACATTATAATGAGACCCTTAACTTATAAGTCCTCTACTTTATTTATCAGCTTTTAATATTTCTCCTTCAGCTCTTAAACTCTTTATTAATATACTTACTTTATACCTTCTTAGGGGACCTTTAAGGTATTAGTTTAAGGTATACTGGCTTTAATATAAGGCAGCTATCTAAGCTATCCTTCTTTTAGGGAGGTAAGGGTGTTAATTTACTTAACGTGTTTAAAGTGTTTAAAAATCTTAAAGGGTATTATAGAGAAGAACTTTTATTTCTTTAGTTTAATTCTCTTAACCTGTTCTCTTTCTCCTTTTAAGGCTTATTTTACCGTTTAAGTAGCCTGGAGGGCTAGTTCTTTAACTCCCTTTACCATTTTAATAATTTTTAAGTTAGGGTCTGTCCTGGATTTCCTTAATTCCTAGGCTTATAAGGTAAGGTTTTTAAGGCTTATAACAGTTAACTAAAATATCTTTTCCTAAAGTCGGTCTTTTATAACCTACATCTTTAGTAATTTTAAGTTTCTACCTTAAAGTTAGTCTTTAATAACTTATACCTCTGTAGCTAACTCTTTTATAACACCTATAAGGACTAGGTATACTACGTCTTAAGGTTCTTCTTATTCTTCTTTATCTCTTAAGTCACACTTATCTATCCAGGTGCAGTCTTCTTCATTACCTGCCATCTTAATATAAATATCTCTTAAGTTAAACTTAATATGCTTTCCTCTCTTTAAAACAGGTTTTTAACTAACTTACTTTAGTGATAGACACTGCCGTATTATATGTCTTTTCTTATTACAGTTAAAGTATTAGACCTATAACAGGTCCTTAGGCTGCTTCTGTTACTATTATTACTAAGGCTTATTATAATTAGGTTAGTTCTGGCAGTTTACTATATTAATATTTATTAATTTAAGGTAGTAACCTGTTACAGTTAACTAGTTTCCCTTTTTCAGCTTATTTAGCTGGTAAGGGGTCTGTTCTTTCTAGTAATTCTTCTAATAATAGTGATTATAATACCAGTTATTGGCCTTAATGGCTATTTTAACTAACTCTTAAAGATAGTCTGGTTAGTCCTTTTAGTAAAGGTCTTTAGTGATGTGCTCCTTTAAACCACTTTAAAATAACATTACTAGGGCCTTTTAGCTGAGCTTAGTCTTTACTGCTTCCAGTTTAAAGCGTGTGGAGAACTTAAAGACTAAGGATGTCTGCTTTAAAGCTATAAGGCGCTGTTTAGCCCGCCTAAGGGCGTTTAGTTCTCTAAATTTAGTCTGGAGTTAGTTAACGAATACGTTAAAGTCGTTAAAAAGAGCTTAAGTCTTAAGGGCTTCCTTTTATACTTTATTTATAAAAAGGTTATTAATTATCTTTACATAGGGTTTATATTAGTAAGCGGTTACTTTATCCAGTAAGGCTCTGGCGAACCTGACTTTTCTTTCTTCTTCGAAGAACTGCTTGTTGTAATAGGTGATATAGCTTTAAAGCTGGGTTATTTAGGACTTTAGCTACGTAAAGTCTCCCTTAAAGCGCGACGGTAGGGGGAGTTTTACTTATTTCTTTTATAAGCCCTTAAAGTTATTATTTTCTAGCTTAATAACGTTAAGTTAAGCTTAGAGTTTTTTAATAAGACCGATACGGCTTTTAATATCTTTAGGGAAGGCTTTATTAAGTTCCTTAACTAGTCCTTACTAATTAAAGTTTAAGTTTTTAAGGCGTGTAGCTAACTTATTAATAGTGGGGAGTTAAGGCTAAGCTTACACCTTTTTAATCTCCTTTCCTTTTCCAGAAGTTAATATATTAGTGGGAGAGAGGTGGTATCTGGGAGTTTAATAAATAGCGTTTAGAACTGTGACGTTAGTATTATATTATAACTTATACTTAACACAGGCCTTAAAAGGACTAGTGTAGGTTAAGACAGAACGTATAACAGGACGTTAACAGGTAAAGGGTATTTTGAAGACGGCTTATTAAGCTAGTACTTTTAGACAGGGGGTTTAATGTTACTGTAAGTTGCTGTTATTATAATATATAAAGGTGAGTTTAAATAGTAGGATATAAATGAATAATTGAATATTAGTGTAAGGAACTAGAGTCCCTTACAGTGGTTATAGGCATAACTATAATTATTTATACTAGCTAACTGTAAGGTACTTTGTACTTTACTTGTAGTGTTGTAAGTGCTCGTTATGCGAGCACTTTACACTACACGAGCGTTCTGCTTGTAAGGTCTCTCCTGCTCGCGATGCGAGTACTTGGTATACTGCAAGTAGCACTTCATTAGTCGTAAGGGCTTCAGGTCTTTACACCCCTGGCCTAGTACGCCTGGACAGTATGCGCTGTCCCCCTGCACTGTTCCTTCTGCGGGGGATTTGTCGGGCCGCCCCGGCCCAAGTGACGGCCTGCAGGGTCGTCACAGTAAATCTTAAAAATTAAAGCTTATAAACTTTATAAAATAAGATTAATAAAATGTAAGATTTGTTTATAAAGATTACTCTTCTTAACCTTAATTATTATTCTTTTTAATCTTTTTTTACCTTTTTAAACGGATATATTGGCCTCTGGACAGGTTTCTGTCGCTTTGTTCGCTATACTTATTAAAACAAGCTTAATACCCCACACTAAAATTGCCAGGAGCGAAAGTGAGGCATGGAGCGCCCCGTAGCGTAGCGAAGGGCCGTCGCGTAATGACGAACGAAGCGACGCCAGCAATTTTACATAATTAAATACATGTATCAATACTAATCATTAAATCACCAGCGTCCTTCTCAGGGGCAAGTTCCTACTGCTCCCTCCAACTTCGATGCTATACTGGCCCTTGACAAGCCTCCACCGCCCGGCTAACACATCCCACACACTTAGATCCCTCCTCGTCAACTCAAACTTCACCGTCGCAGATGCCGTAGCATTAATCACTACCTTCTCAAACCCCCTCAGCTGCCTCAGCGGCTGTCCCGCGACCGGAATTCCAACATACAGCTGTGTAACTTCGGCCCCGTCTCTCTGCCCCGTGTTCTTCACTTCAGCCGTAACATTGGCCAACACGTCCCACAGATCGACTTGACCACCCATCCGAACATCTCCCGTGGGAAACTCGGAGAATTTACTCTGGTCTCCGTCCTTCTGGACCGCCAAGTTTCCATACTCAAAGGTTGTATAACTCAGTCCAAAGCCAAACTCGTACCGCGGGGTGATATTCTTCGCGTCAAAGTGACGGTAGTCGACCATAACGCCCTCGGTAAAGTTACTCTGGGGAAATTTGAGGAATTTACCATCCGGCTTGTCTGGGCCAAGCACAGGGTAGTCGGTCTCATTTTTAGCGACCGTGTACGGCAGTTTCCCGGATGGGTATGAGTCGCCGTATAGAAGAGATACGAGCGCCCTTCCAGATGCTTCTCCGGGTAGATGGGCGAAGATGAGTGCTGTGACGTTGGGGTGGTCAATCCATTGGTCGACTAGCCGGATTCCGGCGTTGTGAAGCACGACGATGGTGTTGTTACAACGGCCCGCAACATGCTTGATCAACCCGTCGGTATAATCGTCTCTTGCTCCGCGACGGTCTGCACCCTCGGTGGCGTATGCATTCCCAAAGACGAAGCAGGAGTCAGACACAGGGACGACAGGCGGCTCGCCATTGGTGAAATCCCAGAATAGAGCAGTGCCATCATCGTAGGCGCGCTGCATAATCGCATCGAACGGGGAGACGACAGTCCCTTGTGATGTAGCCCCTGAGCCTCCACCGGAGTACAAGGTGCCGTATTTCGCGATAGGGGTGCTGCCTTCCGAGTCAGCGGTACCGAAAAAGCCACCCATGAACTCAGAATGATTGAAAGACTGGGTGCCAAAATTCCATGGTGCTAGCCCGCCTGTGGGTGTGTTTATGTCGGGATTTTTGGCTGAGTAGCCAAAAATGGAGAGCATTTTTGGTTTGCTCAGGGGCAAGGCGTTACGGATATTCTTGACCAATACGTGGCCTTCGAGGGCACCATCGAACAATGTGGACCGAGAAGAGATGTTTCTCGCATCGACAATCTGGTGGGCTTTGGTGAGATCGATAGGCATCCCTATCCCCGGCTTGGGGAACCCCTTGTCCTGACCAAATTGGTACCAGGTAGAAATTATCCTGATGTTGTCAGCAAAGCGCGCGGTGAGAAGTTGTGTGAGATGTACCCCATACCTTGTCGCCATATCAGTGAGACGAGCCTCAGGAACTGAACCATTTTTGACGGCAGTCTCCAGGTTCGAACCCCAGAAACGGTCCGGGCCTGGCATCATCATATCCAACCCGGCTAACGCGGTGGCAACACCGGCATGCTGAGCACCCCAATCCGTCACAACGAAGCCCTCGAAGCCAAGCTCAGTTTTGAGTATGCCATTGAGCAGCTTGCTGTTCGCACAGCTGTAAGAGTTGTTGACTCGATTATACGAGCACATAATGTTGCCGCTTCCTGCGTGGACGGCATCTTGAAAAGGCCTACAGCTGTTAATTTCCGACAACAGGTTTAATTCAGTTGGGGCGCCATACCAAAGATAGAGCTCATGGAGTGTCTGGTCGTCAATATTTGACGACACTGCTTCGATATCGCCGCTAGGGTTCCTGTTTGTTTCCTGTTCATTGCCAATGAAGTGCTGTAAACGGCATTAGTACTTTGCAACTCTTCGTGACTCAGAAATACACGAGTAGACAACACATACCTTGGTGCTCGTTATCACGCCAACACCCTGTACGGCAGAAACCGTTTCCGAGACCAGCTGGCCAGCAAGATACGGATCAATCGAGAAGCCTTCCCAGTTACGTCCACTTAGAACCACTCGACCAGCAGGCCCGACAACGGGACCAAGCAGAACGTTGACCCCCTTGACTTTGAACTCTCCTCCCATACCAACTCCCCGTCTCGTCGTAAGCGCCTTGTTCCAGCTAGCACCGACGTGGATTCCACTGGGCCAGGAGCTAACAAAATCAGTTGTCCGCAGTCCATTACCTGCATCACTAAGACACATCCCTGGGAAGCCGAGGCGCGGCACCGCTGGGACGAAGCCGGAGCAGCTGGTATTGGAGCTGTCGCCAGCGGTGATACTGATCTTCTCCGCGAGAGTCATATTGGCCACAAAACTCCTTGCCTTTGCAAGGGCGTCGGCCCACGGGCCGGCACCGGCCATTTCCGCTATTGCCCACGTTCAGCCTACTTCCCGGCAGTGTTTAACACAGAGTCAAGACTTACGTGCTGGATACACGGGCGGCGACTCTCCGTAGAAATGGGCATCACTTGTGATACCATCAGCCACAACCCCTGACGATCCATCGCTACCACTGCGGTCATTCTTTTTCGGCAAAGCCGCTAAGCCAGCAAGGCCACCGCCAATGATCAACAACACCACGATGACGGTGACGACCTTGCCGCGCCGTGTTCTCAGAAACGGAAGTTTCCGTGTGAGCCACGACCCCCCCGCGGCAGGCTCGGCAACCAACAATGACGAGCCAACGCCTTCGTCCTTTAGGCTGGCCATTCCGACCGACGGGTCTCGATCCCGGGGACCAGGACGAAACACGCTTCGCTTATCGAGTTCCTGGCGCAGTCAAGGGGTGGGAGCGCTTAGCCCGATCGATTGATGCTTCTCGAAGCCCTTCTCCCAAGCAAGCTCTCGTGTACTTGCTTCGGAAGTGGCGCCAAGGGGCATCCCAGGAGCAAGCAACTGCTGGTTACAGTAGGTACTTCCCCTCTTTGTTTCTGAATCGCGATCAGGAGGGAGGCCAAGACCGTCAAAACACAATCCGGAGAAACGCTCCGAAGGGGTATAAACAAAGTTATGTATTATGCTTGGTTTGGAAAAGCAGGAGTGCAAGGTACAGTATTTACCATGCGATCAACTTTTCCACTTGGTCACATCTTGCGACAAGAAGGAGCAGACTTCATTTCAGCCAATTGGGCCGCGTAGGGCCCTTGCAGACGATCATCTGCTTGGTTGTCAGCCGCAACAGCCGTTGGCAGGAGAGCGGAGAACGCGAGACGTGGGGACCCCGCAGCCACTAACAAGCCACTAACAAGCCACTAACAAGCCACTAACGTGGTGCCCCACTTCCCATGAGAAATGCAGGGCAACCAGACCAGTGCGCAGAAGCACTTCCTACCGTCCTGTCAACCTCTAGAGTAAACAGAGCGTCACTACCTACATGTGTCTTGAAGCGGCTGCCTTGTATCAACTGCCTGTTTGCATCAGAATAGATATTTCCATTTGATATGCCTGAAAAATGCAAGACGGCCTCTCAAGAATGCGATACGGCTGTCAACATCAAGGGCTATCGTCTGCGCTGACAGTAAGAAGACCAGCTTTCGCACTGGCCCAGCTCCCCCTTTTTGTAACAACACCAGCAGATGCATCGCCGTGCGACACTGCGGCATAATTGGCGCAGTGAGCCTTACGCACGTGCCACATCTCACATGAACAGGACTATAGTTCGTCTCGAATTCTGCAAGTCTTTTTTTCCGTTCTCCCAGTGCATCCGAAACATCGGAGGGGCGTGCCGCATCGTTGCTTCAGGCTTCGGAGGACTCCCACGTGGGATATTGGAAAACGCCAAGTAAGCTGCCACAAGTCGTCGCACCGGAAACAATAGGTACTTGTGTCTCGGGATTCGTACTCCGGACTCGACGATCACGGTGGTTGAGCAGCTGCTTCAATTCATTCGCCCCTATAGCGGGGATCCCATTCTTTCTACATAGGTACGGCCCAGCTGAACAGCGCAGCTTGAACACATTCCTGGTCGTTCGCGCGTACCGCCCTTCCAGCCATCCAAGAACAGCGCGGGTATATCGTTCGTATATCCCATTGTATGGGTCGGAAATGAAGGGAACTAAAATGTCGGCGTCCTCCGCAACCTTGGCCCGCTCAGGTTGAATACCTATAGTCAGTCGTCCCGCATCCCCGCCATTCCCTTCCCCCGTCCAAACCAAAAAAGATGCATCGAAACAAAATAAAGACATAGAACAGAACCACAAATGCCCGTCCGTCTGGTCCAAGAAGAGAGATAAAGATTCAACATTAGAATGCCGGAGTTTTCGGAGTTTGACACGCGCATTGGTGAGTTCGCATTTTCCGCCGGCTCCTCGTTGGTCGGGGATTCGTCCGTAAAGCGCTCGAGGGTATAGACAGCCAAATTTTGGCGATAACAGTGTAATTATACACATTCCGGAAGGCGTAAGGATATAGTGATAGTAGTTGCGGATGCCGACCCGTAGGGCTGAGTGCGCTATCGGGCCTCCCAGGGTATCGTGACACAGGGCCGGGTAGATGCTCATCAGACGCTATCAGATACCAAGTTAGGCTAATTGCGTCCAGAACGGTCATCTTCAAGCATAGTCATGATGGCAAAAGAGGCCGGCTCGTCACAATCCCCACAAACAGCTTTTCCGAGCAGGATTGCCTGCGTGGGAAGGGTGATGCCGCCACCTCCTTTGAAAGCAGACCCCGCCAAGAAGTGCAGGTCGAAGGTGTGTGAACATCGGCTTGTCTTACAGGATAAGCTGCTTGAGATTCCGCTGGATGATCATATCCTGCACGGAACTCATTGTGATCTTGAGGAGGTTGGTATCGGTGGCGTTGGTGAAGTGTCCGTATATCTCCTTCTCCGGGTTACGGTTCAGCGCTCGGAACTTGTCCATGAAGTACTTGCTGGCCTGCTTCCAGTCGTCTGGCGGTCCATGATAATCGGTAAACCCGTGCGCTGTGATCGGGCTCTTCGACAACTTCTCCTTGAACAGATCCATTTTGTTGAGGAAGAGGATTAGTGCCGACTTTGTGAACCAGTGCGAATTGGCGATGGACTCCCACAACATGAGAGCCTCGTTCATTTGGTTCTGGGTTCAGGGATTAGTGGGATACCTGAATCTCCGGAAAGGGCAAACATACACCATCCTTGTCCTCCACTAGACATTGGTCATAGCCGGAGATAGCGACTAAAAACAGAAGGCAGTTGACATTTTCGAAGCAATGAATCCACTTCTTCCGCTCTGACCGCTGTCCGCCGACATCGAACATCCGATACGTGAGCTGACCGAGGTCGAAGATGGTCTCCGTGATGCCCGTAGTCCTTAGCCTGGAACGGAGTAGATCTTGGTCTGTTGGCATGTAGTTCTTGTCCCATACTCGGTCCAAGTCTGCGCAGAAGCTGCCAAGGGTATAAGTCACAGGCGCACCGCGGCAACCAGCCAAATAGGGGGATTCTTACTATTCGAGGTTGTCGTGTAGGGCGTACTCGTTGCCCTTCTGGATCGCCTGCCTCACGCCGCCATCCTGCCACAGCTTCTTTATCGGCTCAAGGTAATCCATAGGCAACGGTTCATCCGCCCTCATTTCGTAGTCGACCATGATATGCGCCATGTTTTTCTGCGGAGCGAAACCTGGTTAGCAAACATCTCGGAGGGGGATGGCGTTCCGCTGCAGTGGCGGGACCTCTAGGCCAATTGGTGATTGGCTCCGGAGACGGGTGGCTGCTTGCCTCGTTTTCCTCAATCTCGAACTTGATACCCATCTCGTTCATGGCGTCAAAAATCAGCCTGAAAGATTGCACTATGTTGCCAAAGATGACCGGCTTCCACTCCAACTTCTCATTCTTGCTGAACCCCTGAGCGTAGATCAACTTCATCTGCTTCAACACTGTTGACTTTCCCGACTCGCCAGCGCCTGCAATCAAATCCCAATGTCTATCAGTTCTGCAGGTCGGAAAACGGGCCGCTTCGAGAACTGAACCTACCTAGGAGCAAAAGCTTCACCTCCTTGGCCATGCGCTTCTCGTCGGCGCGAATGACCTTGTCCAGCTCACGGGAACGGGCGACGCCCGTCTCGTCCCCCTTTTCACGACTTCCAAAACACATAGTGACGGTCGGCCGAGGATATGTGGGTGGAGAACCCCAGCGACACTCAACGATAGTCAAATAATCAGAAGTTCTACCGTGGTAGCTGATTGATAGCCTAGGAACCGCGTCGGCCTTGCAAAGATGAAGTTGGGCAATTGACGGTCGCGAGGCAGCAGCGAGGGGAAGCTGGGCCGACTAAAGGGGCGCAGCCGGAGTGATGGCTACTGGTGGCAAGAGGACGAAATCAGTGACCGTCGTCGGGCGATGAGCACGTTGACGCAGCGGGATAGGTTCGATTCTAGTTCGGCCGGATCGTGTCGTCCTACTCCATCCAAGTTCCCGGTCTGACAGAAGACCTCCCGAAACCAATCGACATGTGGTCACCAGGCCCTGCTCTTGAGAAGAAAAAAGTCCGAAGGATCGAGCGGCGGAGGCCTGGAAAGCGAGGCACGAAACAATCGCAAAACTATCGCCGAGAAACTGAGCAAGATAGAGGGCGCGGGCGTGAAGCTGGCGATGGCTCTGGATGAAGCGACAGCGGTGGAAGTAGGGCAGTTCGAGAAGGAGAAGAATGCATGGAATGCAGCACCCGTGCTCGAAAAGCTGGAACAGACAGCATCAAAAAGCGTCGGGTCGATAGAGCGGGTATTATTACTTGACTGCAGCACACGCCCTAGAGGTGTTCCTCAGGCCCCGCCTCGGCGACAGTACTCTAGCGTGCCGTCAGCTCCTCCCCGAGCAGGGGTGGGGAACTCGTGCAATGCAAGTACTTCCACCCTTGGCCTTCAGGTAAATTATTGCAAAGGAACCGAATCCGGGACAAGCATGGTTCGGTGGCGCTACCAGCTGGCTCTTCTTCAAGAAATCACGCTACTTGTTGGATGGGAGGCCCAGCCCAAGGCTCCCGCCCACATGGTTTCCATCCAAGCGTCCACTGATCTTCTTCCAAGACAGGCCGGGCGGATTCGTCGGATGAAGGAGCAAAAGGTCGCAACCTGGAAACATGCTGCCGACCCAGCCACAGAAGCAGGCCCAGTGCTCCTCTCGAACTTCATGTCTCGATGTTCTTCCCCCTCTCGTTCGCAGCCACCCACCTCCCTCTCACTGTTGACGCACGCAGATGATACACGAAGCGGATGAAGTGGCCCAATCGTTGACGAGCCGATAGCCCGCTTGCTTGGCTTGCCCCGAGCACGGTCGATCCTGCTGCTGCTCAATGCAACGAAACAGTGCGACGTCCCGCCTGTGCCCACGATGGGACCACGCTGGACGACAGCCAGAGGTGTTGCGCTGCGAATGACGCGCAAGAATCGACGAGCTACCTTAGTACGTCGTGCTGGCGGGTTCCTGGGCTATCACAATTGGTCCCAAAAAGCTTTGATAACCCCCCCCCCCCCCCCCCCCCCTTCTTCTCT
>Ga0247780_1001259_pt1 | contig 16445 bp, 21 predicted proteins | sample UWRJL079202R5_FD_179927 | JGI IMG/M metagenome (GOLD analysis project Ga0247780, IMG submission 179927) | Plant litter microbial communities from Arlington Agricultural Research Station in Wisconsin, United States - UWRJ-L079-202R-5 | ecosystem: Environmental > Terrestrial > Plant litter >... | reverse complement strand
TATCTTGCATATCGCTATTATAACTCTACCTCATCTAGGTAGGTTCTTAGCTTAGCACATAAACCCCCTCTTAGTCCTCCAACCCGATCATATCACATCAAAAACTGATATCTATTCTCGTTCAGAACCCCATCTTTTCCAAAACAGATCCCAAATCAGCTTCCCCAAATCCCAAATCCCGCGTCCCCTCCCCCACACCGCGACAAAACCCCTACCCTCTCCAATAATAATATATTCCAGTGCTGCGGCTGACCACCCGCATGAAGCCGGCTCGTGATTCGTCCGGTCTCTGCAGGCTAGGAGATCCAGACGGGTCTAGACCAATTCCTGTGGTCCCGCCCAGCCCAAACCTTGCCGACAAAGTGAAGTGAAGTCCTGACTATAACAGTAGGTAAGGTAGTCACGTGGTAGTCTACCCCAACACAACACCACACACCGAAACTTCCCCGTCTTGATGAGTCGGATAGCCGGGACAACAAATTGTCTCGGTTGGTACAGTCTCGTCGCGTGGTTCAAAACAACAAAAGATTATACCATTTGCCAGGTCTAGTTTCGCTTCCGACACAACACAACGCAAAAATTACACACGCATTGGTATGAAACCCCCGTCGCAAAGCCAACGGTCTGTGGGTTCGTGCGGGATATTGTAGTACAAGGGAACCCAAAACCCAAGCCTCCTCCCAAGTCTATACATGTGATGCCTTCTCGTTTCGCACAAATCCTGTAGTTTACTACCAAGGTAAATGTAGCTATACCCTGTCGTCCCAACCATTACTTTAAATGCCAAGAGTAAACTCAACGCCAACATCGATATCCCGAGCTGCAAGGAACGCATAAAGTCAGCGCTACACTCATGCCAAACAGTTAAAAAAGATTAAAATGACTTACCCATCTTGACAACCTTGGAAAGCTGCACAGACTTCTCCGCGGCGCTCTGGAGGTCGTCAATCGAGAAGATCTTGAGGCCGGAATCGTTGATGATTTGGTGGGCCTGCTCCATGTTGGTGCCCTGCAGACGGGCAATGATGGGGATCTTGAGGTTGAGGGTTTTGACCGTGTGGATCAGACCGTTGGCAATAGCGTCGCATCGTACGATACCGCCGAAGATGTTGACGAAGATAGCCGTCACCTTCTGGTCGCTCGTGATGAGCTCGAAAGCCTCCTTAATGGCCGCCGGGGTGGCACCGCCACCAACGTCGAGGAAATTGGCGGGTTGCCCACCGTTCAGCTTGATGATATCCATGGTGGCCATGGCAAGACCGGCACCGTTGACCAGGCAGCCGATATCGCCGTCAAGTTTGATGAAGTTGAGGCCGGACTGGGCGGCACGCACCTCCTCAGCGTCCTCCTGTGTGGTATCGCGCCACTCGAACACCTCCTTCTGGCGGAACTCAGCGTTGTCGTCAAAGCCGAACTTGGCGTCCATGCACATGACCTTGTGGTCCGACGTCTCGGAGAGGGGGTTGATCTCAATCTGCGTGGCGTCCTTGTCAAGGAAGATCTGGTATAGCTTCTGGATGGTGTCCTTGGCCTCCTCGACACATTGCTCGCTGAAGCCAAGCTTAGTGGCAATGCCACGCGCGATCTCGTCCGTGACGCCGGTGTTGATGTCGATGTAAGTTGTGTGGATAGCGTCCGGGTTCTCCTTTGCGACACCCTCGATGTCCATGCCGCCCTGAGAGGATGAGACAATGACGGGGCCTTGGGAGGCGCGGTCCATTAGGATGGCCAGGTAGAACTCGCGGCGGGCAAACTTGCGCTCGCAAATGTAGACTGAGCTGCAGAGACGGCCTTCGGCGCCCGTCTGCTTGGTGATGAGCCTGTGGCCAATCATCTGGTCGGCGAACATCCTGGCTTCGGTGGGCGAGTAGATGACGCGGACACCACCCTTGAGGCCATTGTCGAAGGTGCCCTTTCCACGGCCGCCAGCGAGAACCTGTGCTTTTATCACCATATCCTCAGTGCCGATCTGCCTCGCGATGGCCTCAGCCTCGGCGCCCGTCTTCGCGTTGGAACCCTTGGGGAGCCCGATGCCATACTGTTACGGAACCGAGGTTAGCTTTCTATTCTACAAGCTCAGCTCTCCCGGGAGCTCGGGGACGGCTAGCAGTGCTTACCTGGCGGAGAAGGTCGGCCGAGAGGTACTCGTGAATGCTCAGGGCTCTCCGCTGCTGTGCAATGCCTGGGATTCGGGCAATGGGGGACACCTGCATGCGACCGAGTCAGTCTTATGAATGCGCGAAAACGTGGCATCGGTGGGTCGCCAGCGACAGCGACGACGGAAATAGCGAACCTTGGGGGCAGCAAAGGCCGAAGCCAATGCGCGATTGCGACCGAGCCTGAACATGATGATTGAAGATGCTCCCAGATGGCGGGCGCGAGAAAGGGAGGGAGATGATAGACAGAAAGGGGTGAAGTTGACTCTGTTCCGTTCGTTTTTTACTTGACGAAATGACGCTCAATGGGGACAGGTGCGGTGCCAGGTGCAGGCGCAGGCGCGACGTCGCAGATTTCGGGCTCCACGGTATCTCCCGGACCAATAGCCGCCGCCGCCCAGTGTGCTTGTCTGGAGCCCCGAAATGCTCCGCGTGCCAACTCGGCTCGTTGGTCGGCAGTCTTACGGATTTCTTATCAGTTCCATTTGTTGTCAAGACAAGGTGAAAACATCCACAAAATACCCACGTTGTCTGTGCCACATGCATCAGATAATGTGCTTCAGCCATGAGCTATCTCTATGTTTTCCTCTATAGTTTCCCACTTTTCTCCAATTCCTCCTAAGCGGCCGGTTGCGCACTCCATGTTGTAACGTCGGCGGAGGGCTCACCTCTCCACCCGCTCGGCCCAGCGTCGTCATAACTCAAAGGAGTGGCACGTGGGTGGTTTGTAGGTTACAAATCGTCATCACCAACCAGCTCCATGCCTACGAACAGGTCGATCCAGTCGTCAAGTCGAGTTCTGATGAATTCCTCCAAATCCCATGGCTCTGAAGATATGGCGTCCATGTTACCGTCCCATACGTACAGGTCGGCTTCGACTGATTCTCCCCTTGGCTCGCCGTCGTTTTCGACGGAGACGGTAACTGGCGCCGCCTTGTAACATTCCCCCTCAAAATCGTCGATCTTGCGGCGCTGTGAAGCTGTCTGGAAACTGACGAGGTATCCGTCTATGAATGAGTTGTCGTCCTTGATGGCGGCAGGGTAGTCGCGGTTGTGAAGTGAGTATCGCCTGTATCCCCGGACTGTGCCCCTTTGTATCATTCCCGTGATAGTATCAATTTTAGTTTCTCCAGTAATTGCCCATGCCAGTAGGGGCAGGGCTTGAAGGGTACCGTAAACGAAGACCGGTCTTGGCGGTGTTGCCATCTTGAAAGGGGTTTGAAGAGATATTGTTACTTCGTGGGATGGGTGATTTATACCGAAGCATTGGTTTTTATTAGTTTGATGTGCAGGCGGCAACGTCAAGAGGCAACAGCTTTCTAATGCTCAACCGCTTTTTCTGGGGCAGCAAAATTTATATGCATTCGGTGGCATCCGTCTTTTGTCGAGAAATTTCACCGAACTCAAAATCGGGATTACAAGGTTAAGCTTCATTGAACCATGGGAATAATACTGGGGAGGTGGATGGAAATAACCTCGGGGAGGTGGGCGGCGACTCGAAAACTTTGATGAGCCTTGCGTGGAACTTCAACAATAACTAAAGGCCGGGGCAGGCGTTGACCTCACCAACGGAGGCTGGAGGGCAGGTGCACCTGCCCTTTGAGGGGGGGGTTGCCGCGAGGACCGGTTGGGGGTATATAGGCTGCCACTTCGCTCATACTAATAATTCCACCGGGGGGGATAACCCTTCGAGAGTCTGAAGACTGAAATGATCCTTTCACCGGGGTCCGGATGTTGTCGCAGGGCCGTGATGAGGGAAACCAAACCTGGAAACAGGCGGAGTTACACCGGGACAGCGAGTTAGGGAAGCCTGGCCTTGTAGCCTCCTCAGTACCCTCGCCTACATTTTTTGCAGTTTTCCCTAGCAGTCAAACTCCATTTTCCCACCCTGAGAGCTCCAAAATCATTTCTTTTGCTGCCCACGGTGGTGTTTGGTTGGTGATGTTAAACCAGTCGCTGTCTTGGTCGCCTGTCTCGGTCGGGTGCTGGGCGCATTCATCACGGCCCCACCTTGGACGGGTGGCCCGAGCGCCGATCTCCGGCCGCGACAGCTGCCGGGCACCGAATATTCAGCAAAACTGGCACTTTGGCGGAGGTGGTAAGACCTTCGCTATCCCTACCGGAGGCCCTCAAGCCCTGCGTTCAATTCAATCCGCGAAGACCTTTTTTTTCTTGGTACTTTTCCACATCGAAACTTTCAACTAGTCCCAACACAACTTCCGATTGGGCACATCATTCAATGTGGGGCAATGGAGACATCAGAAAACGGCGCCTTCGACAGGTTACAGCTCCGAAACTCACCAGCATCCAACTCTCTCACTGAACAACCTCACCCAAATCTCATACCGGCGCACCAAATAGACCCCCACAAACGATCGTGGGACTAGGGGAATGATTTTCCACGACCAGAACATCCAGTCCCCACCAATTCTCACCAAACAACCACCGCAAAAATGTCTTCAGAAAGCCGCCCCCCAACCGCAGCCAACATGCAGGACATCTTCAACCGCATCAATATGGGCATGAGCCAGCAAGCCAAGATCCTCTCGACGCTCAACCGCCCCGCACCACCAACAACCTCAACAGCAACCACCACCGCTACCAACCCCCCCGGCCCTGGAAAAGGCTTCTCCTCCCTCTCCTCCTCAACAACATCTAAACCCCCCTCCTCCTCCTCAACCCCCTCCCTGCACTCCCAAGTTTCCTCCCAAAACCCAGACTCAGACCTCAACCCCTCATACCTCCTCGCTCCCAACGCCGGCGTCGGCTTCGCGCTCACTTCCACATCCAACATCACCGTCTCGGCAGAGCAGCGCGCCCTGCGCGATAAGCTGGGCAAGGTGGGGGTGAAGCTGGGGGGCCAGAGCCAGCGGGAGCAGCAGGAGCAGAAGCTGAGGTACAAGAAGCGGGGTGCTGCGGAGAGCGAGAGTGAGGAGGAGTTGGGGCGGAGTGCGGTTGGGAAGTCGAAGGGGAAGGGGAGGAGGACGAAGAGGGGGGAGGAGGAGGGTGAGAAAGGGGAAGGGGAGGGGAATGGGAGGAAGAGGGTGAAGGGAGAGGATGTGAAGGCTGAGCCGGTGGCTGTTGTCAGTGTGAAAGGGGATGATGATTCCCAGCAGGCGGAGGTTGCTCAGGAGGTGAAGGATGTGGATGTAGTGGTGACGACTGTGGCAAGTGAGGTGACGAGAGAGACGCCTGCAGAGGGTCCTGGGGACGCTCAGCCTTCTGCTGGGGAGGGCAAGGCAAAGAGGAAGAGGAACAAAAAGAAGAAGAAGGTCAAGGCCGACACCCAAAATGAGAGTACGGAAAGCTAGATACTCTATGTTGTATACATATGATCGGTCTGTTACCGCATCGGAGAACAGGGTCGGCGCCACAATCACTGGCTGCTAGTTGTACATATATGATCAGTCTGTCACAAGGTCGAGAATAAGACCAGCGCCGTATGTCACTGGCACACATGTCCCGAGAAAACGAACCTTGAGTTGCGTAGCATTTCGACAACACACTGCCTCACAAGCAGGTGACGGCCCTCAGTCATAATTACCAATGCATTAGTCCAAGACACGTTGCGCGAGTATGGCTTAACTAGATATCTGGTGCATCCCGTCCCCAAGTCGGCCGGTACACACAAACACGATATCCATGAGTCCTTTTTCCCAACCATCGTACAATCACATCAGCCCATCACCTCCTCCGATCACCTCGTCCTATAAGCAAACCACAAGGTGCAAAAGCACAACCAAGACAGGAAAATGTAGACCTTGCCAAAACCTCAGGCTACGCGGCCGAGTAAGCCACGAGAGCCGCCCTGCATGCCGTGCTGGTATGATAAATAAGACTCGCCCATCCTCCAAAACGAAATTAACAAGCAGTAAGCCAACGAGTAAGGAAAATCCCGCCTTATTCAGCTGGGAGAGAGAAAACAAAATATGAGAAATACATCCAGCCTCTAGTCTCATTCTCCTTCATCTCATGAGACATCATGAGTATCATGGTTTTCCAAATGAAATCATGATAGCCTACCCAAAAAGGGAGAACATGCGTAGGAAAACAAGCCCGATAGGACAGTAGGCTATGTGCGCCCGATTATACCGTATGTCGTTAGGTTGCCTCCCGAACGTTCGTGAATGTTGTCGGCCGTTACATGATCCCACAGGGAACATGAAAAATTAGATATTCGTATCGCAGGTCTATGCAGACAGAGCGTCGGGCGTACGGAGAATTATGTGCAGGTGATGGGTGAGAATCGCTCAAGTAGGGGGACGGTCGTAGTGGTTGTGCCGTCATCAGACAGACAGACTTGCTGGATATCACTGTAACCGCTTCCGCTTTCGGTCGTCGTCGCCGCGCGGATCCATCTCGTCCTCGTCCTCTCTTTCAGCCGTATCCGTCGGGTTGAGGATGTGAGCCATGCTCCCCCTCCGCGTGGGCGGCGCTGAGTTGTCCCTGACAGAGAGATTTTTGTTGTCCCGGTTGGCAGAGTTCCAGGACCAGCTCCCAAAATTATCCACAGGGGGCGCGCCGTTCGTGAATGTTGGTGGTGGAGGTGTTGCTGGCCTCGAATGCGACTGCGACTGCGAAGAGCTATGGAGAGAATAGTGAGAAAACGAGTCCCGAATTCGCTGATCTTCCACCACCGCCGCACGGTTCGGCGACGAGGGCCACTGAGAAGAAGGCGGCCCGGACGCGAATGGTGGGGGGGTCGGTTGCCAGCCGTGGGCTCGAATATCGGCCGAGGTGTGCCGCCGGGTCAAGCTGCCTGGGGGTAGCTCGATGTTCGCCAAGGGATGTGGCCCGGGCGGCGGCGGCGGCGGCGGCGTAGGCGCTACAGCGCCCGACCGGACTGTCGATGGCGACGATGAAAGCTGAGTTGTGCCCGCGCCTATTGACCCATAGGGTCGACGGGTGCTAATTGAGAGGTTGGAGGGCACTGAAGGGCGGTAGTAGTTAGGCTGTCGAGATTGTGGGACCGCGAGATTGGTTCTTCGGGGGTCATCTTGGGGCATTTGCCGTGGGGAGACCGGAGCATTGTCGATATTAGAGAAGTATGTGCGGGAACTCGCGAAGAGCGGTTCGTGGGGTTCCTCCATGGTCCGGAACATATCCATTTGCCGCTGGACCTCTACCTGCAAAGCGGATACTGGGAGTAAAGTATTAGCCTATAATGGTACCAAAAACCGTGGTGTGCGTCACATACCGTCCCGGTGTATCGGGCTGTCTGGATTCGGGGTAAGGGCGAGCACCGCCTGTGATAGCTCGCGATTAAATTGGAGCAATCGAGACACCGTGTCCATCATAGCTTGGTGCTTGATTTGCATGTAATGCGCATCCTGCTCGTGGCGCTGGAGGCGGCTGGTCAGCTCGTAGAGCGTGTGCTCGATGTTATTAAGTCGCGGATCGCCCCCTTCTTGCATCGGCGGCATCGGTTCCGCGGGGGTCCCCGGCTGGGATGGTGGTGGTTTCTGGCTGTTGTACTCTCGGTGCACAAGCGCATGTCGAGAGGCCCGGCGTTTGATTTCCCGCAACCCAACCAGATCGCCCCGTTTAAAGTTGCCATTGCCGTGCTTAAACTCCCACAAAGTCGCGTCTGGTGTTCCGTGCTGGAAAACATCGCTCACTGTCGGGTGTCAACGGCGCAGCCCTCGCGCATTCGGGGGCGGCCTTCTTACCTTTGTGGAAGCCGTACATGTTCAGCTGCCGCACGAAGGACGAGATGTTGGTGTGTTTGAAATATTGACTGCTCTAGTCAGCGACAAGATCCTCGTTCCGGCCGAGTAGGGGTTGCCTTACGCTAGCACTTTCGAAAACTCGTGAGAGGGTTGCATAACGAAGCTCTCGGATGTGGGCGTCCATGAGATAAGGTGCTGTATCGTCTTGTCCTCCAACATACTGTCACCCTTGTCAGCATTGAGAGCACGCAACAACCCAGGGGCCCGCTCGGGGTTCCGCACTTGTATAGCTTGTGGATAAAGGCCGTCTGGACGATCTTGGGCTGGTGGATCGCGGCCGCGGCGGCAACCGGTGCCGGCATGATGATATTATCGGGGGGCATCTGGTCGCCAGGGGACGGCTGCATCGACCTTTCGTTCAAGCCATTGGGATTGGTGTCGCTGTCGGGGCTCTTTGTCGCCGAGGCCGGCGCCGAGGAGTTGGTCGGAGTCGTGATCTCCATGGGCTCGCCCGGAGACGGCGCCGACATTTGGATGGTGGGTGTAATGATAGGGATCGTTCTCGCACCCATTGGGTCTTCCGGCCCTTCGGCCAAATGGTTTCTAGGCGCGCTCTCAGTCGCAGTGGCCATCTGCCCTGCAAGTGTTGCGGTACTGGTCAGCACAAGCGTTCTGAACAACGCAAGGGGAGGTGGAGGAAAAAACTGCGACAGGGACCCGCAGGGACTGGGGCGCCAGCGGCGCATGAGCGCAACCTGCCCGGCATCGGTAGGGAACATGGGCCGGCGTACCTCATTGCCTCCAGCGAAGAGTCAGTCGTCTGTTATTGTTGATTCGGGATCTGGGGCGCCGAATATGCCTTGATTCGCGATGTTGTTCGTTCCTTGCAACCCCCCGTAGCTCCTGACATGGACCCCGTTCCGAGCAGCTCCCTTCAACACAGCGCTTTCGTCAAAGAAACTCGGCGAGCAGTGGCCTTAGAACGCGCGCAGCAGAAATCGTTCCGATAATCGTCCTTCGTAGTCGGCCGGCTCCGTGAAGGGCTTGTCTGCAATCGGTCCAGTAGGTCTGTGGGGAGAAGAGCAGGTCTGAGGACCGGACAGGTGGAGCGGAAGGTGTTCTATTTTGTCTCTTTGATTCCTGGTGGCGCAAGGACTCGGGGCTAAAGTGACCTGCGCAGGCTGGCTGATTGGCAGGACTGGGGGCGATCCGGGGGAGGGAGGCTTTTCAGGCCAAGGGGGTCTGCTGGCGCACCCACAGTTGCAATTGTCGAGTCCAGCACACCTCAGGTGGAAGGGGGGGCGTCGTAGTGGTGGTGGAGGGATGGGTGGATGGAAGGGTTCCAGGTTGTATCCGTGCCGGAAGGCTTGACACAGGGCCTCCTTCGTGAACCACTGCGGGCAAGTCGCAGCAAGTGGCTTGTGCGCGTGAAGGGGCCGCTCGGGAGCAATGCAATGGTGAGGGGTACAGGGATGGCAACTTGGGCGGATGCGGGCGGCAGGTACGTACGGACTAAGTTACCTTGCCTGGGCAGCGCACTTATGAGGTGAAATGTGGCCCCGGCGTTTTAGACTTCGATTGGGGTTTGGTCTTGCAGAGCGGCGATCTAGCAGTGTTCCAGAAGCTCCTTATTAGCACTGATGACACCTCGCCCACAGGTCGCCCCCGAGCCAGGCGAATCACGAGCGGTGGGGCCGGCGGCAGGTGGAAGAAAAGACGTCGACGGGTCGCCGGAAGCAAACCAGAAAATAGGGGAAATCGAAGCACTAGAAAGACGGGACAAGAGCGCGGCGAACGGGTCACAGAGCACAGGCAGAAAGGGACAAAGGCAAGGAAGAAAATCGTGCCAAGCAAAACGGAATTGACCAGGGGCCTGCTAGGATTGGCATCTGGGGGAACTTTATGGCTTGACTGAGGCAGCGATTGCTGGCATGGATGGATCGCCGCCTCCCGACGGAATTTCCAGATCACAGATTGCAATCTTGGTTCTGTGCGCTTCTGCACTTCCAGACGCTTCTCGCCGGCGACGCTGCGCGCAATGTCAGCTACCCGCAGCAGAAGATTGGTCCATGGGCGGACCAGTCTCCAGGCGCTCGCGGCGTTGGGAAATCGGAAAATGTTGCGCAGGAGGGCCCAGGAGCTGTCAAGCCGGCCAATCCAGAGCATCCCGAACGCACGGAGGTGGGAAAAGGGGAGCCGGCGTCGAGCCCAGGCCAACCACAACGACCGAGCACAAAGCAGCAAGATCCCGTTTGGAACGGCGGAGGGGCCGGACCCTGGAGCTAGTTCCGTACAGATCTCAATTTTGGCCAGCCGCATAAGGGTGGGTGCCGCGGCCAGTACAGTACCAACAAATAGTACAAAGCTCACCGCGCCATCTGGGGGCCAGGGGTTTAACTTTTGTCGATGGCGGATGGCTGGTGGTTAATGTTTGGCGGCGGCGGGCCTCGAATTCCTCATACCCGTAACGCTGTTTGCTACAGTTAATGAGGTGGCGGACAGTAAGCTTCGCAGTAGCGGGCTGCCTGGTGGACTAGGGATGAAGCTTAGGTAGGTTCCTTGATGCACGATGCACCGTGGGGGCCTCTAGGACTGAAAGGCGGCAGCCGCTCCTCGCGCAGCTTCCATCCCATCTCCTGTACGAAGAACCTTCGATCGGGGGAAGGAGGAGCGATTCTGACACACGGCAACCTGTGCGGCCGATGTGCGATGCGAGCCTACACAGGAGTGAGAAGGTGCAAACGGGCGACCTGCCAATGCGGGCGGGAGCACGGGAAGAAACGCAGGGCGCTCTATCAGACCGGCTTCCGAATCCAGCAGTTGACATCAACTTGCCACCGAGCTGTTATCGTCGTTTGCTTTGTTTGCTGGTCCTATAGGCACGCGCCGGCTTGTGGTGTGCACGTCCAGAATCTACCTGGTGGTGTAACTGCCAATTACAGCAAGGCTGCTGCGGAGCATTAACAATCCAAGCTATTGCAGAGGGTAGAGAAGCGCGGGTGACACGGTGCTGAATGGATAGTAGGAAAGTGAAGGCAAGTTTGCGTGCCACCTCGATCTCGAATGGCATTGTTCTGATTCCAAAGCTCGGCAGGCAGCCCCCGCATCCCCGCCATGGGCAATGGCCTATCAGTGTTAGTGTTCTACGACACGCCTGTTTGAAGCCTTTTTCGCTTGCCAAACCAAACGAAAGAAGAGCACATCCATCGACGGCCGTACTTGTACACAGTCGGACGTCCAGCGGTACGGCGGCACAGCCTTGTGTACCCTCAGCTTCCAGTTTCTTCACGCCTCAGACGAACAGACGGCTGCGTGTTCCGACAGCCCCTGGCAGCAATAGGAAACACCTCCGGTCAGCTGGCCCCCAAGAGACGGGTAGCAGCAATAAACTCTTGAATATTGGCTCGGAGACTGGGGGCTCGCAATGCGGCGGGCAGATCAAGCATTGCTGCGATGCGGGAATCACCCAAGGGGACGAGCGGGCCTGGTAGACGGTGACAATGACAGTGACGGTGACAGGATGCGATTCGATGTTGGAGACCTCGTCCCTGGCGAGGGATCAACAATTGAGCTTTCGTCGGCTGCGAAACAAGGATGGTCCTTGTCGACGCTGTGCACCCTGGCGTGCTGCAACCGCAGTCGAGCCAGTTGAGGCGCTGGTGCGCGATGGGCCGGGGACCCAGAGATCTCGCTCAGTGCGTCGCTCATCGGCTGAACCGCGAGCGGCAGGCGCGTCGCCGGGCGGACCTGGGGATCCACCAGTACCGAACTTTGTTCTCGTCACCGACCTGACGAACCGACGAGAGAGCTGAACCCGAATGTTGGAACAGAAAAGCAAGCATGGAAAATGGCATCCAAACAAATCCCAATCGTCACAAGTCGGCATGCTCGGCTGCAGGCGAGATGGACGCAGGACTCCTGAAATTTCGTCCCCGACTTCATCCCAACTGGCCGTTTCCCCAATTACAACACCCCTTACTCTTTCTCAGACGAGCAGGTCGTCAATAGCAGCACCCGCTATAGGGTCGCCCGCTCTAGGGCCCGCGATTTGCTTGTCGGCCCAGCCTATGGAGGCTGCTTCCCCGGGTCGACAGCCGTGCAGCATCCCCATTGGGCTGGGCGATGGAATTTGGCACATCCTCGATGCATGAACTTGACGACTGCCCAGCGCGCTCACCTGCAGGTGCACAGAGGAGGGAGCCCGTCCCTTGCACCGACCGACACCACCAGAAATATCCGATGCTGTCGTGAATCCCACTCCCACTCCCACTCCCACTCGCTGGTCGGCAGCAGCACTCTCGGCTGCCGATTGGCCTCGTCATCCGGTCTTTCAGCCGTGGCGGGTTGGGATGTCGTCATTTTGGGGGGAAACGGCCTCCGCCCTCCCGTAAGCTCCCAGCGCACAGCCATCCGGCGCCCTCACCTGGAATCTGGAGTACGGCTGGCTCTGAGACCGGACAGCGCGATGTCCAGATCCGCTCCGGTTCCCTGGTCGTGGAGGCGGCGCCGAGCTGGCCTAACCGCTGACGCGCGACGGCTGGTTCGAGCGACGAGGACTCAGCACACGGCGTGCGACGCCGAGAACGGGGAGCGAAGCGGGGCCCCGCGCAACGTCGAGGTCTGAGCCCGGTGAGGATCAACTGAGCCCGCTTGTTTCACCCTGCCCTTCTCGACACGATGGGAACCCGAAACGCATGATCAGCTGCTTCTGTATTTCTCCATGCGGTGTGGCGTGCCGGGGGACCCTTCCTATACCGGCGTATATTATAGCTCCCGGCTCTCTTTTGGTAATTCATTGCCCATCGACCCCTTGCCGAGCTGGGCTCAGAGACAGCAACAGCAGGCGATGCGACCCTCCTCGTGGGAGCATGGGTAGCGCCGACCACCAATGTTCTCCGGAGCCTACCGTGAGCATCCTTTGCCTCAGGTCTTGACGGATCTTCTTTTGGTTGACGTGCCGTCAGGCAGGTGATCTTACAGGCGACAGGAGGTCAGTCGGTGGTTGTGATACTACTCGCTCTGCCTGATGCAACGCTACATGCCCCATCACCAGTCCCGACCAGTTTGTAACCGTACTTTTGCGTTTTTTTTTTCGTCAGGGCGGACTTGGTCACTGTTCCAAGCTTCTTCCTTCCCGAGTTTCCAGTGTCTTTCTCGAACATGCAAGGAGGTCAATTGTCGGATGATGGCCACAGAAACTGGTATCTGCACGGCAACGGCGCCCTCGCTCGCCGCTCACATCAGTTCGTATAGCAAGCCAAGGGCTTGTCTCTCTCTTACACCGCTGAAATCGGATGCGAGGCCGAACAACTATCCGTTCTCACCTCCGGAATGCATCCGAGAAAATAGTTTGACCGACTCTGACTGCAGCGCCCTTCCGGCTCCGTTGTGGTTGCCGAGTTTGGCTGCCTGCTCGAGAAGGTATCTGGTTAACATCGCTCAACGGGCCACCTGCCTAAACTGTCCCTCATACGAGGCTTTCTCTGGACAACCACTGACTGTCGGGAAGAACACTGAGAAAGAGAGAGAGAGAAAAAAGGCTTGGCTTTTGCCTAGAGCACCCATCCTTGCCAACCCAGTTACCGGCTGAGTCTTGTCCTACCATCAAATCTGCGCCATGCCTTTTTTCTGTCTTATATATCGAATGTTGGGGCTGTTGTTCGGATGCTGTTCCGGCTGTCTTGGACCACTCCAGCCCTTTCTTCCACTAAGTACCGCCAGGTATGGAATACGGATCGATCGCTGCGGGCTCGGGCGAGTCGGAAACATTTTATATTCATGCTTTGTGAGAATTTTCATTCGAGCCAGCCTTGGGGAGGTTCGAACGGGATGTGTTGGGGGCTGCGAATACAACGTCATGCGTCCTAGTAGCCAGTGCTGCCAGTAGCTCTTTTGCATTGACAAGATCAACTCATCGGGACAGACACATTTAGTTCGGGCGGCTGGCGAGAACCTTGGGTGTCTAAGTCACGGCCACGATGGGCAAGGATGTCCATGTGGACGGAGTGTTTTTGCTCGGCTTCATGCCTCGGGTCACTTTTCCGAAATGCAAATAAAATAATAATAATAAACCCGTGAGAGGGTCTAGCACTGGAAAGAAGCGGTGCGTGACGTAGGTGGTTATTCCCTGTATGTCGCCCCCAGAAGGGCATTCGCTTGAGGCTACGCGGAGATGGGGATTCTCAGCTGAGACGTTGAGTATGCTCGTCTCGCCTGTTATTCCTCTTCTTCGCCGCCGGCGGTCTGTCGGTGTCTACATTCGTGGCAATACTAACCCGTGACCTGCAACCCACCGCCATCATACCATGTCAGTGACAGTGAGCCCTCCCTTGCCCTGCTCGCGTTCAAGCCAGGTAGTGTGTCAGGAGCGAGTGAGTATGGTGTAACACGCCTTGTCTCCCGCTTCCCGGTCACCCTTCCATTTCATCCCCTGCCCCGTCCTGTCCTAGCCGCCCGTCAGGCGAGGCGGTGGGAGTGAGCTGAGCTGCTGAACCGAACCGAACTGATCTGAACCACGCTGAACCCTACCGATCTGGACGCTAGCTGAGAGCGCGTGGGATCGTGGTTGGCTTGGCTGTTTCTGATGGGGGATGGGAATGGGCTGTGGTTCTGGTTCTGGTTCTGACAGGCGAGGGCGGCGAGGGTAAAGGGAGGGTAAGGGAGGGCAAAGGGAGGGGGCAAATTCGAGGTTGATCGGAGGCCAAGTTGAGGTCGATTGGAGGTCGATTGAATGTGCTGGCTACCTACCTTACCTTACCTGCCTGAGTGTCCGCCTTGGTAGGTAGCTCGATGTGAGCTTATTTTGGCACGCTTTCCCTCCTGCAGAGGGAGGTTATGAGCAATGCCTGTGATTCGATCGTGATAATCCCTTAGACTTAGACTTGAACCTGTTCGCCCCCCCTCCCCCTTTTTTGTCCTGTCGTTGTCGTCAATTACCTGCGTGTGAGGTCGGCTGGTTGGTTGTGGGCTGCGTACCTACCTACACAAAGGCAGCTGAAGATGGAGGCAACCCGCGGGAGCTAACTACCTGCCTTGCATTAGTGGAGGCGATCGTCAGTTCAGGTTCAGGCTGCTACATAACCAAGAATGGGATGCAGCTCAGGCGAGGGAGCCAATTCTAGGTTGCAGCTTTTTGTTTTGAGGAAAAAATTCACTCGCGATGCTGAATGATTGCTAGAAGCGGGTAGGCGGGATTGTAGGCCTCGCGCGCAACTTCTAGTCGTCAGTTGCGGACAAGGCCAAAAAGGGGCGCTCCGCATTCCCGGTTCCCGGCACGGCCAGTACACGGCATGAAGAAACGGTGGAACAAAAACGCAATGCGCATCGTTTGTATACAAGCAGATCTTATCTTGTTGAATCATTTTCATGCCATGCCTTCCTCCGGTAGCAACTACCGGAGTTGTAACCCGGAAACAAAGCGTGCTCCATCCTAACTCATGCCGTGCCCAACGAACATCATTAATGCCATTTTCCGACGACAGCCTAACACATAACGTGGGATGTAAAAAAAGATACCTTTGAAAAGAAGTGTACAAATAGCTTAGAAACAAACAATCCCCTGGGAGATGTGATGCGTAGTCCAAACAAAACAAGCGGGGGCGAAGGGTTAGGAAACACACCCTCCCATTACCTCTCCGTCTTAGCATTGCTTCATATCCAGTCTCCATCCTCCACATCCCACATCGTGTCTTGTTCCAACAGCATCACCACAAACACGTAGATCATCAACATAGTCGTAGTAACAATCAAAAGTCATCATCTTCATCATCATCTCCAAACCCCCCGCCAATCTTCTTCTCCCCGACCTCGCGGATCTTCTCCCCCAAGATCGTCCGCCCATACCGCTCAGCAATCTTGCCTGCGGCCTCAACCATCTTACCAGACCTGTCGCGCAGGAGACTCACGACCTCCAGAGCACGCATACCGCGCTCTTCGCCCTCGCGACACTCGATAGCCAGTAGCTGCAGTAGCGTCTTATCGATGTCGAGCTCAAGTCTAGAAAGCGCAGCCCGCTGACCGGCCGTCGATGTAGTGGCATCAACAAGATCAGCCATCTGCGCGGCCTGCAGACCCTTGAGAAGGTAGTTCTGCTCGAGGTTGCGGGACTCTTTAGAGACGCCGTCACCGTCGGCATCGTCGTCCTCTGCGTCGACATCGTCTTCCGAGGATTCCTCGTCCATGTCGACGTCGTCGCCGTCCAGCTCGCCAAAGAGGTCGTCCTTCTTCGTTTTCTTGGTCTTCTTGCTGCGTTGTGGCGCGGAGGTGAGCGGGATGGAGAAGTCGAATTCGGAGAGGAGGGGACGCGGGAAATAGGGGTATTGGTCGCCGCCTTTGAGGATGATGCAGTGGAATTTGTTGTCTGCGACGGCGATGGGAAAGTACGTCTCCTTCTTGCGGCCGGATGCAAGACGCGGGAGGAGTTTGGTGTTGAGCAGTGGGATCCACGTTGCTTGTGCGGGGCGCCGCCAGTGTAGGAGGGTCAGCAGTGTGCCGGTAGAGTCGTAGATGCAGGGGTCCTGGTGTTGTTAGCAAGGTTGTGGTGAGGATGAGGGATGCAGTGAGCTTACCCCATTGTCGGAGAAGAAAACACTCGTCAGTGTGACGCCTTCAGGGAGCGCTA
>Ga0247780_1001257_pt1 | contig 16454 bp, 16 predicted proteins | sample UWRJL079202R5_FD_179927 | JGI IMG/M metagenome (GOLD analysis project Ga0247780, IMG submission 179927) | Plant litter microbial communities from Arlington Agricultural Research Station in Wisconsin, United States - UWRJ-L079-202R-5 | ecosystem: Environmental > Terrestrial > Plant litter >... | reverse complement strand
CGGCGGTGCTTAGACCGCCGCCGTCGGGCAGGAGCACGGCCGCATGCAAGGCCGGCTCTGGCAGCGGTTCCACCCGCTCCCCGGCGCCGCGGACCAGCGACAGCGCCGGCCGCAGTTGCGAGGGCACGTCGGCGCCGATCCCCATCGCTATCTCCTCTAGATCCGGGATCCACCCGGCCATCCCCACCGGATCGCGGGCCAGCCGCAGCACAGCCGCGGCGTCGGCGCTGCCACCGCCGAGCCCGGCCGCCACCGGGATGCGCTTCTCGATCTCGAGCCGCAGCGCGGGGGCGTCCCAGCCGCCCTCACGCAGGGCGGCCAACGCCCGGGCAGCGAGGTTGTCGCCCTCCACACCGGAACAGATCACCTCGTCCTCGTCGGCCGGGGAGACCTCGATCAGGTCGGCGAGCGCCAAAGGCTCGAACAGCGAGCAGAGCTCGTGCAGGCCGTCCTCGCGGCGGCGGCCGAGGTAGAGGCAGAGGTTGAGCTTGGCGGGGGCGTGCAGCTGCATCGTCGGGGCGGCGGGTCAGGCGCCGCCCTGGAGCTTCGCTGACAGCGCGGCGAACTGCTGCGGCGACAGGGCCTCGGCCCGGGCGTCCTCGGCCAACCCCAGCTCCGCCAGCGCCGCGCGGGCGGCGGCGAGGGAGCCGGCCTCGCCGTGCTCGAGCGAGCGGGCCAGCGACTTGCGGCGGTGCGCGAAGGCGGCCCGCACGAGCGCGCGCGTCGCCGGGTCGGCGGCGGGGCCGGTGCGGCGAAGCCGCAGGATCGCCGAGGCGACCCGCGGGCGGGGGCGGAACACGGCCGGGTCGACCTTGCGGACCAGCTCGACCTCGCAGGCCAGCTGCGCCAGCACGCTCGGCGAGCCGTAGGTGCGGCTGCCGGGCGCCGCCCGTAGGCGGTCGGCGATCTCGCGCTGCACCATCACCGTCCACCTCGCCAGCGACGGCAGCAGCTCGATCGTGCGCAGGATCAGCGGCGTCGCCACCGAGTAGGGCAGGTTGGCGACCATCGCCGTCGGCTCCGGCGCGAGCCCCGCCAGGTCCAGCTTCATCGCGTCGCCCCAGTGGAGGCTGACCTCGGGCAGCGCTGCGATCGGCGCCAGCGCCGGTTCCAGGCCGCGATCGATCTCGATGCCGTGAACGTGCGCGGCGACGGCGGCGAGGCGCTCGGTCAACACCCCTTCCCCGGCCCCGACCTCGAGCACGACGTCGGCCGGCGCCAGCTGCGCGTCGCGGACGATCGCGTCGAGCAGGTTGGGATCGGCGAGGAAGTTCTGCCCGAGCCGGACCACGGCTGCCGCTACCAGCCGAAGAGCTCGCGAGCGTTGGCCTCGACCGTGCGCTCGAGCTCCTCGTAGGAGACGCCACGGACCTGCGCGACCAGGCGGGCGGTGGCGACGACGTTGGCGGGCTCGTTGCGCTTGCCGCGCACCTCCTGGGGGCTCAGGTAGGGAGCGTCGGTCTCGACCAGGATCCGCCCCTCCGGCACCTGCGCCGCCGCCTCGCGCAGCGCCTCGGCGCTGGGATAGGTGACGTTGCCGGCGAAGGAGCAATACCAGCCGCGGTCGGCCGCGTCGGCGACCCGCTGCGGGGCCGAGAAGCAGTGCAGGATCACCGGCTGCCCGCCGGCGCCGGCGTCGAGCGTGGCGAAGATCTCGTCGATTGCCTCGCTGCCGTCCTCGGGGTCGCGGGCGTGGATCACGATCGGCAGGTCGAGCTCGCGGGCGATCTCGATCTGGGCGGCGAAGGCGCGCCGCTGTTCCTCGCGCCCGGCGTGGTCGCGGTAGAAGTCGAGCCCGGTCTCGCCGATCGCGCGCACCTTGCCGTGGGCGCCGAGGCGGGCGATTTCGATCACCGCCTCCTCGTCGAACCCGGTCGCCTCGTTCGGGTGCCGCCCGACCGCCGCGTAGACCTCCTCGTGGCGCTCGGCCGCCTCGATCGCGGCGGGGTTGGTCCGCGCGTCCATCCCCACCGTGAGCATCCTCCCCACCCCCGCCTCGCGCGCCGCCGCGACCACCTCGGCCTCGGGCCCCTCGCAGAGGAAGAGGTGCGTGTGGGAGTCGATCACGGTCGTCCCAGCCTAGTCGCCGACATCGCACTAGCCTTCTGCGTCGATGCCCGACCCCGCCGACTACTACCGCGAGATCTACCTGCGCGGGCTGGGCGGCGAGACGCCGGCGATCCCGGTGTCCGTGGCGGAGCTGGAGCAGGTCGCGGTCGAGGCGATGGAGCCGCGGGCGGCCAACTACGTCGGGGCCGGCGCCGGCGGCGAGGACACGATCCGCGCCAACGCCGAGGCCTTCCGGCGGCGGCGCATCGTGCCGCGGATGCTGCGCGACGTCGCCGAGCGCGACCTCTCGACCGAGGTGCTGGGGACGGCGATGCCGGCGCCGCTGATGCTGGCTCCGATCGGGGTCCAGCAGGTGCTCCACGAGGAGGGCGAGCTGGCCACGGCCCGCGCCGCCGCCGCCGTCGGGACGCCGATGATCGCCAGCACCGCCGCCCACTTCTCGCTCGAGGAGATCGCCGAGGCCGGCGGCGAGGCGCCGCGCTGGTTCCAGCTCTACTGGGCCAACGACATCCGCCTGGTCGAGAGCTTCGTCGGCCGCGCCGAGCGCGCCGGCTACGGCGCCATCGTGGTCACCGTCGACACCTTCATCCCCGGCTGGAAGCCGCGCGACCTGCAGGGGGCCTGGCTGCCCTTCCTCGAAGGCAAGGGCGTCGCCAACTACTTCCAGGACCCGGTCTTCCGCGAAGCGCTGGAGAAGACGCCGGAGGACGACCAGGGCGCCGCCACCGGCCATTTCCTCGGCGTGCAGGCCAATCCCTCGCTGACCTGGGACGACCTCGCGCAGCTGCGCGAGATGACCTCGCTGCCGATCCTGGTCAAGGGCGTCCAGCACGTCGACGACGCACGCAAGGCGATGCGGCGCGGCCTCGACGGCATCGTCGTCTCCAACCACGGCGGCCGCCAGGTCGACGGCGCGATCGCCTCGCTCGACGCGCTGGAGCCGATCGCCGAAGCGGTCGGCGGCGACGTCGCGATCCTCTTCGACAGCGGCGTCCGCGGCGGCGCCGACGTGCTGAAGGCGCTCGCGCTCGGCGCCGACGCCGTCTGCCTCGGCCGCCCCTACGTCTGGGGACTGACCCTGGGCGGGCAGGCCGGAGTCGAAGCGGTGCTGAAGATGGTCCTCGCCGAGCTCGACCTGACGATGGCCCTCTGCGGCCTCACCCGCCCCGGCGAGATCAACCGGGAGCTCCTCGCCGGCTAGTCCTCGATCTTCGGGAACAGCGGCGGCACGCGCTCGACGGCCTGGCCGCCCTTGCGCGAACCCAGCTCGGCGAGCTCGCGCCCCTCTTCCCCCAGGGCCGCCAACAGCGTCTCGGTCGCCCGCGGCAGGTAGGGGACGAGCAGGAGCGTCGTCACCCGCAGGCCCTCGACCAGGTTGTAGAGGACCTCGTCGAGGCGCTCGGGGTCGGCCTCGTCCTTGGCCAGCACCCACGGCTGCGTCTCCTCGACGAAGCGGTTGAGCCGGCGCACCAGCCTCCAGGCCTCCTCCAACGCCTGCGTCAGCTCGGCCCGGTCGAGCAGCTCGCTGAACCTCGCCACCACGCCCTCGAAGTCCTCGGCCAGGGTGGCGTCGACGGCGGCCACCGGCACGGTGCCGTCGCGGTAGCGGTCGACCATCGCCAGCACCCGGCTCGCGAGGTTGCCGTAGTCGTTGGCGAGCTCGGTCTCGTAACGGGCCTCGAAGCCGGCGGTGGAGATCGAGCCGTCGCCGCCGAAGCTGACCTCGCGGAAGAGGTAGAAGCGCAGCGCGTCGGCGCCGAAGCGCTCGATCACCGCGAACGGGTCGAGCACGTTGCCGAGCGACTTCGACATCTTTTTCTCCCCCATCAGGAGGAAGCCGTGGATGACCATCCGCCGCGGCGGCTCGAGGTCGGCGGCCCAGAGCAGCGCCGGCCAGATCACCGCGTGGAACTTGAGGATGTCCTTCGCCATCACGTGCAGGTCGGCCGGCCAGAAGCGCTCGGTCAGGTCCTCGCCCTCGCGGGCGAACATCAGCGCCGTGACGTAGTTGAGGAGGGCGTCGAACCAGACGTACATCCGCTGCTCGGGGTCCCAGGGCAGCGGCATCCCCCATTTCAGCTTCGGCCGCGAGAGCGAGACGTCTTCCAGGCCCTGCTCGATGAACGAGACCGCCTCGTTGCGGCGGAAGTCGGGCACGACGAAATCGGGCTGCTTCTCGTACAGCTCTTCCAGCCGCTCCTGGAAGGCAGAGAGGCGGAAGAACCAGTTCTCCTCGCGTTCCTTCTCGAGCGAGATCTCGTGGATCGGGCAGGTGTTGCCGGCCCCGAGCTCGCGCTCGGTTTTGAAGTCGGCGCAGCGCGGGCAGTACCAGCCCTCGTAGGACCCCTTCGTGACCCAGCCGTTGTCGTAGACCCGCTGCATGATCGTCGCCACCTGCTCCGCGTGCCGCGGGTCGGAGGTGCGGATGAAGAAGTCGTTGGTGGCGTCGATGATCGGCATCAGCTCCTGGAACTTGGCCGCGTTGCGGTCGGCCAGCTCCTGCGGGGAGATCCCCTCCCGCTCGGCCGCGTTTGCCACCGGCTCCCCGTGCTCGTCGGTGCCGGTCAGGAAGAACACGTCCTCCCCCCGCTGCCGCATGTGCCGCGCCAGCACGTCGGCGGCCATCGTCGAGTACGCGTGCCCGAGGTGGGGCTCGGCGTTGACGTAGTAGATGGGGGTGGTGACGTAGTAGCTCATCGGCGGGCGGGGCTCATCGTCGCGCCTCGCGGCCGGTCAGGGCTTTGTAGAGGTCGTTGGCGCGGGTGCCGGTGAGGGCGGCGACGACGCTGGCGGCGGCGCGGGGGCGGGCGCCGGACTGGACCAGGTGGCGCAGGGCGTCGACGGCGAAGCCGACGTCTTTGTCGTGGGAGTCGCTGGCGGCGGGACCGATCACCAGCACGATCTCGCCTTTGACCTCGCCGCGGAAGCGGCGCGCCAGCTCGCCGAGGGTGCCGCGAGCCACCTCCTCGTGCATCTTCGAGAGCTCGCGGCAGACGGCGGCGGGGCGGTCGGGGGCGAGCGAGGCCAGCGCCGCCAGGGACTCCCCGACCCGGCGCGGCGACTCGAAGGCGACCACGGTCTCGGCCGAGCGCAGGACCCGCTCCATCTCCCCGGCCCGGCGCGGCAGGAAGCCCTCGAAGCGCCAGCGGTCGGTCGGCAGCCCGGACGCGACCAGAGCCACCGGCACCACCGAGGGGCCCGGCAGCACCGTCACCTCGAGGCTGCGTTCGATGCAGCGGTGGATCAGCTTGTAGCCAGGGTCGGAGATCGCCGGCATGCCGGCGTCCGAGACGAGGACGACGAGCTCCCCGCGCTCGATCCGCTGCGCCAGCTCGGTCGCCCGCGCGGCTTCGTTGCCCTCGTGGTTGGAGACCAGCCGCGGCGCCGGCCGGATCCCGAGCTTGTCCAGCAGCGAGCCGGTGCGCCGGGTGTCCTCGCAGGCGATGTAGTCGGCGCTGACCAGCGCCTCGCGCATCCGCGGCGTGACGTCGTCGAGGTTGCCGATCGGCGTCGGGCAGACGACCAGGCGTCCCGGCATCAGCCCTCCGCCCGCTCGAGCTCGGTCCGCGCCATCGCCGCGGCGCCGATCATCCCGGCGTCGTTGCCGAGGGTCGCCGCCAGGATCGGCGTCGCGTTCATCGGATTCAGGGCCCGCCGCCGCAGCTCGCGACGGGCCGGCTCCAGCAGCAGGTCGCCGGCCGCGATGACGCCGCCGCCGACGACGATCGCGTCGGGCTGGAAGATGTTGGCGAAGCTCGAGCAGGCGACTCCGAGCCGCCCGCCGATCAGGTCGAAGACCGCGATCGCGGTTTCGTCGCCGGCGACCGCCGCCTCGGTGACCGCCCGCCCGTCGATCTCCTCGCCGGCTGCCAGCGCCCGCCCCAGGGCGGAGTCGGGCGTGCTTTCCGCCACCGCGCGGCCCTCGCGCCCCAGCGCCGTTCCCGAAGCCAGCGCCTCGACGCAGCCGTGGTTGGGGCAGTTGCCCTGGCAGGGGGGCCCGTCGGCCTGGATCACCGTGTGGCCCAGCTCGGCCCCCGCCCCGGTCGCCCCTCGGAAGACCTCGCCGTTCAGGATCAGGCCACCGCCGATGCCGGTGCCGACGGTCAGCATCACCGTGTTCGGCTTGCCCTGCGCCGCGCCGAAGAGGTACTCGGCCAGCGCCGCGACGTTTGCGTCGTTGTCGACGAAGACCGGCAGGCCGAGGCGCTCCTCGGCCACTTCGCGGATCGGCACGTCGCTCAGCGGCAGGTTGACGGCTGAGACCGCAACCCCGGCGTCGTGGTCGATCGTCGCCGGGATGCCCAGCCCGACCGCCTCCACGTCGGGGCGGGCCTCGCGCGCCTCACCCACCTCGCGCACCAGCAGCTCGACCAGCTCGTCCTCGCTCTGCCCGGTCGAGGCCTCGCTCTTCCTCCAGAGGACCTCGGTGCCGTCGAGCACGCCGACGGCCATCTTCGTACCCCCGAGATCGACCCCGATCGTCTCGCCCGCGCTCACGGGCGGATTGGGGCTGAAGGCGGGCGACCGGACATCACGCCATGATTTCTAGCCCTTTTATGCCCGACAGTGGAGAGCAGCGGCCTTCGGGACCGCCCGACTACAAGGTCTACCGGTCCCGCAAGGGCCTCTTCTCGCGCCTGCGAGAGGCCGACCTGGCGGGCCTGCGAGAGCGCGCAAAGCTGCCTGGCAAGCGGCCCGGCGACGATCGCGGCCCGGATGGGGCGCGCCGCTTCCGCCCGCCGCGGACCCGGGTCCGCCGGGTCCTGAAATGGGTCGGCGTCGCCGCTTTGGGATGGATCTTGCTCAGCTTCCTCGCCTTCGCGGTTTCGGCCCAGCTGCAGTCGTTCAAGCTCTCGGGCGAAGCGAAGGAGACGCTGCACGGCAACCCGGTGCTGCTGCCGAGCGCGCAGACGATCCTCGTCCTCGGCACCGATGCCCGCCCCCCCGGCACCGACGACGGCGCCGGCGCCTCGGAGGAGTGCTTCGAGCAGCAGGCCCACGGCGACGACCCGCACGATCCCTGCTTCGAAGGCGAATTCCGCGCCGACACGCTGATGCTGATCCGGGCCGGAGGCGGCGCCTTCCGCAAACTCTCGATCCCGCGCGACGCCTACGCCGAAATCCCCGGCTCGGCGCCGACGAAGATCAACGCCGCCTTCGCCTTCGGCGGGGCCGCCCTGCAGATCCGGACCATCGAGCAGTTCCTCGGAATCGAGATCGACCACGTGGCGATCGTCGACTTCACCGGCTTCGAAGACCTGATCGACGCGGTCGGCGGCGTCGAGGTCGACGTCCCGCAGAAGCTCTGCGCCGACATCTCTGGCGGCGCCGGAGGCGGCCAGGGCGGGGTCACCCTGCGCCTGCACAAGGGCGAGAACACCCTCAACGGCGAAAAGGCGCTTGCTTATTCGCGCGTTCGCAAGGTGAGCGAATGCCCCGGTCCGGGCAAGAGCGTCTTCAGCCTCGGCGGCTACGACGACCTCGACCGCGAGAAGGCGCAGCAATCGGTCATCAACGGGATCAAGGGCCGCCTCACCGACCCGCTCCGCGCCCCCTACAACTTCGTCAAGGGCCCGATCATCGGCTGGAGCGCGCCGAAGGCGTTCGTCAGCGACATGGGCTTCCTGACGATGCCGCAGCTGGTCCTCGCCGCCGCGATCGGCGGCAGCGCCCCGCCCCACATCCTCTGCGGCGCCGCCGACGCCGGCTGCCAGCCCGGCCCCGAAGGCAGCATCGAAGTGCCCGACTCGGTCCGCCGCCGCGCGGTGGACCACTTCCTCAACGGCTAGCTGGGATCCGATGATGAGTTGACCACACCAGGGCGTGGTCAACTCATCAAGCGGCACTCAGTCGGCGGTCGCGGCCTTGGGCTTGGAGTCGCCCTTGGACTCGCCGGGCTTCGAGTCGGCGGATGAGCTCGAGTCGGAGCCGCTCGACTCCTTGGCGCCTTCGCCGGCGCCGTTGCCACCGCTCTTGCGCTTGCCGTAGTCGGTGTTGTGGAAGCCGGAGCCCTTGAAGTGGATCGCCGGCGAGTGGAGGACGCGCTGGGCGGGAGCGCCGCACTCCTGGCACTCGCTCAGCGGCTCGTCGGTCATCTTCTGGATCACGTCGAAGACGTGGCCGTTCTCGCATTTGTACTCGTAGATCGGCATCGCGGTGCGTGATTATCGCAGCCGGTACGGTTCCCCGATGGCAGCCGCCGAGCAGGAGACGCGCCCGACCGAGGTTTCGATGGAGGAGATCGTCGCCCTCTGCAAACGGCGCGGCTTCGTCTTTCCGTCCTCGGAGATCTACGGCGGCCTCGGGTCGACCTACGACTACGGCCACTACGGAGTCCTGCTCAAGAACAACGTCAAGGCCGAGTGGTGGCGGTCGATGCTGCAGGACCGCGACGACATCGTCGCGCTCGACTCGGCGATCCTCCAGCACCCCCGGGTCTGGGAGGCATCGGGCCACCTCGAGGGCTTCACCGACCCCCTCGTCCAGTGCCTGGGCGAGTGCAAGCGGCGCTGGCGCGAGGACCATCTGCGCGAGGCGGTCGAGGCCGAGGGCGGCGACCCGAGCGCCGAGCTGCGCTGCCCCGAGTGCGGCGGCGAGCTCTCGGAGCCGCGCCAGTTCAACCTCATGTTCGAGACCCACGTGGGCCCGGTCGCCGGCGAGGGCTCCGAGGTCTACCTCCGCCCCGAGACGGCGCAGGGCATCTTCATCAACTTCAAGAACGTGCTCGGCTTCGCCCGCAAGAAGCCGCCGTTCGGGATCGCCCAGATCGGCAAGTCCTTCCGCAACGAGATCACGCCGGGCAACTTCATCTTCCGCACCCGCGAGTTCGAGCAGATGGAGATGGAGTTCTTCGTGCCCCCGGCCGAAGCCGAGAAGTGGCACCGGCACTGGATGGAGGAGCGCGAGCGCTGGTACACCGAGCTCGGCCTCCGGCCCGACTACCTGCGGGTCCGCGCCCACGGCGCCGACGAGCTCTCCCACTACTCCTCGGCCACGAGCGACATCGAGTACCTGTTCCCGATCGGCTGGTCGGAGCTGGAGGGAATCGCCAACCGCGGCGACTTCGACCTCACCCAGCACGCCAAGTTCAGCGGCGAGAAGCTCGAGTACTTCGACCAGCAGACCAAAGAGCGCTACGTCCCCCACGTCATCGAGCCCGCTGCCGGCGCCGATCGCGCCACCCTCGCCTTCCTCGTCGACTCCTACGAGGTCGAGGAGGTGGAGGGCCGCCAGCGCACCGTCCTGCGCCTGCACCCCCGCCTCGCCCCGGTCAAGGTCGCCGTCCTCCCGCTCGTCTCCAAGGAGGGGATGCCGGAGAAGGCCCGCGAGATCTTCGGGGACCTGCGCCGCCGCCTCCCCGCCGAGTTCGACGAGGGCGGCTCGATCGGCAAGCGCTACCGCCGCCAGGACGAGATCGGCACCCCCTGGGGCGTCACCGTCGACCACCAGACGATGGAGGACGACACCGTCACCCTGCGCGACCGCGACTCGCTCGAGCAGGCCCGCGTCCCGATCGAGGGCCTCGGCGACGAGCTGGTGACCCGCCTGAACCAGCCTTGGCGCAGTCCGAAGCTGTGAAGTAGGCTCGCCCCACGGTTAACCGGCAGGGCGAACGGAGAGACATGGCCTACGAGATGAAGATTCGCGGCACCGAGCACGAGGTGAAGGTGCGCAGCCCCTGGGCCGTCGCCCTTCTGCCCATCGTCACCCTCGGCATTTACCACCTGGTCTGGTGGTACAAGATCAACAAGGAGCTGAAGGCCTACGGCGAAGCCAAGGGCTACGACCTCGGCCAGAACCCGACCAACTCGCTGCTGGCGCTGTTCCCGGGCGGCCTGATCGTCATCCCCGCCCTCGTCTCCTACTGGAACGGCACCAAGCGGGTCCAGGGCGCCTCGAAGATCGGAGGACGCGAGCCGGTCAGCGGCTGGATCGCGCTGATCCTCTACCTGCTGCTGGCGCCGGGGTTCTGGGCCTACCTGCAGGTCTCGCTGAACCAGGTCTGGGAGCAGGAGGCCGAGGCGCTGCCGGGTCAGCCGGCCCCGCCCGCGCCGTCGGATCAGATGCCGCCGCGCACCGCCGGCTGAGCAGACCTCAGCCCGCGAGGAACCGCAGCACCCGAGCCGCGTCGGCCTCCAAGGCCGACGCGGCTTTCTTCGTCACCCGGCCGAGGTGCTCGATCGTCAGCTTGCCGCCGCTGAGCTTCCAGGTGGCGACGGCGCGGCCGTCGACGAGGGCGAAGGGGCGGAAGATGCCGTTGATCGTGACCAGCATCTTGTGCGGGCCGACGATGTCCTCGCGTGAGGTCCAGCCGAGCAGCAGCGGATCGAAGGCGCCGAGCAGGCGCGGCGCTGGCAGGGGCTCGGCCGGCGGGGCCTTGGCGAGGGCGACGAGGCCGTCTTCGCGCTCGACCAGCTCGGAGGCGATCGCGCCGAGGCCGGCGCGGGCGTCGCGCAGCGGCAGGCCGGCCCAGCGCGCGAGGTCGCGGTCGTCGGCCGGGCCGTGCCCGACAAGGTAGCGGCGGGCGAGCTCGGCCAGGGCGGCCTCGCGGTCGACGGGCTTCTGCGGGCCGAGCCAGTCGCTGACGAGCGCATAGGCGTGCTGCTTGCCGACCATCGGGCCGCGGACGACGATCCCGCGCACGGCCGCGAGGAACATCAGGTGGAGGAAGGCCTGGCCGGCGGTCGGGACTCCGGCCGAGACCAGCCGCTCCCGCAGGCCCTTGCCGCCCAGCGGCCCCTCCTCGCCCAGAATGCGTTCGACCTCCTCCAGCGCCCGCTCCGCTTCGCCCTCGGAGATCCCCTCCTGGCGCAGGCGGCGCACGCAGCTGGTCCGCAAGGGCGGCGTCGTCAACGCCTGCAGCCAGGGGTAGTCCTCGCTGCGCACGAGGTGAAGGGTGCCGCGGTTGAGCCAGGTGATCAGCAGCGTGCGGTCCTCGCTCAATGCCCGGTCGACGTCGGCGGCCGTTAGGCCGGTGGTCCGCGCCCGCACCGCCAGGCGCGCCCCGCGGGGATCCTGCCCCTGCACCGCCAGTAGGCGCTCGGCCACGTCCTCGGGCCGGCGCAGCGGCTCGCCCGCAAGTGCCTGCGCCCTCAGCCGCTCGGCAACCAGCTCTCCGCTCCCGCTCATCGCCCTATCCTGCCGAGGTGGACTCGAGCCTGCTGCGAGATCGCGACTTTCGCCTCGTCAGCGGCTCGGTCGGTCTCTCCGCGCTCGGCGACTGGGTGGCGATGGTCGCCCTCGGCCTGCACGTGAAGGAGGTGAGCGACAGCGGCTTCGCGGTCGCCGCGCTCTGGATCTGCCTCTTCGGCCCCTCGGTGCTGGTCGCCGGGCACGCCGGACTCCTGGTCGACAGGATCGAGGCCACGCGCCTGCTCGCGGCGATCTCCGCCGCCGGCGCCGCGCTCGCCCTCACCCTCGGCTTCCTCGCAGCCCTGGCGCCGGTCCTCGTCCTCACCGCCCTGCTCGGCGTCGTCTTCGCGATCTCCCAGCCGGCCGAGTTCGCGCTGGTCCCGCCGCTCGCCGGCGAGGACCGGATTCAGGAAGCGAACGGGCACATGGAGACGATCCGCTACATCGGCTTCGGGGTCGGACCGCTGCTGGGCGGCCTGCTTTTCGCGGCCGGCGGCCTGCAGCTGGCGATGATCGTCGACGCGCTGACCTTCGCCCTCGTCGCCCTCGCCGCGCTCGCCCTGCGGGTGCGGCGCGAGCCGGCCGCTCTCGACGAGGGCCAGCATGCGCCCCGCGCCCGGGACGGGATCTCATTCCTCTTCGCGGACCGCACCCTGGCGCTGGTCATGGTGGTCGCGTTCGCCTCGCTGCTCTTCATGTCCGCCGTCTGGGTGGGCGAGCTCTTCTTCGTCGAGGACGTGCTCGGGCGGGGCGACGTCTCCTACGGCGCGATGCTCTCTGTCTGGACGGCGGGGATGGCGCTCGGGGCCCTGCTGCTCTCGCCGCGGGTGGCCGCCTATGCCCTGGCGACGGTCGGGCTCGCGGCGGCTGCGACCCAGGGCTTTGCGCTGGCGCTGCCGGCGCTCTGGCTCAGCTTCGCCTTCTTCCTCGCCTGCTCGTTCATGGGCGGTGTCGCGCAAGGGCGCAAGAACGTGATGTTCCGCAGCCTGATCCACGTCCGCGTTCCCGCCGAGCTCCACGGCCGCGCCTTCGCCGCCTACAACGGCATCCGCAACTCGGCCGAGCTCGGGGCCTTCGCCGCCGGCGGCGTCCTCGTCGCCGCGATCGGCGCCCGCGGCACCCTCGCCTTCGCCGGCGGTCTCTCCGCCCTGGCCGGCGCCGTCGGACTGCTGGTGCTGATCAGGCGCTACCGCGGCTGGGTGCCGACCGACCCGATCGGCGAGCGCGCTATTTGACCGCGACCAGGTCGACGACGAAGATCAGCGTTTCGTTCGGCCCGATCGCCGGAGGCGATCCGGCCGGCCCGTAGGCCAGGTTCGGCGGGATCGTCAGCTCGCGCCTGCCGCCGACCTTCATCCCGGCCACGCCCTGGTCCCAGCCTTTGATCACCGCGCCTGCGCCGAGCGGAAAGGTGAACGGTTCGCCGCGATCCCAGGAGGCATCGAACTCTTCGCCGCTCTCGTAGCCGACCCCGACGTACTGGACGGTGACTTCGTCGCCGGACTTGGCTTCGGCGCCGGTACCCTCGATCAGGTCCCGCTCCTCCAGCTGCTTCGGTGGGGCGCCGTCGGGAACGGTGACCTTGGGCTTCTTGCTCGGAGCCGCGGCGCTTTCGGACTTCGCGGCCTCCGACTTCCCGCTGGCCGCTTCTTCGCTCGTCGACGTGGTCGAGGAGTCGTCGCTGTCGCCGCACCCGGCGACCGCCAACGCCAGCAGCGCGCAGACGGCCAAGATCAAGGTCTTCCTCCTGCTCACGGCGAGCATCCTACACACGCCGCGCACAAATGCGCTGATCGGTCAGCCCTTGCCGGTGAGCCGGTCCCAGAGGCGGCCGAGGCCGCCCCGCCCCTTGCCGGTGAAGTCGGCGGCGCTGGCGGTGATCGCGCCGGGATTGGCTCCGGGCTTCGGCAGCTGCGCGGCGGCTGCGGCGTCGATCTTCAGCGTCACCCCGTTCTCGTAGATGGCGTCCACCTCGGGCGCGTCGACGAAGCGATGGCCGCCGGGCCCGGCCGTGGTGTCGAAGACGATCCCGTCGAACATGTCGATGTTGGGCGCCGACAGCGCCTTCACCACCCGCCCGAGGTTCTCGCCGTCGCTGGAGTAGACGGGCACGCCCTTGCGCACCGCGAGGTAGGAGCTTGGCTCTCCGAGGTTCTCCATCGGCCGAGCCTAGCGCTTAGGGTCACCCGATCGACACCCCGATCCTGACCTCCGGCCTCCTGCCCGCCGCGATCGCGGTGATCATGTGGAGCCTCGGGATGACGCTGGCCCGGGAGGACTTCCGGCGGGTCTTCGTCGCCCCGCGCGGAGTGATGATCGGGATGCTGAACCTGGCGCTGATCTCGCCCCTGCTGGCCTTCGCGATGGCGGAGCTGTTCGACCTCCCGCCTGAGCTGGCGGTCGGCCTCGTCCTGCTCGGGGCCTCGCCCGGGGGAATGATGGCCAACATGCTCACGCACCTCTCGCGCGGCGACACGGCGCTCTCGGTGACGATGACCGCGATCAGCAGCGTCGGCGCGGCGATCACGGTGCCGCTCTTCCTCAGCCTCTCGACCGATCACTTCGGCGCCGACGTCGGCGACCCGAGCATGCTCGGCGTCGTCCTCCGCGTGCTGGCGATCACCGTCGTCCCGGTCGCGATCGGGATGGAGCTGCGCCGGCGCCGGCCCGAGTGGGTCGAGGCGGCCTATCCGCGGATCCGGCGCATCTCCCTCGGCATCTTCGGCCTCGTCGTCCTCGGCGCGATCGCCAGCGAGTACGACACGGTCACCGAGCACCTCGCCGAAGTGGCGGGGGCGGCGCTCGCCCTCAACCTCGCCGCGATGACGATCAGCTTCGCGATCGCGAAGCTGGCCCGGCTCGGCGACCGCCAGTCGACGGCGATCGCGCTCGAGCTCGGGATCCACAACTCGGCCCTGGCGATCGCGGTCGGGGCATCGCTCGCCCCAGACGTGACGATCCCGGCGGCCGTGTACAGCTCTTTCATGCTGTTCACCGGCGCGGCCTTCGCTTGGGCGATGAGCCGGCGCAACGCGGAGGCGGACGAGCTCGGTCGAGGCAGGCCGGCGGAGGCTTAGACTCCGCGGCGGAGTGGGAACCAAAGGGAGATGAGATGGGACTGAACCTGGCATCGATCTTGACCGAGAGCGCCGCGACGGCGCCCGACAGCCCGGCCGTGCGCCTCTCCGGGGCGCAGCTCACCTACGCCGAGCTCGACGAGCGCAGCTCCCGCCTCGCGACCCTGCTGCGTCAGAAGGGGCTCCAGGCGGGGGATCGGGTCGGGGTGATGCTCCCCAACGTCCTCGAGTTCCCGATCTCCTACTACGGGGTGCTGCGGGCGGGCGGTGTCGTGGTGCCGATGAACGTGCTCCTGAAGCGCCGTGAGATCGCCTTCTACCTCGAGGACTCCGGCGCCAAGCTGCTGCTCGCCTGGAAAGGCTTCGCCGGGGAGGCCCGGGACGGAGCCGCCGATGCCGGCGCGGAGATGATCGAGGTCGAGCCGCAGAGCTTCGCCGCGATGCTCGCCGAGCACGAGCCCAGCCCGGAGGTGGTCGATACCGCCGAGGACGACACCGCGGTGATCCTCTACACCTCCGGCACCACCGGCAAACCCAAGGGCGCCGAGCTGACGCACCTCAACCTCTCCCGCAACGCCGACGTCGCCTCCCGCACGACCTGCGAGATCCAGGCCGGCGACGTCGCCTTCGGCGGCCTGCCGCTCTTCCACTCCTTCGGCCAGACCGTGGGCATGAACGCGACGTTCAAGGCCTGCGCCTGCCTCGCGCTGGTGCCGAAGTTCGACCCGGGCGAGGCGCTGGAGACGATCCAGCGCGAAGGGATCACCCACTTCTACGGCGTGCCGACGATGTACGGGGCGCTGCTGCACCACCCCGAGCGCGAGCGCTTCGACACCTCGACGCTGCGCACCTGCATCACCGGCGGCGCCTCGATGCCGGTCGAGGTGCTGCGCGGCTTCGAGGAGGCCTTCGGCGCGATCGTGCTCGAGGGCTACGGCCTCTCGGAGACCTCGCCCGTCTCCTCCTCCAACCACCCGGACATGGAGCGCAAGCCGGGCTCGATCGGGACCCCGCTGGAAGGGGTCGAGATGAAGGTCGTCGACGAGGACGACAACGAGGTCCCGCAGGGCGAGGTGGGCGAGATAGTGATCCGCGGCCACAACATCATGAAGGGCTACTGGCAGCGTCCCGACGCGACGGCGGAGGCGATGCGCGGCGGTTGGTTCCACTCCGGCGACATGGCCAAAACCGACGAGGACGGGTACTTCTACATCGTCGACCGCAAGAAGGACCTGATCATCCGCGGCGGCTACAACGTCTACCCGCGCGAGGTCGAGGAGGTGCTCTACGAGCACCCGAAGATCCGCGAAGCCGCCGTGCTGGGCGTCCCCCACGACGAGTGGGGCGAGGAGATCGGGGCCGCGGTGGTCCTGCACGAGGGCGAGGAGCTCGCGCCGGATGAGGTCAGCGCCTACGTCAAGGAGCGCATCGCCGCCTACAAGTACCCGCGCGTCGTCTGGTTCCTCGACGAGCTCCCGAAGGGCCCCACCGGCAAGATCCTCAAGCGCGAGATCGAGCTGCCCGCATCGGTGTGAGCGAGCCTTAGCCTTTCTCTCTCGAAGAACGGAACGCTGACTCCGCGTCCCGAAGGGCGGGGTCAACGCTCACCGCCTGATCTACGGCCTCGCAGGAACGGAGGGCGCCGTGAGGAATTTCGGCGAAGCCAAGAGCAGCTCCGTCAGGATCGGCAAACTCCACCAACGCGCAGGTTGGATGATCAGACACCACCGTGCCTTTGGCTCCCTTGGGCCAGCCGGACCAAGCGTTCCGGAGTTCGACTATCGAATGCTCAAGCAAAGTGCTTCCTTTGAATATAGGCAGATACGAGTCTCGGCCGAGGGCTTTCATCGTGGATCTCCCACACCGTCGTAACTATTTGCCGGGTCCCGTTCAAACCCTCTATCGGCATCAGAACCTCGCCCAGGACACCATGAGGCGTGGTTTTGAGATTGGCCTGACTGGCTTCCAGGAGCCCGTCGAGCAGTTGTTCTCGGAGGTATTCCCAATGCTGCTGTTCGATTCCCAGTAGAGCGCGGAAAACTCGTGCCTTGTGTCGCCCGTCATTGTGAGTGGGGCATAGGACGTAATCGACCAGCTTGCGCCGTTCGACAAGAGCCTCATGTGCGCGGGGGAGGGCGGGCAAGGCGGGGAAGTTTGCCGGAAAAAAAGCTGTTT
>Ga0247780_1001256_pt1 | contig 16471 bp, 19 predicted proteins | sample UWRJL079202R5_FD_179927 | JGI IMG/M metagenome (GOLD analysis project Ga0247780, IMG submission 179927) | Plant litter microbial communities from Arlington Agricultural Research Station in Wisconsin, United States - UWRJ-L079-202R-5 | ecosystem: Environmental > Terrestrial > Plant litter >... | reverse complement strand
CCCTTCAAAGACTGTGAAATCGCAACGTCGACGTCTCGGTGTGACCTGGCAACGCTCCTAGCGCCCCAGACTTACTTCTGTTTATTCTTTCTTTTTCTTTCAGATTCCCATTGGGATTGCACGCAACAACTATCGGATTCTAGTACGGGGTATCCTCCTCTGCCCCTTCTTACTTGGACTCGCCACTCACCCGCACGACACCCTCTCAAGTGACCAATTCTTCCTCCAGATTGCCCTCGCAGCTAACCCCGGCCCCTGCGGAAGCCCTTCATGCCCATCTTCCGGCTCTGCGGAACAGCCAATAGAAAGCGGTTGAACAGCCTGGATAGCTTCCCGGACACGATGAGAGTCTGCTTCACCCATACCCCCAATATTCTGACTGCAGAAACATAAACGCTCCTAGGAAAACATCGGGCGCTCGAGGCGACACTCGGGTCGAAGAGAATCGCCGGCAGTACTATTCAGGAAATGCCTGCTGGCAATAATGCCATGTAACTGACCATCGAACAACTGCCTCCCTGCGCCCGGTGCCTGCCCCGCACCACCCCCTTCCGCCAATGTTTTCGTCCTCGCTGCCAACGCCTGGCATGCGAATCGGCGGTTTGTCAGCTTATTAGTATAGCTGCATGAGGTCACCGTGGTCGCTGTTACTTGGTCGACCCTCGAGCCTGTGAAACATCGCGAGTGTGTGTGTGTGTGGTTGCATTCGATCCCAACCGCCTACTTCCACATCTTGCTCGAAGGACTCTTGACGTATTAGCCGAATCATGATACCAACTAACCACCATATGGCTTTGGTGACCCAGCAGCTTTAGATTCCCGCGGATATATGCGAGTACCCGTCCCCCATTGTAGGCGAGCCTCCTGTGGAAAGCAGATTATCCGGAAGCCCCTTTTGTCGGGACAGCATCGACAACGGCCTCAAACGGTGTTTGGTCCAGCCTTTTTGGTGGGGCCCCCATGTGGGTTTGGCTCGCCCAAGACAATCTCAGGACAAGCGCTGGCGATACATCGAGCGGCTCGGGAAGCTACATGCCATTGAGCCTTGCCTCCATTGGAACCCTGCCTGCTTGAAGGCCACTCCTACAGGCCGCATGCGCCTGAAGATGGGCTGCGAATTTGGGTATTCACGCACACGCCAAGCGGGGGGCATTCTCTTCACGACATTGTGAGCTTTTCTGGAGAACTAAATATATACCGTAAGTGCTGGTTGAGATAGTTCTCCAAAAAAATAGCGTTGATCAATGGTCCTTGGGAGAATGCTTCTCCGTTCTTGACCCAGAACTGCTCACACAGTAAGTGGGAATGAAGAAGACGTGCGGTGGTTTCTGCATGTCAATTGCCTGCTTGCCCACAATGCTGAAAAGGAGGGGAGAGTCAGGCTCGAATGTTGTTCATCTTCCTGTTTTAAAACCCATAGATGCAAGAAATAGGTACCGCTTTAAACAATTGTGTCGGCATCTGAAGACACAATGGAAAGTCTCGTCGTCTGTTTTGAAACGTTAGACCAGGTGATGAAGACGGGACTACCTCACTCCTCAGTCGCTCATCGTGGCGGGAAAAAAAGAACTGGGTCCCTGCAGGATCGGGCTGCTCAGCAGATCAATGTGAATCCATTGAATTTTTTTTTTACCTTCGCCTGCCGAGTGTTTAGCGCTGGCCCCTCAAAAATGGGCACATGAGCAACAAGCCCCAGGCTGGCGGGTTTGAGAACAAAAGCCAGAGACGGCCGCATCGCATTGTCTGTTGTGCTTCCCTTCGCGTTGACCATTGATCATTTCGCAGCTGTATTTCCATCATCGCCGCCGCTATCTTTGTTCTCCGACCGGGACACCTCCGCGGTTTTGAAGGAGTGAGCCTGCACCAAATACTCGCTGGTATCCGGTGCCTCCCGATTCCAAGTGGTCTGCAGAAAGGCCGCTGTGCTGGTTCCAGTGTAAGGTGGGCAACATCACTTCTTAGTACTTTTAGAACATCCCGGCCAAGCCCTGGTTTGCCCACTCTCGAGGGAGAGACCTGTTGTGCTCCGTTGGAGAAGCGAACGTCAGTTATTGCAACACTACGCTACTCCACCCTGAGCCTCCGAAACATCGACAAGGACAGACGGGAGCACGCCGGAAGCGCTCGGCGCCAGATACAAACAGTGAGGACGCCTCACAGCCCAGCCAGCCTTCCCAACGCCCACCATAGGGCTCGCCGGTCCCAACTGAGGCTATTTCCGGTCCCCGCCGCCCCGGCCAACCAACCTGGCTCCCCTTTCGCCGCTTGTTGCAGTCACGTCGCAACACATTGGCCCGGCTACCTCTACGTATACATCACACAGGCCCGCAGCTAGCTCCCGCTCTCCCACCTCAACCTTCAGTCCCTTCTCATCACACGATCCAGAGGCAGCCTGCAATAGGAGCCCTATCGCCTACCCAAGACCCACCGCCGCTGCACCGAACCTGATTCCGTGGCTCCCCTCATTTTGTCGACGCCTAGACACCGGGTATCGCACATTTCGAGTCCCACCTTCGATCGCATTGACGGTTCCTCGATCTCGCCCCGGCTTCTGTTTTAGTCTGTTTTTAGATCGTTGCCCGGCTTGCAGCTCTGCGGCTCGTGTGCCCCTCCACCAGGACAGAACAGGGACAGCTTGGGCCAACCGGACTACGGCCATTTCCACTCCACCTTTGTGCACTGCTTGCTGACAGGCTCGTGCTCGCAACCAGTGACGGCACCAGCGACCCCTCACCACCAAGGCCCCGCCCGGCACCAATCTCTCCCTCGATCTGCCAATTCAACTCATCCACAACCTCTCGGAGGCTCTGCGCATCCCGACTCCCTCGCATCTCGCAGCACAACACCCAACCAAGAGAAACAGCTCACTTTGGTAAGTCAGTACCTTTTTTTTTTGGATCGATCTTCAGCTTCTGCTGCTCAATGCTCTTCCCCAACACCGATGGAGCTCCCGTCACCGAGCACTTCCCAAAGCACTCACCTCCGCTGCCTACCCAACCCTCCTTCCCGGTCCCAGCCCCTCCTTGCCCGCTGTGGTTGGCTGCGCTCGAGGCACAGAGCGCCAAGTCCCTGGCCATCTGACCTCACCAGACCACGCGTGAGTGCTTCCATGCTGCATGCGAGGCCAAAACCCATGGATGAGGAGCGCTGCCGGGCCTTGGGTCAATGAGACTTCTCCCCTTACTTTGAGACTGCCTGTCCCTCAGACCGTCGCGGCGTGGGTTTTTTTCTTCCATGAAAGAGGTGGCTTGTCTATTTAAGCATACAAACCACCCGACGTCCCGTCGCCGTGCAGCCATTCCGAGTCCAGGTGTCGTTCTCCAGTGCAGGCGCCTTGCGTGGTCCCAGGGGGCCACTTGACCCGGCGTGCCAGCGCCGATGCACACACTAGGCTACGCTTGTGTATGGTCGCCACCGCATTGCCCTGTCATTCCCCGCCGCCATTTCACTTAAGCTACCGTCGCCCGCCCCTCCAAGACCTCAAATCGACTGACCTCTCGAGTTCAATCGACCTTTTTGCTACACCTCACACTCGACATTCTCCTATGCATCATCTCGTTTCTCATCATTGCGAACCTCTTCGTCTTCCACCCTCCTCCCGTCATCTCTAGACCGTTGCACACCTCACAAATCTCGAGAGATTTCTTTCTGACCGCAGCCGCAACCCAGCTCGCTAGTCAATCTACTTGTCGCAGCCTGCCGCATCGGCCTTCGAAACGACCCACCCACTTTTATTCTTGCGCCGCCAAACTGCTGCTGTCCACATTCCTCCCTCAAACCTTACCATTCCGACCAGTCGACAACCCGACATCGATCCACGAGACTGAAGTACGCAGTAGAGCCCAACGACCACTCGCATTGCCCGTAGGTTGCTGCCACACTTGGGCCTGACACCAAGCCCACTACCAGCGATCCCGATCATCGGTTCCCCGCCACTTGTCGCCCAACACGGCCCGCACCGAGTCCGTCACGATTTCCACCTTCTCGCGCCGCCGAGCCGACTTCTTTGACCACTTTGAACGGTAGCACCCGAATTTTCTTGCAGCCCGTCACGATGGCATCAAATCGCCCAGCAGCGTTCAATACCCTTCGAATGGGAGGTTAGTATGCTTCGAGACGTCGGGTGGAATTCTGGAGGGAGAAAGCTGACGATGAATGATGCAGAAGTTATTCGCGAAAAGGTCCAAGATGGCGTCACAGGCGAGACGAGAGAGATACAGTACACGCAATGCAAGATTGTCGGCAACGGGTCGTTTGGTGTCGTCTTCCAAACCAAGTTGGCCCCGAACAACGAAGACGCCGCCATCAAGCGCGTGCTGCAGGACAAGCGGTTCAAGGTTCGTGCGCTACGGCCCTCCCACGCTTCACGACCACTAGACTTACCCAGGTTGTAGAACCGTGAACTCCAAATCATGCGGATTGTGCGACACCCCAATATTGTACAGCTGAAAGCATTCTACTACTCCAACGGCGAACGCGTAAGTCAACCCATAGAGCCCCAGATTGGAAGCTTGCTCACCGTCGCCACAGAAAGATGAAGTGTACCTCAACTTGGTACAAGAGTTCGTACCGGAGACGGTGTACCGGGCCTCGAGGTTCTTCAATAAAATGAAGACCACCATGCCCATCCTGGAGGTCAAGCTTTATATCTACCAGCTGTTTCGCGCTCTGGCCTACATCCACTCGCAAGGCATCTGCCATCGCGACATCAAGCCTCAAAACCTCCTCCTCGACCCCAGCAGTGGTGTGCTGAAGCTATGCGATTTCGGAAGCGCAAAGATTCTGGTAGAGAACGAGCCGAATGTGTCCTACATCTGCTCCAGGTATTACAGGGCGCCCGAACTCATTTTCGGTGCGACCAACTACACAACCAAAATCGGTGAGTCTTGCTAGGCAGAAGCCACCCAATTGGTCCATGATTGTGAGCAAGCAGCTGACCTGAGCCAGATGTGTGGTCCACTGGGTGTGTCATGGCTGAGCTGATGCTTGGGCAACCATTGTTTCCTGGGGAATCAGGCATCGACCAACTGGTGGAGATCATCAAGGTTCTGGGGACACCGACTCGAGAGCAAATTCGAACTATGAACCCGAACTACATGGAGCACAAGTTTCCTCAGATCAAGCCTCATCCCTTCAACAAGGTCTTCAGAAAGGCGGATGCAAATGCCATCGATCTCATTGCCCGCTTGCTCGAGTATACACCCACAGAACGCCTTGCGGCCGTCGACGCCATGGTTCACCCGTTCTTTGACGAGCTGCGTGATCCGAGCACCAAGTTCCCCGACTCGAGGCACCAAACAGGACAGCTCAAGGATCTTCCGCCCTTGTTCGATTTCACTCGTCACGGTAGGAATTTTATCTCCATCCTTTTTTACCACACTATAATGCTGACCATATCTTCTAGAATTGTCGATTGCTCCTCATCTCAACCATCAATTAGTACCACAGCACATCAAGCCGTTGCTCCTCGCACGTGGATTGGACATTGACAACTTTACGCCAATGGCCAAACAGGAGATGATGGCGAAGCTAGACTGAGTCATCTTATGAGAGCTACTCCCATTGTTTCACAGCCGCAAGAACAGTCTTGTGGACCATTTTGGGGTATCTTTTGATAGCAGAAGTATAACCTAGAATTCCGAGACAGCGACGCATTCCCGCCAATCCCCGTTCATGGCCCGAGACGAGAGAAGTCCACTGTGTGCCCGCTGGCGCACCAAAAGTGGCAGTCAATCGATGTGACCATATACCCATCCGATTCAGCACAGCACGGGGAATACCAAGAAGCCATCTTGAGGTGCGATTGGGCCCTAGAAAGGTGCGCAGTTTACGGTCAGCATCCCATCGACAAGGGCACCTTCCGGCAAGGCGACAACACTGGCTATCCGGCGGAAAAGCGACGTTATGAAGGCAACGGACAAGCTTTTTTTTTAGATTTCATTTCTGCATGACCGGGATGGCTTTTGCTTATTTCGCCCCAATATGTTCGACACGGCTCTTATTGATGTGGCTGGCGTCCACAAAGCGGCTGGAACCTTTGGCTTCCATGCGACCCCTCATCCTTGGGTCGTTTCGGTCCCGTTGGACGGCAATGATTGATGGATTATGGGACACACACACACACACATTATCTCTGTCGGAGGTTTGATTTGGGGAGGATGAGGAAAATCTCCCGCCTCGGTGTTACCAAGGTGTGGAAGGGAGGCTGGCAGGTGTGATGGGTATGATGATAAGGGAGACAGGGATGGATATATGGATGTGTCCGGCTCCCTCATGACAGGTGGAAAAATGGCAACTGGCCTGCTTGGTATCATGGCATGATTGAAAAAGAGATTCGTTACTTTTCAGTCCTATGGCAACATGTCGAGTACCTGTGGGTGAATCTCGACCTGGATGGTAAAAGGATACCGGGGGCTAGCTAAAAAAAAATATGGCTTATATCCACAGAAAAGGCAGATATGCTTTTTCATGAATCGGACACACTCTCCTCACTGTCACGCTCGGTGCTTACTTAGTGACCTGTTTTTCAAATGACATTCCGCACTCAACAGATTTATTATAATTCTTGTAATGCAGGGCCCTACTGCAAGATACTTCGACATCTCCAGTGGTCCCCTGTAATAAAACGACGTCATTGATGCGTTCGAATCCGTCGTAGAGACCTTTGCAACAGAGAACAACCGTAGACAGTCACATATCTACATCAACTGCCACAAAAACATGGGATTAGCCCATATAGTAATACCAAGTCAATAGCTAACATGGCTCCGAACACCCCCAGCGATAGGAGGAGCAACTTTCGATCCCTTTGACTTGAACCGTTGTCTTTTGAGCCGAAGTCTACTCCCTGCCTAATGCACCTTCCCCACAACCCTGCATTGATGCCTAACTCCTAAGGCATCACACACTAATTGAGCTCCCTGGTCATCTCTGGCCCACTTGACCATTGAAACGCGCGTTGGAAGTTTGACTTTCGGTAAAGGTGATTTCCACGGCTGCTTCTTCGTCTCGTTATTGTCAAGTAACCCCAACTCACGATCTCGACTTTCCTCGCTCATCGATATCACCCGGATACCGGGAATACAGCTACCTCGTCGCCATGGCCGACTACGACCGGAGGTCGGGCGGAGACCGCGGCGGCAACAACAACTCGAGAAAGCGTCGATATAGAGGTGAGTCTCAGCGTCAACATTGCTCTGCGCTACAGGCTCTTCGCACCTACTGACCCTTTGACCGAAAGATGACGATGAGTTCGATCGCCGCGGACCGCGCCGCCGCTTCGATGCGCCACCACATGTGCGCATTCGCAAACAACTGCTGTCAATCGCCGAGAATCCCATGCGCGCCTGGCACGAGGAGGTTGCATCGATCGCGAACCTGTTCACTGATAGCTGGGACGACGAGATGTTGCGCGGCAACTTTGTCGACCTGGTGCTACAGCTTTCCGTCGAGCAGCCTCTTAAGACTCCTTTCCTTGCCGCTGTGGTGCTCGTTGCCAATGCGAGCCGGCCCGAGATCGTGGACATGCTTCTGGCGAAGCTGACCGCTGGCATAGAAGCCAAGATTGGGTTGGGCGAGTGGCGTGACGTTAAGCTCTATCTGAAGCTTTTGGCTTGTCTGCAGGGCTGTCTGGAGGGGGACGGCGTCTTTCCTGTGCTCGAAGAGCTCTTCTCGAGGGCTGTGGACTTGCAGACAGCGAGCTCGGAAGATGTATGTTCAAGCCCCACTGCACTCGGGGTTCCATTGACGAATGCTAACCTGAAATGAACCAGACAATTGGAACTGAGCTCGTTAAGATCATTCTGCTTACATTGCCATATGTCATGGCGGCGTCCCCCGACCAGTGGGCACAAAAGGCGGCGGACCTCATGGAGAAGACTGACATTATTGCTTCGGAACCCCATGCCCTCCAGACCCTTGTCGAGCCATATCACGCGGAAACGAGTGAAGAGAACGCAAATCCATCCACAAGTCTCATTAAGCTGCTACAGACCCAGCTGCAAGTCGAGGCGAATAGCGGATGGCAACTTTCCTTCCTGCCAAGACCCTGGGAGTTTCCGCTCGGGGAGGTGGAACAGCAGGCAAAGCTCAACGATGCCCTCAAGCATGCGCTGCCCCCGATTACCATCCCCTGGACAGTCATTGCGGGGCCACGGCCACTGTTCCCAGAGGTTTATTTCTCTGTTTACGGGAACCAAGATGTTGAATCCGTCCCATCAGAGGCGACAGCAGCAGCATCTCTTATCCGCGATGCTCTTACTGACAGCATCAACATTCTCCACTTCAACCGGAATGTCACCGCACGCCATCTGATTGAAGTCGACTGCTTCTTTGCTCCCCGCACCTTCGCCGCGAGGGCTACGCCGTTTGACCGGCTACGGGATATCGAGCCTCCAAAGTCCACATGGAAGCCGGAAGATGTCGCCGTTGACGCTGTATTCTCCCAGCTTTTCCAGCTACCGATCCCGGAGCACAAGTTGGTCTATTATCACGCTGTTCTCACTGAAGCTTGTAAGTTGGCGCCGGCTGCAATTGCACCGAGTTTGGGACGAGCTATAAGATATCTCTACCGAAACATACAACGACTAGATCTGGAGCTAGAGAATCGATTTCTTGACTGGTTCTCGCATCACTTGAGCAACTTTGGCTTCACATGGAAGTGGACCGAATGGGTCGACGACGTCTATCTTCCGGACCTCCATCCGCGGAAGGCCTTCATCAAGGGCGCAATTGACAAGGAGATCCGGCTCAGTTTTGCCCAACGTATCAAGAATACTCTACCCGAGCAATACAAGGACCTCATCGGGCCTGAGATGGAGAAGGAGACGCCGGACTTCAAGTTTGCGAATGACGGTAAGTCTGGTTTTCTCTGCAGTGTAAATGGGTACCGAAACTAATGATGGATACAGACACCCCCTTCGCCGCCGAAGGTCGCGAGATCGCGGCACTCGTGAAAGGCAAAGCGTCCGACGAGGAGATACAGCCCGTTATTGAGCGCATCCATGCTCTTGCCCTCGACAACAATCTTGACCCACTCGTTGCAAGCACCGACGTGTTTGTGACGGCAGTCTTGCACGTTGGCAGCAAATCACTTTCGCACGTGTTGGCTGCCATCGAACGAACCAAGGACCGCTTGACCGATGCTGGCGCAGCCTCAGAGGCAGCCCGCGCCCAGATCATATCAGCCGTCATGGCGTACTGGGGCTCTCACCCGGGAGTCGCCATTGCCATCGTCGAGAAGCTTCTTAACTACAGCATCCTCGTCCCGGCGGCCGTGATCAACTGGGCTCTTGTCACCTACGCCGGCGCCACCAAGGGCGACGCGCTCGCCCGCGCACACATCTACGAGCTCGTGTTCAACACAGTCATCAAGGTTACTGGCCGCGTCCGGCAGATCGCGCAGAAAGCGACCCAGCCAGACGCCATGATAGACAATGACACGAAGGATGCTGAGGCGGGCAGTATGCGCGAGCTTTTCAGAGCCATGGAAGATGCGCTGGTGTCATGGGCAAGTGGGAACAAGGACGAGATGATGGAGATGGAGATTGGCGATGGAGAAGGCAAGAGCCAGAGAGAGGCACTCGTGCGCCGATGGGGTGAGCGGTGGCTGCGGGTTTTCCGACGGCGAGCGGCGATAGAGGAGGCGTTTCTGTTGGAGATCAGCAAGCGAGCCGCCGTCAGCGGGAACGAATCTGGTGCGGCTGTCGATGGGGAGGTAGAGGAGGTGCTTTAAACCAGCTTTTTTCGAGGACCAAACAACGGATTTGGGGGGTACAAATGAATTGGCCCTCAGGTCAAGTTTATGAGGGGGAAGGCACACTAGATATGTTGTATTGTATTGTATCGGTACGTGCTCCTTGCACGACAGCAAAATCTAGGAAGAAGGATCCGGAAAAGAATGGTGAGGGGATGGGTTCAGTCTCCGGGCAGTATTTCCAGGTCAAGACGCATCTTGGACCAGACAAAAGTATCGCTTCCAAGGTGCTGGATCATAAGCTATCACAAGATGAAAGGCATTGCATGTATTTTTTTCCCGATTATTACACGTAAGGGAAGAGGTTTAAATTATGACTTCGAGGTGTACTTAAGTGTGTATCTTATGTCTTCCTCGTAAATTGTTTACTGATTCTACATCTAATCAAGTTGCGGGCTCTTCTACCAACTTTGTCGTTCCTCAAACTGATTTGATCGCACAGTCGCTCAGGCTGTGATGCTCGTTCTCTCGGCGAGAAGACAGCCAGCGATAAACTTTGGTTTTCGGTTAGAGGAAGGGTGCGTCTTGGCCGTGTCCCTGTTGGAGCTGGCAGAAGAGATCAGTAGTCGGTTCAGCTGCGAGCAAAGTGGTCTGGAAACCAACACTTCTGAGGACTTGGCTCGAAGACGCAGATAAATCAGACACTGCGTGATGATCATGGCAAAGCACGGTTTTTTACCAATAGAAACACTGCCTCTGCGATCCCCGATGTCAGGTTTATCTTGCTTTGGATAGCTAGATCCCCTCGCAGGTACAGTGACGCTGGGTTCGCTCGTATCGAAACCAGGGACCGGAAACTTATCCGGGCGCCGAGACCGTTCTTCTCCTTCGCAGCAAAACAACGCTTCGTCACACGAGTATGGCTGTCACTGACGGCGATCCTAACGGCGATGCAGCGCTGGCGGGCCACCAAATCCCGGGGGCGGCACACCTCCAGGCGGTGGCATGAATCCTGGTGGTAGGGCACCCGGAGGCGGAGCACCTGGAAACCCACCCGGCAAGGGCATGCCGTACGGCGGCACAGGTGGGACTGGCGGACCGCCACGGAAAGACGGGCCTTGTGGGTGAAAGTCGCCGACTGGGCCAAAGCCGGCGTGACTGGGTGGAGGGCGAGCTGGAAGGCCCGATGGCGCTGGAGGGAGTCCCATACGACTGCCACCCAAAGGTGCGGGTGGCATACCGGAGTACGGAGCAGGCGGGGCTCGGCCCATAGGTGGCCCGGGAGGGGGAAGGCCGTAGCCTGTTGCTGCGACTGGAGGGGGGGCGCCGAGGGGCAGGCCCATTTGCGGGGTGATGGGGGTGATAGGCGAAGGGGCGACAGGAGTCATAGAAGGGTCGACGATCGGGGGCACAGCACCAGCTGGACCGACAGGGGCGCCCGCGGGGCCAGTCATGTGGTAGGCGGCTGGTAAGGGCTGGTGCTCCGGGACGATGTTGTGCTTCTTGCCCTCCTCGGCCAGCTTGCGCTCGGCCTCGTCGCCGTGGCGCTCGCCCTTGCCGTCCTTCTTGTAGGCGTATTCGACCGTAATTGACTTACTGAGAAGATACTGGCCGTTCATGGTGGCCTTAGCAGCGTCACTGGCCTCGAATGAGTCGAAACTAACGAATCCATAGCCCTTGGAAATGTTGTTGTCGTCGCGGATGATGCTCGGCTGGCGCAGGATGCCGCCGAACTGGCTAAAGGTGTCGTAGAGAATCTTCTCGTCAACCTGAGGATCAAGATTGTTGATGAAGAGCTCAGCGCCAATGTCCACCGTCTTCTGCTTGTCGGCGCTGGCCTTGTTGACGCGAATCGGCTTTCCCCAGACGCGGATCCCGTTCAACACTTTTGCGGCATACTCGGCCGAAGCGGGCGTGTCGAACTCGACAAAGCCGTATCCTTGGTGTGTCTGTGATACACGGTCTTGTGGCATATGCACCTGTCGCACGGGACCGACTTGGGTCATCAGCTCGGAGAGCAGGTCTTGGGTGAAGCGCTCATCGATGTTGCCGACGTAGACCGTCGCATCTTTATTCTGCTCCCTACTCCATGTTAGCGCTGAGATCAAGATTCAAGAAGGTGGGACCCACCAGTGCTTCGACATCGCGAAGCTGTGGCTTCGTATGAACTATTAGTATCTGCTGTTGTTGGAGGCTGGAGTCGTGGTGTACTTGAAAGTCGCCGCGAAACCTGGCTTCGTCACGAATTTGTTTGGATTGGAGATGGAACTTTGTTACAGGGGTACCGACATCATGCCGGGGAGCTGTGGGGTAGCTATGTAGCAATATGAGGGTCGCGCTAGCAAGTCCAGCCGCGCTGTGGCTGACCAAAGGAGGCGCCAAAAAGTTCTGGCGACGCATCCTGGCTCCAAACTCAACTCGCATCAACCTTCACACCCATCAGCTCGAGATATTGTCGCAGCTTTCACGGACCGGCGAGTTTATACAGGTAAGATCCCTTCATTGTATCATTTCTACCTCAATGCTGACAGTTCGAAGACTACAGGTTAAGATGTTCTCCCTCTCAGAAGAATCCAAGGTTCGCATCCCATTGTCTCCGCGTCCGTTCTGGTCTGAATCGAATCGTCAGCGTCTAACAACTACAAACAGGAGCGTATCGGCAGGATCATTGAGATCTCTCGCGTCGCCATCCACTAGTGTGTACCAATAGTTACAATGGCGTATGAACGTGTCACTGACCAGTTGCAGTGGTTACCTCCCTTTGATTCTCTACCTCGGTATGCGACACTACAAAATTCATCGGCAACCCCACGGACACGGAGCTGACAGGTTTATAGGATACACCAGGAGCGACCCTCGCCCTTCCATCATCCGGTATGTCATTCTTTAGTCGTCATCCCTGGGCGGACACTAATGTTCTCATAGCCTTCTCTCGCCGCTCTCCGGTTAAACGAATATGGAAACAATGTTCTGAGAGCGTTTGTTTGTACGATTATGATGGTTAGGTTTTCTGACCGACTGAGAGGGACATGCATAGACGGGAACTGGGGAGAATTCATGGAGGCACGATTTGGGGGCTTGTCGAGCCCCGAGCGCGAGGCGCAGGATACTCATGACTGTGTAATATAATAACGAACCAACTCCTTGAAAACAGCATGCAATGGTTTTGCCTTTGATCTGACAGATCCCCCACCTGTCGTGTTCTGGTGGCCGCGAGTCTCAGCAAACTGCCGTGGCTGGCAAGCAGTTTTGGCCGAGCCCCGGGTTGCTTCGGCCTTAATCTACCGAGCAATCCGAACTTTTTCTCGGCCCTCATCGCAACTTCCACCCGACCGTGTCGTCATCGCCGGTGTTCGCTCACAACGGCCATAAACGACTCGACGGCGCACGTTATAATGTAACGGCTGCAATTAAACGTCTCTATGACGAAATCCAAGGATGCGGGCCTCTCTCCCGCCCTCGTCGAGACGGTCGCAGGTCTCTCGGCCGGGACAATGGCCACTCTGATCGTCCACCCGCTCGACATTGTCAAGACGCGCATGCAAAGTAAACAAACCCGCCCGACAAAAAAAAGAAAAGGGCAGATAAACCTGAGAATCACAACTGCTAACCAATTGCCCGTTCAAAAGTCCACCGCACCAGCACCAACCCCGGCGCTACCCTCACCACCGTCTCGGTGATCCGCTCCCTCGCGCAAACCGACCGCCCGGCGGCCGCTCTCTACCGCGGTCTAACCCCAAACCTCCTCGGCAACGCCACCAGCTGGGCCTGCTTCTTCTTCTTCAAGTCCTGCGCCGAGCGCGCCCTGGTCTACGCCCACTCGCGCCCCAGCAGCAGCAACAACAATGCCGCGACACCAACTCCCGCCCAGCTCGCCCCAGGCGACTTCTTCCTCGCCTCCCTCGCCGCCGGCGCCGCAACCCAAATCATCACCAACCCAATCTGGGTGCTCAAGACACGCATGCTCGCCTCCGACCGCTCCGCCGCCGGCGCATACCCCTCCATGTGGACCGGCGCCGCGCGCCTCTTCCGCGCCGAAGGCATCCGCGGCTTCTACCGCGGTTTAGGCGTGGGCATGCTCTCCGTGAGCCACGGGGCGGTGCAGTTCGCTGTGTACGACCCCGCGCGGAGGATGTACCTCGCGCGGCGGCGCAGAAAGTCCGGCGCGGATGAGGGCGCGCACATGGAGAATGAGGCGACGGTGGTGCTGTCGACAGTGGCGAAGTTTGTGGCCGGCGCGACGACGTATCCGCTGCAGGTCTTCAGGAGTCGGTTGCAGCACTATGAGGCCGATAGGCTGTTTGGGAGGGGGGTGTCGGGCGTGGTGAGGAGGCTGTGGAGGGAGGAGGGCGTCAGGGGCTTCTATAGGGGGATGGTCCCTGGCGTGGTGAGGGTTTTGCCGGCAACGTGGGTGACGTTCTTGGTGTATGAGAATGTCAAGTATTATTTGCCGAGGTGGGTGGAGGGGGATGGTTAGATTTGGGTTCAGTGGGATATTGGGGGGGTTCGGTTTATGGACTTGGTGCTGTATGGGTGGACTGGAAGGCGCCGGTTGTTAGATTGATACCATTGTTACGAACTTGTGTTTTGTCATGGTTTGGGGGGCTTTAGATACATTAGCATTTGTTTCTTGCTGGTCATATCCAGATATTTGAATGTGTGATCTGCTCTCTGAGTCGACATGGAAGAGGCCTGTTGGATCGAATATGCATTCACCCCCAATGTGCCCTTCACGATCACCAGTGTTGCAACAGGTATGCATTCTGGCAAGCTGCCGAACACACAAAGGCAGAACCTGACTGTGGCGCTGGTCTCCAAGTATACACAGATCCCAAAGTTAGTAGTTTCGAACTCTGAACATTGTCGATTCCATCATAGGCTACCGCTTACAAGGTATGCTCTGATGCGACTCAGGGCAGGATGAGCCGACTAACTGTAAACTCGAGCGTATTGTCGCAATTATCCTCAATTCCATGACTGGTTTCTCTTGTACGAGTACCTATGAGTATCATGTGTCATACACAGATCCCTGAATGGCTCCTTCAGTCCTCGTTTAGACCTCAGCCAGATTCCGACATTGAACCCTTTCGTTTGTGAACCCGAACAAAGTACAAGTTGGTGGCGGTACGCGCAGCTAATGAACGGCTCTTTACAAATGTCGAGTGCTAGTTATATAAATGAATTTCTAGACAAATATAACAGCCGTTTGAATCGGCAGGTATCCGCGAAGTGCTTGTCCAGTCTAGCAATAGACAATTCACAGGTAGACAACACTCCGGCAACACAAATCCCCGGAATATTGACATTAAAGTTGTGACCTCTTCATGGTACACAAAGCCTCTCTACCTACCGTGACATAGGTGTCTCATCTCCAACGGACTCGCAGGTAAGAGTTCCATCAAAGCCGGGCACAGAGCTCAAAAGTCGTTTAAACGTGAATCTATGTGATGCTTATGTGTGGGCTGATGCTATTGCGGAGCGACCCTATTTGGAATGTTTCTCGGGCAGTGGCTATGGTCGATCCATGTATATTGGGTGGCCTTATGTGACACGGCATTCCAGTTAGCAGAAAGGGTCTCCTGGAAGCGTCGTAGTACGCTTCATAATTAAGACGAACTGTTCCGCAGGCCCGTACGTACACATGCTGCTACAACTCGACGGAATCTATTGCGAAAGACTTGTAAATGGAATGATACGAATAGACACACCAATAACTCCCAATACCATCCGCCTCTGGTGTGATCACGATATTATACCTGCTAAAAATCTGATATCAAGTCCGCCGCTTGTTTCCCCGAACTTATCTGGCTGCCGCTACCTTTCCCCGGACTTTTGGCGAGTAGCCACCCGACTTCCAATCCAGGATGTTCCCTAATGTGGCCTGTTTGATGCATCCGCAGTATGAATGATCCCCGAGGAGTCTGACTTTATGACTCCTTTGATCCCAGAATGGGGAGAGTGTCACGGCTCCCGTTAATGAAAGGTGCGGCGAGACCTCCCAAGCATACCTACCTATGACATTTGACGGCGCGGGACATCAAGTCCAGGACCTACTTCGACAATAGGATGGTATCGTCCGTATTGGCTTGGGGGCTTTGTTGCTTCCGTCAAAACCTTCGATGTGCGTGTACCAAGCACCTGGAGCCTCAAGTCGTGCGCAAGTCACATACATGTAGGCGGGCAGACAGACGGCCAGAGCTGGTTTAGGACAACTAGCAACACTGTTGTCGATATTTACTTGTCTGCTGCAACCCGCAGCTTTGAAACGAAAGTCAGGACTCAACATCGTCCGTATTGGTCTGGGGGGTTTTTGTTGCTCTGGTCAAAACATACTTTGTGTACTAAGCCCATGGAGCCTCGAGTCACACGTAAGTTAGATAAAGTATCATTCTAAATCTGCCAGTTGTCGGCGAAGAGTCGGTTCAGGATGGCTGGCGAAACTGCTGTGAGCACTTGCCTGCGTCCTATACATGTATCCGACAACTTTGAACACCAGGATCAAAGTGTGAGAATTGGGATCTCTGGATCATGGGGACCATGCGAACAAGTTCCGTGACAGACTTATTCAATACCCAAGCAGCTACCTACCTAACCGGCTACGCTATACCTCCTAGCCCAAACCTGAAGCCAGCCATCGTCCCGATATCCCACAACCCCTCCTAACCCCTAATCAAGTCCCAACCACAAAGTAAACAACCCACCTCACTCACCTCAGCCAGCCCCCCCCCCCCCCCCCCCCCCCCCCCCCCCCCCACCCCCCCCCCGCCCACCACGCCC
>Ga0247780_1001255_pt1 | contig 16471 bp, 15 predicted proteins | sample UWRJL079202R5_FD_179927 | JGI IMG/M metagenome (GOLD analysis project Ga0247780, IMG submission 179927) | Plant litter microbial communities from Arlington Agricultural Research Station in Wisconsin, United States - UWRJ-L079-202R-5 | ecosystem: Environmental > Terrestrial > Plant litter >... | reverse complement strand
CACCTTCCAGAGGTCCGATTTGGCGAGCGCCCGGATCTGCCGTCTCTCCTGCGCCGCGATCCCGACCATGATCGGGTCCCAGTGGCTGTCGTGGTTGCCGAGGATCAGCAGCGGCCCGCTCTCGGGGACCGCCTCCAAGCCCTCCACCTGCATCCGACCCCACCACGCGACCGGCCGGTTGACGGCCATCGCGACTCGGTAGGTGCGGGTGCGCTCGCGCATCGGGGCCGTGAGTTCTACCCCAAACCGCGGCCGGTGTGATCAACGTCACTCTGTCGGGTAGGTGGGCGGGCGAGGCTGGCGGCTTCCGGCTTTCTGCAGGGCAACCCGCCTGGCGCCTAGCACTATGTACGCGACGATCTAAAGTGTCATTTGTGACGCAGAGGCCCCTAGAGCTGATTCTCGCCCGCAACCTGATGTCGGCGCTGTCGACGCCGGCCTTCCTGGTCGACGAGGGCGGGGTCCTGGTCTTCTACAACGAGGCGGCGGGGATGATGCTCGGCAAGCGCTTCGAGGAGCTCGGCACCGTCGGCGCCGACGAGTGGGGGCAGCTGTTCGGGCCCTTCGACGAGAGCGGCGAGCCGATCCCCTACGATGACCTGCCGCTGGTCGCGGCTGTGCGCGAGGGGCGCCCGGCCCACGCCGAATTCGAGATCCACTCCACCGACGGCGCCAGCCACGAGGTCGAGGTCTCCGCCTTCCCGATCCTCACCGCGCACGGCTCGCAGGGGGCGATCGCCGTCTTCTGGCCGACGCGGATGAACGGCGACGGAGCCGGCCCGGCATGAAGGTCAAGCTCTGGGGAACGCGCGGCTCGATCCCCTCCCCGGGGCCGGAGACGATTCGCTACGGCGGCAATACGTCGTGCGTCGGGGTCACGCTCTCCGACGGCTCGCTGCTCGCTCTCGACGCCGGCACCGGCATCCGCTGCCTCGGCCTGGCCCTCGGCGAGGAGCCGACGCGGCTGCACATCCTCCTCACCCACCTGCACCTCGACCACATCCAGGGGCTCGTCTTCTTCGCGCCCGCCTTCCGGCCGCAGACCGAGATCGTGATCTGGGGCCCGGCCTCGCCCGAGGCCTCGCTGCGCGACCGCATCGCCCGCTACATCTCCGCCCCGCTCTCGCCGGTGGAGGTGCGCGAGCTCCCGTGCGACGTCTCCTTCCGCCATTGCCCGCAGGCCGAGTGGGAGATCGGCTCGGCCCGCATCCGCGCCGCCTCAGTCGCCCACCGCGGCCCCACCCTCGGCTACCGCATCGACGACGGCGACTCCTCGCTTGCCTACATCCCCGACCACGAGCCGGCCCTCGGCGCCGACCTCGACCTGCTCGACGAGGACTGGATCTCCGGCTTCGAACTCGCTCGCGACGCATCGCTGCTTATCCACGACGGCCAGTACGCCGACGCCGAGTACCCGCGCCACGTCGGCTGGGGACACTCGGCCCTGAGCCACTCGCTCGCCTTCGCGCGCCGCACCGGGGCCGAGCGCACCGTCCTCTTCCACCACGATCCGATGCACTCCGACGAGTTCCTCGACCGTCTCGGCGGCGAAGCCAGCCGCCGCTGGCAGGAGCTGGGCGGCGAGCCGGGAGCCGTCGGGCTGGCCGAGGAGCGAGCCGAATTCGAGCTGCCGGCGCGAGCGCGAGAGGCCGTCGCCCCCGCCTGAGCCAGGCGTCTCGCAGCGGTTAGGCTGGCGGGGATGCCGTCTCCGGAGATCGAGGCAGCGGCTGCCGAATCGGAGCTGATTCGCGACGCCCTGGCGCTGGCCGAACGCGCCCACGCGGGGCAGGTCCGCAGCGGCAGCGGCGGCATGGCCTACGTCCACCACCCGATCGCCGTCGCCGAGCTGCTGGCCGAACACGGCTACGGCGAGCAGACCGTGGCCGCGGCCCTGTTGCACGACGTCGTCGAGGACAGCGATACGAGCGCGCAGGAGATCGCGGCCCGCTTCGGCTCGCCGGTGGCGGAGCTGGTGGCCGCTCTCACCGACGACGAATCGATCGAGCCCTACGAGCGGCGCAAGGAGGAGCACCGGCGCCGGGTCGAGGCGGCCGGCGGCGAGGCGCTGGCGATCTATGCGGCCGACAAGCTCTCGAACGTGCGGGTGCTGCGCCGCGCCTACGCCGTCGAGGGCGAGGCGGCCGGCGAAGAGTTCAAGGCGCCGCTGGACGTGAAGATCGAGATCTGGACGGACGACTTGGAGATGCTGCGGAGCCAGGCGAGCCCGCCCTCCTTCGTCGAGGATCTCGATGGCGAGCTGCGGAAGCTGCGCGAGCTCCGGGCTAGGACTTCTTCGGCGGGTCCGGTTCGGCGTCGGAGCTGAAGCGCCGCTTCAGCGGCAGCGCGTACCAGAGCAGGGCGAACATGGAGAGCGCGGCGGCGCCGGTGACGATCGTCGCCGCCGGGCTGAAGAGGACGTCGGTGATCAACACGATCGCGCCCGTCATCGCCAGCGCCAGACAGCCGAGGCCGGCGATCGCGAACCGGTTGGCGAGGAAGACGAGGTGGTCCTTCTGCTGCATGCGGAAGGTGAGGCGGTGGTAGGCCGACGGCGAGATCAGCAGAGCCGCCGAGATCGCGGTGAGCAGCAGCGTCGCGAAGTAGACGTCCTTCTGGAAGCTGGTGATTTTCGTGAAGTTCTGCTGGAACGGCACCGCCAGCAGGAAGGCGAAGAGCACCTGGACGCCCGGCAGGGCGACGCGCAGCTCCTGCAGCAGCTCGCCGAGGTTGCGATCGAGCCGTTCGCTCTCGCTCTCTTCCCGTCCCGACGGTCGTTCGGCCATGGCCGGACCCTACCCTCATGGTTGGACCATGAAAACGGCCGTCGTCCTCTTCAATCGCGACCTCCGCGTCCACGACAACCCGGCGCTGGCGAACGCGGCCCGCGCCGAGCGGACGCTGCCCCTGTTCGTGCTCGACGAGCGGTTGCTCGGCTCCCGCTTCGCCGCCCCCAACCGGGTCGCCTTCATGCTCGAGGCCCTGCGCGACCTCGACGACTCGCTGCGGCGGGCCGGCGGGCGGCTCTTCGTCCGGCGTGGCGACCCGGTCGCGGAGGCGGTCTCGCTCGCGCGAGCGGCGGGCGCGAGCGAGCTGCACGTCAGCGCCGATCACAGCGCCTACGCGCGCCGGCGGCAGGCGCGCCTGGCGGCGGCCTGCGTGGAGGAGCGAATCGAGTTCCACGCCCATCCCGGGGTGACGGTCGTGCCGCCCGGGGCGGCGACGCCGGCCGGCGGCGACCACTTCCGCGTCTTCTCGCCCTACCACCGCGCCTGGAGCGAGCTGCCGCCGCGGCGGCCGGCGCCGGCGCCACGCCGGCTGACCGTGCCCGGCCGGGTCCCGGCGGGCCGCCTGCCGGCGTTCGGGGGGCTGAGCGACGGCTCGCCCTCGCCGCGGAGAGCCGAGGGCGGTGAGCGCGAGGGCCGACGGCTGATGCGTGCCTTTTTCCGCGAGGGTCTCGACGAATACGGCGAGCGCCATGACGACCTCCCTGGCGACGCCACCTCCCGGCTGAGCGCCCACCTGCGCTTCGGCTGTCTCTCGCCGCTGGAGCTGGTGCGGGAGGCGAGCGAGCGGAAGGGCGGAGCGCCGTTCGTGCGCCAACTCTGCTGGCGCGACTTCCACCACCAGGTGCTGGCCGCAGTCCCCTCCCTCCCCCGCCGCGACTACCGCCCCCGGGGCGACCGCTGGTCGCGCTCGGAGCGGGCGCTGGACGCCTGGAAGCAGGGGCGGACCGGCTATCCCCTGGTCGATGCGGGGATGCGGCAGCTGGCCGAGGAGGGCTTCATGCACAACCGGGCCCGGCTGACCGTCGCCTCCTTCCTCTGCAAGGACCTCTACGTCGACTGGCGCCAGGGCGCCTGGCACTTCTGGGACCTGCTCAGCGACGGCGACGTGGCCAACAACGCCGGCAACTGGCAGTGGGTGGCGGGGACCGGCAACGACACCCGGCCCAACCGCGTGCTCAATCCGGTGCGGCAGGCCGAACGCTTCGACCCGCACGGCGTCTACGTCCGCCGCTACCTGCCCGAGCTCGAGCAGCTGCGCGGCAAGGCGATCTTCCGGCCCTGGCTGGTCGAAGGCTTCGACCGCCTCGGGTATCCCGCGCCGATCGTCGACCACGCCGAGGCCGCCGCGGCGTTCCGTGCCCATCGCGGATGAGGATGAGGCCGGTTGCTTTTTGTCGCCCTGTGGGCGACAAAAAGCAACCGCGCACGTAGGATCGCGGCGTGGGAAGGCTTGCGGTGATCCTCGGGAGCAATGCGCTCAGGCCGGGCGGCGAGCAGATCGCCGCGGCGGCGGCGGAGCACGGGGCGGCGATCGTGCAGCGCCATGGCGGCGTCGAGGGCCCCTACGTCCTCCCCCACGCGATCGACCACGCCGCCAACCTGCAGCCGCTGCTCGAACAGGGCTGCGACCGCGTGCTGGCGATCGGCTCGGTCGGCTCGCTGCGGGCGGAGCTACCCGTCGGCAGCCTCGTCTGCCCCGACGACTTCATCGCCCCCCACGTCGCCGTCTCGATCTTCGCCGACGCGCGGGCCCATTCCGCGCCGGGCTTCGACCCGCGCTGGCGCAACGAGGTGCTCGAGGCCTGGGCGGCGGGTGGGCAAGCGCCCCACGACGGCGGCGTCTACTGGCAGACCGTCGGCCCCCGCTTCGAGACCCCGGCCGAGATCCGGCTGATCGCCGCCCACGCCGACGTGGTCGGGATGACGATCGCCTCCGAGTGCGTCGTCGCCGGCGAGCTCGGGCTCGAATACGCCGCGCTGTGCGTAGTCGACAACCTCGCCAACGGACTGGGCGACGGCGACCTCGACGTCGCCGCGCTCGAGGACGACCGACTCGCCAACGCCACGCGCCTGCGCGAGGGCCTGGCCGCGGTCCTGCCCCAGCTCGGGGCGGTCGGCAGATGAGCGTCATTGGCGCTTTTTGCTCGGTATGCGAACGAAAGGCGACATGGCGCTGGCCGTAATGGGCGCCAGCCTCGACGGAGCGTCGGTGGGCCTGCGCTGCGAGGAGGGCCGGATCGTCGCGATCGGGCCCGATGTGGCACCGAGGCCCGGCGACGAGACGATCCAGGCTGCCGGCGCACCCCTGGTGGCGCCGCTGGTCAACGGCCACACGCACGCAGCGATGACGCTCTTCCGCGGCAGCGGCGGCGACCTGCCGCTGATGCCGTGGCTCGAAGAGAAGGTCTGGCCGGTCGAGGCGAAGCTCGAGGAGGACGACGTCTACTGGGGCGCCCGCCTCGCCTGCGCGGAGATGACCCGCACCGGCACCACGCGGTTCTGGGACATGTACTGGCGCCCCGAGGCGACCGCCCGCGCCGTCGCCGACGCCGGTATGACCGCCGTGATCGGGGCGCCGCTGTTCGACCTGAACGGCGACGCCGGGCGGATGCGCGAGACGGCGCTGGACAGCCTCGAGCGCCTCGCCGAGCTCGGCCCGTCGATCCGGCCGGCCCTCGCGCCCCACTCGATCTACACGGTAAGCGAAGGATCGCTGCGCTGGATCGCCGAGCTCAGCGCCGAACGGGAGGTCCCGATCCAGATCCACCTGGCCGAGACCGAGAAAGAGGTCGAGGACTGCGTGGCCGCCCACGGCCTGCGCCCGGCGGCTTACCTGGACCGTCTGGGGATGCTGAGCGAGCGCACGGTGCTCGCCCACGGCGTCTGGCTCGACGCCGGGGAGCTGGAGCTGATCGCCGCCCGCGGCTGCACCGTCGTCACCAACCCGGCGGCCAACATGAAGCTGGCCGTCGGCGGCGTCTTCGCCTACCGGGCCGCGCGGGCGGCCGGGATCGCGGTCGGGCTCGGCACCGACGGCGCCGGCTCCAACGACTCCCTCGATCTGCTCGCCGACCTCAAGCTCTTCGCGCTGGCTCAGAAGCACGCCGCCGGTGACGCGGCCGCGGTTGCGGCGCCCGATGCCTGGGCGCTGGCCACGGGCGCGCAGGCGCCGCTGCTGGGCGTCGGCGAACCGCTGCGGGTCGGAGGGCCGGCGGACTTCCTGCTGCTGCGCCCCGACCTGCCGGAGATCGCGATCGGCGACCTCGCCTCGAACCTGGTCTACGCGGCCGCGGGTGCCGCGGTGGACACCGTCGTCGCCGCCGGCCGGATGCTGATGCGGGACGGGGAGGCGCCTGAGCTGGAGGAGATCGTGGCGCGGGCCCGCGAGCGCGCGCGGCGGCTCGGTCTCTGACGGGGGGAAGCTGGGTATAGGCTCGCCGTGGTGCCTGCGGCGAAGGCCACTAGCGAGACGCAGTCCCAATCCGGAGCCTCGTCCGTCAGCTACGAGGGCGCCACGAAGCGCTACGGCGACGCCGAGCCCCCTGCCGTCGATCGGCTCACCCTCGAGATCGAGGCCGGTGAGATCTGCGTCCTCGTCGGACCCTCCGGCTGCGGCAAGACGACGGCGATGCGGATGGTCAACCGCATGGTCGAGATCGACTCGGGGGACGTCCTGATCGGCGGCGAATCGGTCCGGGACCGCTCGCCCGCCCGCCTGCGGCGGGAGATCGGCTACGTGATCCAGCAGATCGGCCTCTTTCCCCACCGTACGATCGCCCAGAACGTCGCCGCGGTGCCGCAGTTGCTGGGCTGGAAGAAGGACCGCACGGACGCGCGGACGGCCGAGCTGCTGGAGCTGACGGGCCTCGACCCGGAGCTCGGCGATCGCTACCCGGCGCAGCTCTCCGGAGGCCAGCAGCAGCGCGTCGGCGTCGCCCGGGCGCTCGCCGCCGACCCCCTGGTGATGCTGATGGACGAGCCCTTCGGCGCGATCGACCCGATCAACCGCGAGCGCCTGCAGAACGAGTTCCTGCGGCTGCAGGCGCGGGTCCGCAAGACCGTCCTCTTCGTCACCCACGACATCGACGAGGCGATCAAGATGGGCGACCGCATCGCGGTCATGCGCAAGGGCGGCAGGCTCGCCCAGTACGCGACCCCGGCCGAGATCCTGATGAGCCCGGCCGACGAGTTCGTCGAGGACTTCGTCGGCGCCGACCGAGCGCTGAAGCGGCTGGCGCTGATGCGGGTCGCCGACATCGACCTCTGGGAGGCGCCGCTCGCCTACGTCGGCCAGGCGACCGCCGAGGTGCGGGCGAAGCTGGCCGCGCCCGACGTCGAAGTGCCGTACCCGCTGCTGGTCGACGGCGAGCGCCGCCCCCTCGGCTGGCTCTCGGACCGCGACCTCGCCGCCGACGTCGTCCCCTCCCGCCCCGACTCGCCGCTCGGCCCGGTGCTGGAAAGCGACGACGTGATGCGCGACGCGCTCGCCGACCTGCTCCAGGGGGAGGCGCAGTACGCGGCGGTGACCGACCACGAAGGACGGATCGCCGGCGTGCTCTCGGTCGAGATCATCTCCGAGTTCCTCAAATCCCCGCGGGCGCAGAACGAGGATCACGGCGCCGTGGAGCGGCCGCATGGCTAGCCCGGGGGCGATCGCCGCGGTCGGCGAAGTCGGCAAGGATTTTCTCCAGGACCGAAGCTCGGAGACCTTGCCGTGTCAGGCCCGGCCCGACAAGCTGTTCTGCTGGGACTGGGCGAGGGAGAACATCGACCGCTATGGAACGCCGACCGTCCAGCACGTCGAACTGGTGGCCATATCGGTCGTCCTCGGGTTCGCCGTCGCCTTCGCGCTGGCCCTCCTGGCCCACCGCCGCCGCTGGTTGCAGCCGCCGCTGCTGGCGGCAACCGGAGTGCTCTACACGATCCCCAGCCTCGCCTTCTTCTTCCTGCTGCTGCCGCTCACCGGCCGCGGCCGCGACACCGCTGTGATCGCCCTCAGCGCCTACACGCTGCAGATCATCTACCGCAACACGATGGTCGGGCTGTCGAACGTGCCGGAATCGGTGAAGGACGCGGCCCGCGGCATGGGCCTGACCAGGCGCCAGATCCTCTGGAAGGTCGAGCTGCCGCTCGCGGCGCCGGAGATATTCGCCGGCCTGCAGATCGCCACGGTGAGCACGGTGGCGATCGCGACGCTGGCCGTGTTCGCCGGCGGCGGCGGGCTGGGGACGCCGATCAAGGCGGGGATCGACTTCGCGACCAACATCATCATCGCCGGGGGCATCGCAATTCTCATCGCGATCGGCTTCGGGCTCATCCTCTACGCAATCCAGCGCCGCCTCACCCCCTGGCGGCGGGCGCGGGCGGCATGACCGGCCTCGCCCTCCTCCCCCCCGCGGCCTCGATCGAGGGGGCGTTCGAATTCATCTTCTCCCCGCAGAGCTCGAACGTGACCGGCGGCAAGGAGGTCGGCGGCTTCGACCAGGTCGTCGAGCTCGCCCTGAACCAGCTCGAGCTGACGGTCCTGGCCCTGGGACTCTCGCTCCTCCTCGCCCTGCCGGTCGGGCTCTTCCTGGGCCATCGCGGCACCGGCGAGCTGTTCGCGGTCCTGCTCGGAAACGCCGGCCGGGCGATCCCCGAGCTGGCGCTGATCGCGTTGATGGCGGCGGCGATCGGCGTCGGCGTTCTCAACCTGACGATCGCGCTTGCCGTGCTGGGCGCCCCGCCGATCCTCGCCAACGCCTTCGTCGGCGTCCACCAGGTCGACCGCGGCACGGTCGACGCGGCGCGCGGGATGGGCATGACCGAGTTCGAGATCCTGCGCAAGGTCGAGGTCCCGCTCGCGATCCCGACGCTGTTCGCGGGCGTGCGCAGCGCAACGATCGCGATCGTTGCGACGGCGACGATCGCACCCCTGGCCGGGGTTCTGACCGTCGGCGACTTCATCCTCAACGAAAACGTCTACGGCGAGAACGGGGTACTGGCGGGTGCGATGGTCGTCGCCCTGATGGCTCTCGCGCTCGAGTTCTCACTCGCCGGGCTGCAGCGCCTGCTCACCTCGAAGGGCCTGAAGCCGAGGAGCGCCTGATTTCGACCACCCAACCAAGGAGGACGTAAGTGAGGACCAAGAAAACCCGGCTGCGAGCTGCGCTGGCGACGTTGCTCGCCCTTGCCCTGACCGCCGGCCTCGCCGCCTGCGGCAGCGACGACGGCGACGACACGACCGCGGCCGGTGGCGACGGGGGTGGCGGCGCGATCGTCTCCAATCCCGACAACGGCAAGGTCACCCTGACGATCGGCTCGAAGAACTTCCCCGAACAGGAAATCCTCGGGGAGATCTACGCCCAGGCGCTGGAGGCCGCCGGCTACAAGGTGAAGACCGACCTCAACCTCGGCTCCGAAACGGTGGCGCTGAAAACGCTGAAATCCGGCCAGATCTCCGGCTACCCCGAGTACGCGAGCACGGCGCTGACCTCCTTCTTCGGGCTCGAACCGGAAGAAGTCCCCTCCGACGCGCAGGGCGCCTACGAGAAATCGAAGGCGGAATTCGAAAAGGAAGGCCTGACGGCGTTCCCGCCCACCCCCTTCGCCAGCGCCAACGCCGTCGGCACCACGACCGCGACGGCCGAGAAATACGACCTCGAGAACGTCTCCGATCTCGAAGGCGTCTCGGAGCAGCTGACCCTCTACGGCTCACCCGAGTGCCGCCAGCGGATCGACTGCCTGGCCGGGCTGGAAGAACTCTACGGGCTCAAATTCAAGTCGTTCAAACCCGTCGACATCGGCCTCCGCTACACCGTCCTCGAAAAAGGCCAGGCCGATCTCTCGATCCTCTTCACCACCGACCCGCAGCTCTCGGCGGAGAAGGACAAGTTCGTCATCCTCGAAGACGACAAGGAAGTCTTCCCGGCCGGCAACGTGATCTTCGTGACCGAGAAATCGGTCGCAGAGAAAGCGGGGCCCGACTTCGAAGGCACGATCGTCGAGGTCCAGGAAGGGCTGACGCTGCCGGTGATGCAGGAGCTCGACGCTCGGGTCGAACTCGAAAAGCAGACGCCGAAGGAAGCGGCGGCGGCTTACCTGAAGTCGGCGGGGTACACGGGGTAGGGCTGTAGGGAGCGCTCGCCGCGGGTCCGGCAAGGCCCGCGGCGCTAGGCCGCGGCTCCGGTGGGAGTCGCGGCCTTCGCGCTTAGGCGGGTGAAGCAGATTTGGGCGGCCCAGGCGGCGGAGAGGCCGCTGGCGCCGGCGAGCAGGAGGGCGACGCGGGGGTCGTAGGCTTCGGCCAGCCAGCCGGTGAGGGGGGCGCCGATCGGGGTGGAGCCGAGGAAGACGACCGAGTAGAGGGCCATCACCCGGCCGCGCATCTCCGGCGAGACGGCGAGCTGGAGGGTCGAGTTGATCGTCGCCGCGAAGGTGACGGCGGCGGCGCCCATCAGGGCCAGCATCGGGATCTCCAGGGCGAGCACCGGCATCGAGGCGCAGAGCAGGCCGAGGACGCCGAAGGCCAGGGCGCCGCCGGCGATCAGGCGGGGACCGGCGTGGCCGCGGGCGCCGTTGACGAGGGCGCCGACGATCGACCCGACCGCCATCGCCGAGACCATCGCCGCGTAGGTCGTGGCGCCGCCGTCGAAGCTGAACCTGGCCAGCAGCGGCAGGACGACCTGGAAGTTGAAGCCGAGCGTCCCGACCAGGGCCATCAGCGCCAGCGGCACCGCCAGCTCCGGGGTACGGGCGACGTAGCGCAGGGCGGCGCGGATCGCCCCCGGCGCGCGCGGGGCGACCGGCTCGGTGTGGAGGCCGCGCGGGTCCATCCCCCAGAGGGCGGCGATCATGGCGACGAAGGTGAGGGCGTTGAGGGCGAAGCAGGGGACGACGCCGAAGGCGGCGATCAGGATCCCCGCCAGGGCGGGGCCGGCGATCCGCGCCATCTGCACGATCACGCTGTTGAGGCTGACCGCGTTGACGACCCGGCCGGGCCCGACCATCTCGTAGACGAAGCTCTGCCGGGTCGGGTTGTCAACCGCGTTGACAGCGCCCATCGCGAAAACCGCCAGGTAGACCATCCAGGGCGTGACGACCCCGGTCGCCGTGACCGCGAAGAGACCGACCGCGGGAATCGCCATCAACGCCTGGGTCGCGATCAGCAGCCGCCGTTTCGGGATGCGGTCGGCCAGCAGCCCGCCCCAGGCTCCGATCAGCAGCATCGGCAGGAACTGCAGCGCGGTGGCCAGGCCCACCGCAACGCCGCTGTCGGTGAGGGTGAGGATCAGCCAGAGCGCCGCAACGGTCTGCATCCAGGTGCCCGAGAGGGAGATCAGCTGGCCGGCGAAGTAACGCCGGTAGTTGGGGACCTCGAGCGAGTCGAACGAGCGGCGCAGCGCGGCGCTCACGAGCCCCCGCGCCGGGCCGGCGCGGGCTCACTCTCCAGCATGCCCTCGAGGATCTGCGCGGCCCGCTCCAGCGTGGCCACGTCGGCGGCCGGCAGCTCGCGCATCCTTTTCGCCAAGTATGCGTTCTTGCGCCCGCGCAACCGCCGCAGCCGCTCGCGGCCGGCGGCGTTGACGCCGACCAGGGCGCTGCGGCCGTCGGCCGGGTCCGGCGTGCGCTCCACCAGCCCCTCGCGTTCGAGGCAGCCGAGCGTGCGGGTGACGGTCGGCCGCCGCACCCGCTCCAGGTCCGCCAGCTCGCTCGGCGTCAGCGGTCCATGCCGCTCGATCGTCGCCAGCGCCGCCGTCGAGGTGGGCGTCAGCCCGGTCGCCTCAGCCGCCGCCTCCTGGCGCAGACGCCGCGCCGTGCGCACTATCCCCAGGCGCAGCTGGGCGGCGGCGTCGGTAAGCGAGGTGTCTTTGGTGGTCGCGTGCATTGATTAGCGTTGGTAATTAGTTTAGCAAACTAGTTTCGGCGAGAAAAAGACCCGCTCGCGCGGGTCCTTCCCTACTGGCTGCCTCGCCGTCGGCGGGCGATGCGCCTAGTAGCGGTAGTGGTCCGACTTGTACGGGCCCTCGGCGGGGATGCCGAGGTAGGCGGCCTGATCGTCGGTCAGCTCGGTCAGCTTGACGCCGAGGGCGTCGAGGTGGAGGCGGGCGACCTTCTCGTCGAGGTGCTTGGGCAGGACGTAGACCTGCTTCGCCTCGTACTGGACGCTCTGGCCGAAGAGCTCGATCTGGGCGATCACCTGGTTGGTGAAGGAGTTCGACATCACGAAGCTCGGGTGGCCGGTGGCGTTGCCGAGGTTGAGCAGGCGCCCTTCGGAGAGGACGATGATCGAGTGGCCGTCGGGGAAGCGCCACTCGTCGACCTGCGGCTTGATCTCGACCCGCTCGGCGTCGGAGCCTTCCAGCGCCGCCATCTCGATCTCGTTGTCGAAGTGGCCGATGTTGCCGACGATCGCGTTGTGCTTCATCCGCGACATGTGGTCGAGGGTGATGATGTCCTTGTTGCCGGTGGCGGTGACGAAGATGTCGGCGGTCTCGACGACTTCGTCGAGGGTGCGGACCTCGTAGCCCTCCATCGCCGCCTGCAGGGCGCAGATCGGGTCGATCTCGGTGACGATCACGCGAGCGCCCTGGCCGCGCAGCGAGGAGGCGCAGCCCTTGCCGACGTCGCCGTAGCCGCAGATGACGGCTACCTTGCCGCCGATCATCACGTCGGTGCCGCGGTTGATCCCGTCGACCAGCGAGTGGCGGCAGCCATAGAGGTTGTCGAACTTCGACTTGGTCACGGAGTCGTTGACGTTGATCGCCGGGAACAGGAGGTCGCCGGTCTCGGCCAGCTGGTAGAGCCGGTGGACGCCGGTCGTCGTCTCCTCGGTGACGCCCTTGATGCCCTCCGCCACGCGGGTCCAGCGTCCCGAGTCCTCCTCCAGCGAGCGCTGCAGCGTCTCGAGGACGATGCGCATCTCATCGGACTCGGCCGAGGCCGGGTCTGGCACCGCGCCGGCCTTCTCGAACTCGACCCCCTTGTGGACGAGTAGGGTCGCGTCGCCGCCGTCGTCGAGGATCATGTTCGGGCCCTCGTCGTCGGGCCAGAGCAACGCCCGCTCGGTGCACCACCAGTACTCCTCCAGCGTCTCGCCCTTCCAGGCGTAGACGGGGATGCCGGCGGCGGCGATCGCGGCGGCCGCGTGATCCTGGGTCGAGAAGATGTTGCAGCTGGCCCAGCGCACCTCGGCGCCGAGCGCGACCAGCGTCTCGATCAGGACCGCCGTCTGCACCGTCATGTGCAGGGAGCCGGTGATCCGGGCGCCTTTCAGCGGCTGCGCCGCGGCGAACTCCTCGCGGGTCTTCATCAGTCCGGGCATCTCGACCTCGGCGAGGGCGATCTCCTTGCGACCGAAGTCCGCGAGGCCGATATCGGCGACCTTGTAGTCCTGCGTGGCGGTGCTGACGCTCATTGGGTAGCGATCTCCTGATTCGTTGGTTGCCCGCCCCATGGTACGCAAAGGGGGTGCATTGCCCTGCGTCGAATCCCTTCGCGCATGGACGCGCGCGCGATGTAGCGCTGACCCGTCAATCCTCGCGGATGTCGTTTGTCGCCCAGAGGGCGACAAACGACATACCCGTCAATCCTCGCGGTCGCGCTCCTCGGCGATCTTCGCCTCGAGCTCCGCCATCACGCCCGGGTCGCGCAGCGTCGTCACGTCGCCCAGGGCACGGCCCTCGGCGATGTCGCGCAGCAGCCGCCGCATGATCTTGCCGGAGCGGGTCTTCGGCAGGTCGTCGGCCCAGATCACCCGCTTGGGGCGGGCGAATTTGCCGATCCTCGCGGCGACTTCGCTGCGCACGCCCTCGACCAGCTCATCGCTGGGCTCGGTGTCGCCCTTGAGCGTGACGAAGGCGCAGATCGCCTGGCCGGTGTCCTCGTCGGCCTGTCCGATCACCGCCGCCTCGGCGACCTTTTCGTGGGCGACGATCGCCGACTCGACCTCGGCGGTCGAGAGCCGGTGGCCGGAGACGTTGACGACGTCGTCGATGCGGCCGATCACCCAGAAGTACCCGTCGGCGTCGCGGCGGGCGGCGTCGCCGACGAGGTAGCGCTGCCTGCCGAACTTCGAGAAGTACGTCTCGACGAAGCGCTCGTCCTCCTTGTAGAGCCCGCGCAGCATCGAGGGCCAGGGCCGCTCCAGCACCAGCAGCCCCTGGCCCTCGGCCAGCGGCTCGCCCGCGCGCTCGTCGACCACCTCAGCCGCCACGCCGGGAAACGGCGTCGTCGCCGAGCCGGGCTTGGTCGCCGTGATCCCCGGCAGCGGCGAGATCATGATCGCCCCGGTCTCCGTCTGCCACCAGGTGTCGACGATCGGGCAGCGGCCGCCGCCGATCACCTCGCGGTACCAGAGCCAGGCCTTGGGGTTGATCGGCTCGCCGACCGAGCCGAGCAGCCGCAACGAGGAGAGGTCGAACTTCCGCGGGATCTCGGCGCCCCACTTGATGAAGGTCCGGATCGCGGTCGGCGCCGCGTAGAGGATCGTCGCCCGGTAGCGCTCGGCGATCTCCCACCAGATCCCCTGGTGCGGGTAATCGGGCGCTCCCTCCCACATCACGCTGGTGGCGCCGTTGGCGAGCGGGCCGTAGACGATGTAGGAGTGGCCGGTGACCCAGCCGACGTCGGCGGCGCACCAATAGACGTCGTTCTCGGGATCGAGGTCGAAGACATAGCGGTGGGTGGCGGTGACCCCGGTCATGTAGCCGCCGGTCGTGTGCAAAATCCCCTTCGGCTTCGCGGTCGAGCCCGAGGTGTAGAGGATGTAGAGCGGGTGCTCGGCCTCCATCGGCTCCGCCGGGCACTCGGGGTCCGCCGCCGCGAGGACCTCGTCGTAGAAGACGTCGCGCTCCCCCCTCATCGGACAGTCGATGCCGGCGTGGCGGACGACGACGATCGTCTCCAGGGTGCCGAGGTCGCCGAGCTGCTCGTCGACCGCCGGCTTGATCGGCGCCGTCTTCCCCTTGCGGCGGGCGCCGTCGACCGTGACCAGCGCTTTCGCTTCGGAGAATTCCATCCGCTCCCGCACCGACTCCGGCGAGAAGCCGCCGAAGACGACGTTGTGGATCGCGCCGATGCGGGCGCAGGCGAGCATCGCGACGACGACCTCGGGGATCATCGGCAGGTAGATCCCGACCACGTCGCCCTTGCCGACGTTGAGGTCCTTGAGCGCGTTCGCGAAGCGCTGGACGTCGCGGTGCAGGTCGGCGTAGGTGACGTCGCGCTCCTCCCCCTCCTCGCCGCGCCAGTGGTAGGCGACGCGCCCGCCGTTGCCGGCCTCGACGTGCCGATCGAGGCAGTTGGCCGAGGCGTTCAGCCGCCCGTCCTCGAACCACTTGTAGAAGGGCGGGTCGGAGTCGTTCAGCGCTTGGGTCGGCGGCGTCTCCCAGTCGAGCAGCTCGGTCGCCTGCCGCAGCCACCAGGCCTCGGGATCGGCCGCCGCCTCCTCGTAGATCGCCGGATCGCTCCAGCGCGCCTGCTCGCGGAACTCGGCCGGCGGCTCGAATCGCTCGACCTCCAGCAGCTCCTCCAGCTTCCGCTCAAGACTCATGAGCCCAAACCTACCCCAGGGGCCGCAGGGCTAATAGCCGGGCGGGTGGCGGGCGATGAAGCCTTCGGTCGAGGAGACCGGCGAGGAGTGCCAGCGGGGGCCGGCGCCGCCCGAGGTGTCGAAGGCGAGGCCGGCGATCGTCATCCAGGCGTGGCTGGCGTTGGCGTAGACGGTGATCCACTTGCCGGGCCCCGGTTCGCCCCAGGTCGAGAGACCGGTCGAGTCGAGCGGGCTTTCGAGCAGGCCGCCGCCGTGCAGCGCGTAGCTGACTGAACCCGAGCAGTCGTAGCCGGACGATTCGAAGGAGCCGTGGCCGCCGCCCCAGATGTAGGGGGTGCGGGCGATCGCGTTGGCGGCCGAGATCGCCGCCTTGACGGCGTCCGGCGCCGAGGCGGGCGCGCTGGCTTCGCTTTCGTTGAGGAAGCCCGCGGTCTGGCCCGGGGTCAGGGGCGCCGGGGCTTCGCCGGTCGGAACCGGGCCCCCTTCGGAGGCGATCTGGTTGGCGATCGAAGCGAGGTTGCTGCTCAGCGCCTCTTCGCGCCCTTCGAGCTCTTCCATCGCCTGCTGCCGCTCGGCCTGGGCGGCCTTGAGCTCACCGAAACGCGACTCGGCCTCAGCCCTGGCGGCCGCGGCTTCGCGCTCCGCCGCGGCGATCGAGTCGCGGGCGTCCTTGACTTCGGCCCGGGTGTCGGCGAGGCGGGCGACCGCCCCGGTCACCTGGTCGCGCAGCGCCTGGACCCGCTCGACCACCGAGTCGTCATAGCTCTGGATCTGATTCAGGTATTCGGTCTGCGCCTCCATCTCGGCCCAGTCCTCGGAGTCGAGGATGGCGTTGACGAGGTCGGGCGAACCGGCTTCGTAGATCGCGACCAGACGCTCGCGCAGGACGCTGAGCGCGCGCTGCAGCTGCTCGCGCACCCTTTCCAGATGCTCCTTTTCCTGCTCGAGGGCCGCGGTCGCCCGCTCCAGCTCCGCCTGCTTCTCCGCCAGTTCGGCCTCGAGCGCTTCCTGTTTCTGGCGCAGGGCGGAGACTTCGCCGAGCATCGAGTCGATCGCCGCGTTCTGCTCGGCGATCGTTTCCGCCAGCGCGCTCTGGTCCTCCCGCACGGAGTCGAGCTTGCCCTGGGTCTCCTCCAGCCGTTCCCGGGGAGTCGTC
>Ga0247780_1001253_pt1 | contig 16479 bp, 14 predicted proteins | sample UWRJL079202R5_FD_179927 | JGI IMG/M metagenome (GOLD analysis project Ga0247780, IMG submission 179927) | Plant litter microbial communities from Arlington Agricultural Research Station in Wisconsin, United States - UWRJ-L079-202R-5 | ecosystem: Environmental > Terrestrial > Plant litter >... | reverse complement strand
GCTGATGGACGCTCAGGTCGGCGCGACCGTCGAGGTCGAGACGCCCCGCGGCACGAAGGCCTTCAAGGTCCTGAAGCTGGTCTCCTAGCTCCGCTTCGGCGACTCGAAGCCGAGCAGCCCGAAGGTGGCGCGGATCCGCTCCCCGTCGTCCCGGCCTTCGCTCTCCAGCTCGAGCTCCTTCAGCCGCTCGAGCGTCTTGTTGAGCAGGAGGCTCGCCTCCTTCCACGCCGGCTCGTCCAGGTTCAGCTCGACGCATGAGAGATGACGATCGACGCGGGCATCGAACGTCCCGGCCTCGACCGAGTCCCTCGCCGCCTCGATCAGCCCCTTCAGTTTCGTAACCGAGATCCCGTTGCGGACCGCCTGCGAGAGCGTCGACCAGAACGAGTCGTCGAGGTGGGCCTGCGGCACGCCGCGGTAGTAGTGCTCGGTCGCGCCCCGGCGCTGCGCGGTGTCGACCAGCTCGACGCAGCCCAGGTGCTGCAACTCCTTGACGTGGTAGCTGACTTTGCCGATTTCCTCGCCGAGCTCGGCGGAGATTTCCTTAGGGCTGGCAACGCGCTGGTTGAGGATCGTCAGCGCCTTCGCACGCACGGGATGGCTGAGAGCCTTGATCAAGGTCTGGTCGGCGGAGTAATTCGTTGCTTGGCCAAATGAGCCTGCCATGTCTGTCTCTCCGGAGTTATATAGGGGGATAGGAGTGTTCAAAGTCTATTATGAACGAACGTTAAGTAGAAATGAAATCGGGCAGGCTCGCGCCGGCCGCCGCGAGCGGCCCCGGCGCCCCCGCCCAGGCGAGCCGAGGCCGGCCGCGGCGGCCGGCGACATCCCCCTTGACGGCGCCCTCAGCCCAGCTTGTAGGCGACCATTTCCGGCGTTTGGCCTTCCGCCAGCGGCAGGCCCGCGGGGGCGAGCAGGTATTCGCCGCTGGCGATGACGCCGGCGTTGGTGCCCGCCGGGAGGCTCGTGACCCAGACTTCGCCGCCCGATTTGGCGTCGAGCCCGTAGACGAACCCTTCCGAGGTGGTCGCGAAGACGAGGTCGTTGACCACGATCGGCGCGCCGTACGCGGGCGCCGGCAGTTTTTTCTTCCACTGCGGCTTGCCGGTGGCGATGTCCAGCGCGACTATTTCACCCGTGGCGGCGCCGGATTCCGAGGTTTCGGAGCCGGAGACGACCGTCAAGGAGTGATTGACGACCGGGACGTAGAGCGTGGAGTCGTCCGCCGCCAGGGGGGCGATCACGCCGCCGAGAGCGCCCGGGAAGGCCTCCCCCTTCTTGATCTTCGAATATTCGCCGCGCATCGCGTAGAGCGGATCGTTGTCATGCCCGTTGTGGACGCCGACGGGCTGTTTCCAGACGGGCTTCCCCGTCTTGGTGTCGAGCGCCACGACCACGCCCGACTTGCCCGAGCCGATCGCCAGTTCCCTGCCCCCGGCTTTGAGTAGCACCGGCGGGTTCTGGAAGTCCCAGTCGAAGACGTTGTGAGGCGTCTGCTGGTAATACCAGTCCATCTTGCCCGTCTTCTCGTCGAGCTTGACGACCGAGTCGGCGTAGAGGTTGGGCCCCGGTCGGCTTGAGCCCCAGGGGAATTTCGCGGTGCCGGGCAGCGGCCCGGGGTTGCCGGTCCCGATGTACATCGAGCCCTTGCCGTCGAACGAGGGCGGATACCAGAGCCCGCCGCCGGAGTTGACCTGCGGGTTGCCCCAGAGGCTTTTCGGCACGGTGTCGAAATGCCAGACTTTCTTGCCGGTCTTGCCGTCGAGCGCCCAGAGAGTGCCCACGCCGCCGGGTCCGTAGGTCTGGTTGACGGTCACCGGGACGGTGGAGACGTAGACGAGGCCGCTGCTGTAGCCGGGCGCCATGTCGATGCTTTCGGTGCCGCGGCGCGTCAGTTTCACCGACCAGATCTCCTCGCCGGTCTCCTGGTCGAGCGCGAAGGCATCGGTGGCGGTCGCTCCGAACACCATGCCGTCGCCGACGACGATCCCGTTGGGTCCGTGGCTCGGCGAGTCGTAGGCTTTTTCCCATTCGACCTCGCCGCTCTCGAGGGAGATCGCCTGCACGTTGGAGACCAGGTCCTGCGAGTAGACGACCCCTTCGCTGACCACGGGAGTCGAGGCATAGGCGCCGTAGGTACTTTGGGCTTCGAGCGGCAGCGACCACGATTCCACCAGGTTGTTGACGTTGGAGCTTTCGATCGAGGCGCTCACGTTGCGCGTGTTGGCGGGGTCGCCGCCGGGATACCCCGAGCCGGTGAATTTGAGGTCGTCGCCGGAGGAGGAGCTTCCGCACCCGGCCAGCAGCGCCGCGAACGCGACCAGAACCAGAACGGCCGCCCACACGGTCTTCGCATCTCTCTCCGGCCTCACGTCGACTCCCCTCAATTCGTTTTGAAATACCTAATGGTTACTCAAGCGATAAGGACTTATATTGCAATGCTTCGCCATCTCCAAATCGCTGCAGAGACGACTTTTCCTGGAGCAGCGGCTGGAGGACGCGGTTGGAGAGCAGGCCGAGGGCGCCGAGATTGGCGAAGCCCGGGCCCTGGCTGAGCCCGCCGAGACCGGGGATGTGGAGCCGCGGACTCATTCCCTCCAGCTCCAGGGCGCGGCCGATCTTCACCTCGACCCCCGCCGGCCGATCCCACAGCGCCCCCGCCTGGCTCTCGACCTGCTCGCGCACCGGCGCCGGGAAGAGGTCGCGAAGCTGGGCGAGGAGGTCGAAGCCCGTGCAGTTGACGACGTAGTCGTGCTCGCCGTCGGCCAAGCCCTCGGGCGACTCGTACTCGAGGCGCACACCCTCCCCGCTCTGCGACTCGCCGACGTCGGTGACGCGCCCGGTGACGAAGCGGGCGCGGTCGTCGTAGGCGATCGCGGCCAGGCTCGGGGGATCGAAGACGCCGCGGTCGGAGTGCTTGACGAAATCGCGCCGCGTCTGCAGGTCCAGGGCGCCCCATTCGACCTCGTCGGGGTTGGAGAAGACGCGGTTCTCGAGGAAGCTCTCGCCGCGGCTCATGGGCAGCATCGGGGTGTAGATCGTGCAGCGGGCCAGCGGCCGGAAGCCGCGCAGGAACATCACGCAGCTGAGCGCGCTCTCGCCGCCGCCGACGACCGCGACGTCGCACTCCTCCTCCGGCAGGCGAGCGAACTCGCTGCGCTTGCTGTCGCAGTGGAAGACCCGCGGGGCGACGCTGGGCTCGTGCGGGAAGGCGCGGTGCACGCCGGGGCCGGTCAGCATCAGGGCGCCGCCGGCATGGCGGGAGGTCCCGGACGTCTCCTCGACCTCGACCAGCCAGCGGCTCCCCTCGTCGTCCAGCGAGACCTCGGTGACGCGGCCGGCGACGTGCTCGACGCCCTCGGTCGCGCGCGAGAGCACCCAGGTCAGGTACTCACCGTAGTCGCGGTGGCGCACCGAGGGGGAGCCTGCGTCGATCCAGCGTGCGTAGCGGCGCTTGCTGATCATGTACTGCTGCCAGGAGAAGGCCTGGGCGGCGGCGTCGATCGCCTCGCCGGCCTCGCCGAACTCGTAGTGGCTCTGGTAGGGGAAGCCGATGTCCTTGATCGGCGTGACCGCCAGCGGCTCCTCGCCGGAGGTCATGCCGTTGCGCCCGAGCCAGGAGGCCGCGCGCGTCGTCCCCTCGACGACCTCGAGGCTGATCGGTCCGAGCCCGAGCGTGTTCAGCACGTGGACCTTGGTGGCGATCCCGGCAGCCTTCGCCCCGGCGCCGACTATGAGCAGGTCGGTGGCGGCTACCACGGCTCCGCGACCACCAGTCCGCTGCGATCGGGGCTAAAGGAGATCGCGCTTTTGCGCATCCCCTCGGAGCGGCTCTCCACCGGGCGCAGGTCGACCTCGGAGAAGACCGTGCGCAGCACCCGCTTCATCTCCATTTCGGCGTAGCTGGCGGCCAGGCAGCGCCTGGTGCCGCCGCCGAAGGGGATCCAGGTGTAGGTGCCCGGCTGGCGTCCGACGAAGCGCTCCGGGACGAAGGCCTTCGCCTGCGGATAGAACCTCTCGTTGCGGTGGATCAGGTGGATGCAGGGGGCGACGGTCGCCCCCGCGGGGAGGTCGTAGCCGCCCAGCCGCATCGGCTCCAGCAGGCGCCGCACCACCACCGGCACCGGCGGACGCACGCGCAGCGTCTCCTTGATCACCGCGTCGAGATAGGCGCCGTCGCCGTCGCGGACGTCGTCGCGGACGCGCTCGAGTTTGTCCGGGTTGCGCAGGAGCCGCTCGAAGGTCCAAGCCAGGGAGCTCGAGGTGGGGCCGTCCGTCAGCAGGGTGAGGAGTTCGTCGCGCAGGTCCTGCTCGCTCATCGGCGAGCCGTCCTCGTAGTGCGCATGGACCAGCATCGAGACGACGTCCTCGCGCATCTCGCCCTCCGCGCGCCGCCGCCGCACCTCCTCCATCACCGCGTCCTCGACCGGTTCCATCGCCCGCCGGAACTGGCGGCTGCGGACGATCCAGGCGGGACCGAAGGTCGCCAGCAGGGTCAGGTTGCGCGGTTCGTTCATCCAGACCGTGAGCTTGCGCAGCAGCTCGCGGAGGCGCCCGAGCCGCTCCTCGGAGTCGGGGCCGAAGACCGCCGTCATCACCACCTCCTGGGTGATCGCCTGCATCCGCGGCCAGAGCGCGAACGGCTCCCCCACCGGCCAGCGCGAGATTTCCCGTCGCGCCACCTCGGCCATCATCTCGGCGTCGGCTTCGATGCTCTTGCCGTGGAAGGCAGGCAGCATCAGCTTGCGCCGGGTCATGTGTTCCGGTTCTTCCAGCAGCATCACCGAGCGCGGGCCGAGGACGGGGCCCAGCAGCGGGTTGGCGACGTCGACCCCGACCGCCCTGCCGGCCGTGAAGACCGCTTTGACGTCGTCGGGGTCGCAGAGCAGCACCCAGTCGCCCCAGTGGAGGATGCGCAGCGTGAAGGTGTCGCCGTAGCGGCGCTGGCAGCGCTCCAGCCAGGGCAGCGAGCGCTGGGTCCAGCCCACCGCCTGCAGCGCCCGCGGCATCCGCGGCCCGGGGGGCAGGCCAGGCTCGCGCGGCAGCTTCGTGGCGGTGCTGTGGAAGGTCGGGCGGGGGCCGTGGGAGCTCATGCGGCCCCTCCCGAGTCCGGCGCGGCGGCCGCCCTCGCCTCCATCAGCTCGTCCTCGGCCTTGCAGGTGGCGCCGATCAGGAGGTCGAAGAGCTCGCCGGTGAAGTCGGCCGGCAGGTCGACCTCGGCGCCGCGGGCGAGGTAACGGGCGCGGACCTCCTCGACCCGGTCCGGCTGCATCATCGGGATCTCGTGGTCGCTCTTGTAGATCGCCACTTCGCGGCAGATATCGAAACGCTCGCCGAGCAGGCGCGCGATCTCGTCGTCGATCGCGTCGAGGCGGCGACGGAACGGCTCCAGCCCCTCGCTCATCCCTCCCCCTCCCCCAGAAGGCCGCGGGCGAACGCCTCGCTGCAGTCGGCCAGCAGCGACAGCGCGTAGCCGCCCTCCTGGATCACGCAGACCGGCCGCCCGCAGCGGGCCAGCAGGCGCCCGACCTCGGTGAAGACCTGCGGCGAGAAGTCCCAGGAGCCGTGCGGGTCACCCGCGACGGTGTCGTACCCGAGCGAGACGACGAGAGCGGCGGCGCTCGCCGTCAGGTCTTCGACCGAGGCGGCGACCGCGGCGAGGTATCCCTCCTCGCCCGGGCTCCCCTCGAAGGCGAAGACCCGCTCGCGCTCGCTCTGCGGCAGGACGGTCTCGGCGGAGACGTTGGTGACCGGCGAGGCGTGCAGCGAGTGCAGCGTCGCCGCCTCCATCCGGGCGACGAGGGCCGCGGTGCCGTTGGGGTAGTGCAGGTCGAGGTCGAGCACCCCGACCGGGGAGACCCCGGCCTCCGCGAGCGTGCGAACGGCGGCGGCGGCGTTGTTCAGGTAGCAGTAACCGCCGAGGAAGTCCGGGCCGGCGTGATGGCCGGGCGGGCGGCAGACGGCGTAGGTGTAGCGGGCGCCGGCGGCCAGCCGCGCCGCAGCGGTGATCGCCGTCCGCACCCCCTCGTGGGCGGCGGCGACCAGCGCGGCGTCTACCGGGATGTCGGGGTCGAGGCCCGGCGGGGCGAAGTCGGGCATCAGCACCGGGTTGCCGTTGACGCCGCGCAGCGCCTCGAGGTAGGCGCGCTCGTGCATCGCCGCCAGCGTGCGCTCGAGCTCCTCGTCGGCGGCGTCGGCGGTGACCGCCCGCACCGAGGGGTGTCGGGCCAGGCCGGCGCGCAGGGCGTCGAGGCGGCTGTTGCTGTCCTGCCCCGGGACCGTCCGCCCGCCTTCGCGGATCCAGTGCGCGGCGTCGTCGTCGGCGCCGCGCCGCTGCTCGACCATCACCAGCTCGCTCACGAGAGCAACCTCCGCATGCGCGGTCCGAGGTGCTCGAACCCGTTGCCGGCGTAGAAGGCCTCGGTGGCGCGGATCGCGGCGAACGTCTCGCGGGGCAGCCCGACCTCGATCCGCGCAACCCCCTCTCCCCGGCAGACGTCCGCGAGCTCATCGACCAGCGCCGCGCCGAGCCTGCGGCTGCGCCACTCGGGATGCACCCAGAGGTCCTGGATCGTCGCGTAGCGGCCCGGCACGTGCAGGGCCCGCTGCCAGCTGGCGCTGAGCACGCCGACGATCTCGCCCCCGGCCTCGGCGACGAGGGTCACCCCGATGGCGGGATCGGCGAGCGCCGCCCGCACCTCCGCCTCGAGGTCGGCGCGCGGCGGCCGCTTGCCGCCGAGCTCGACCAGCAGCTGCTCGACGGCGGCCGCCACCGGGCCGACGTCGGCGTCGTTCGCCGGCCGGATCGTCGCCGGCACGGTCGCAGCCGCCTCGCTCATGCCGCCCCGACGCTCCGCGCGGCAGGCTCGACATGCCTTTTGTCGCCCTCTGGGCGACAAAAGGCATGGGCGGCGGTCGGCTCGAGCTCGACCCGCCAGGCGTCCGGATCGTCCCGGCCGGTGGCGACCCGGGCCACGGCCGCCATCGGCGCGCGCGCCTTCAGCAAAATCTCCTCGAACTCGTCCTCGGGGTCGGACTGCATGACGATCGCGCCGCCGGCGCCGATCGTCGTCCGCCCCGGCCGCATCACGATCGTGCGGATGACGATGCTGAGGTCGGTGCTGCCGTCGAGCCCGAAGTAGCCGATCGCGCCGGAGTAGACGCCGCGGGCCTCGTCCTCGAGCCCGTCGATGATCTCCATCGTCCGCAGCTTCGGCGCGCCGGTCATCGAGCCGCCGGGGAAGCAGGCGTGGACGCACTCGACCGGGGTGCGCCCCGGTTCGAGGTAGCCCTGGATCGTCGAAACCATCTGGTGCACGGTCATGTAGGGCTCGATCACCATCAGCTCCGGCACGCTGACGCTGTCGATGTCGCAGACCCGGCCGACGTCGTTGCGCAGGAGGTCGACGATCATCAGGTGCTCGGCCATCGTCTTTTCGTCCCCCTTCAGCTCCTCGCGGCGAGCGGCGTCGACGACGGGGTCCTCGCTGCGGGAGATCGTCCCCTTGATCGGGCGCGCCTCGACCCGGCGATCGCGATCGACCGAGAGGAAGCGCTCCGGCGAGGAGCTGACGACGGCGCGCTCGCCGAACTTGAGGAAGGCCGCGAACGGCGCCGGGTTGCTGCGCCGCAGGTGGCGGTAGAGGACGAATGGATCGGGGCTCGCCTCGGTCGAGAACTGGTCGGTGAGGCAGACCTCGTAGGACTCGCCCGCCGCCAGCTCGGCCTGGCTGGCGGCGATGTCGGCGAGGTAGCGCTCGCGGCCACGGCCGCAATGGAAGACGACCTGCTCCGCGGCGTCCTCCGGGTCGGGGGCGGGCGCCGGCGGCGGCGGGTCGGCGATCGCCGCCTCGACCAGCGCAGCGGCTTCCTCGAGCCAGCCGTCGGCTTCGGCGTCGTCCTCGCGGCCGACCGCGCAGACGTAGGTGCGGCGCCGTACGTGGTCGACCGCGACGACCCGGTTGGCCAGCATCAGCAGGGCGTCCGGCATGTCGGAGCGGTGCACGTTGGGCGAGCCGCAGTCGGCCTTGAGCTCGTAGCCGAGATAGCCGACGAAGCCGCCGATCAGCCCGCGGGCGAGCTGCGGCGGCGCCTCTACAGCGTGCTTGGCGATCTCGCGGTCGAGGAGGTCGAAGATCGACCTGTGCTCGACGGTGTTCCGCCTGGCGCGGGCGATCGAGACGTCCCCCGCCTCGACGTCGTACTCGAGCACGCAGCGCTCGCGACCGGCGCTGGTGCCGAGGTAGGAGCACTGCGCGAGCTTGGTCGGCGCGTCGGCGCTGTCGAGCCAGAACGCGTTCTCGGCCCCGGCGAAGAGCCGTTCGAACAGGTGCTCCGTCGGTGCCTCCCCCTCGATCTCGCGCAGCCGCAGGCGCATCGGCGACTCGCGGACCGGCCCCGGGCCCGGCGCGATCGCGACCCCGCCGTCGACGCTCCCGCCCTGGCCGAAGGCGCCCCTGGTCAGCGGCTTGCCGCGGATCTCGCTGGCCAGCTCGTAGAAGTTTTCGGCGATCGCGCGGCCGTGCTCGGTGGCGATCGACTCGGGGTGGAACTGGACCCCCCAGATCGGGCGGCTCGTGTGCTCGATGCCCATCACCACCCCGTCGTCGGCCCAGGCGGTGACGCGGCCCTCGGGCCCCGGCGGGCCGGAGATCGCCAGCGAGTGGTAGCGGACGACCGAGAAGTCCTGCGGGATCCCCGCGAAGATGCCGGTGTCGGCGTGGCGCACGTGGCTGAGCCGCCCGTGCATCGCCATCGGGGCGCTGGTGACGTCGCCCTCGAGCAGGTTGCCGATCCCCTGGTGCCCGAGGCAGATCCCCAGCACGGGGATCTCGCTGTAGCGGAGGATGTCGCGGCAGACGCCGAAATCGTGCCAGCGTTCCGGCCGGCCCGGCCCGGGCGAGAGGACGATCGCGTCGAAGTCCGAGCGCGAGAGCACCCGCCAGGAGACCGCGTCGTTGTTGACCACGACCGGCTCGTGGCCGGAGGCCGCCGCCAGCAGGTGGAAGACGTTGTAGGTGTAGGAGTCGTGGTTGTCGACGAGAAGCGTCCGCATCACGCCCCCTCGAGGCCGAGACCGCGTACCCCCTGGTCCAGCACGGCCCGCGCCACGCCCTCGACCTCGGGCGAGCGCTCGTCCTCGCCGTACCAGCGGGCGAAGTGGGAGAGGTAGCGGGCCAGCGGGATCACGTCCAGACCCTCGACCGAGCTGCGCAGGTGTCGGCGGTACAGCTCGGACTGGACGACGGCGAAGCGATAGTCGGGGTCTTCGGCGGGCCGCCCGACGGACGGCGCGGAGGCATGGTGGGCCTGTGCCCGCGCCAGGTCCCAGCCGAGACTGCCTTTCTCGCGCAGCAGCTTCTCCGGCTCGAAGTCGACCCGCTTGGAGGTCGGCTGCAGGAGGAAGAAGGCAAGCGCGATCCGCGAGGGCAGCCGGTCGCCTTCCGGGTGGTTGCGACGCACCTCGGCCCGCTCGGGGTCGGCGTCGATCTCCCGCGCCACCCAGTCGGTGAGGTCGTCGATCAGCAGCGCACCCTCCTTGCTGGAGGTGATCGAGGTGCGGTCGCGGGCGACCATGCCGTGGAAGACGTCGTGGGTCGGGGGGCCGCCGCCCTTGGCGCTGCCGTTGCCGTTGCCGTTGACCACGCCGAGCTCGTCGATCAGCTGGCGCCGGCAGGTGACGTGGGCGACCCACTCGTTGCCGCAGACCTGCAGCGAGATGAAGTCGTCGAGCTCGGGCGCCGCCGACCAGTAGGCGAGCGCCCGCATGTGCTGGGTCGGCAGCCCGTCGGAGCGGACCAGCGGCATCTCCTCCAGCTCCTCGCGTTCGGTCTCGTACATCACCATGTCGTCGCCGTAGCGGCGCACGAGCTTGCCCTCGCTGAGGCCGAGGTTGGTCAGCTCCAGCACCTCTGGGAGGAAGTCCGACTCGAAGATCACCTTGTCGAAGGCGATGCCGAGCCGGGCCAGGGTCTTGCGCTGGCCGGAGATCACCCAGGCGCGGGTCTTCGACCACAGTTCCAGCGCTTCCTGGTCGCCGCGCAGCACCCGCAGCATCAGCTCGTCGGCCTTGTCGTTGTACATCGAGGACTCGCGGGCGACCGAGTCCTCGGCGCCGTCGTCGGCGTCGCGCCCGCCGACCACCCCGGCGGCGCGCCCCGCGGTGACGTACTCCGCGTAGCAGGAGCCGACGAAGTGATCGCTCTTCTCTTCGCCGTCGGGCCAGACCTGCTGGTCGCGGCCGCTGTGGACCACGCCCGCCATCGCCTCGCCCATGCTGCGGCCGACGTCGCAGATCAGGCTGCGGCGCTCGACCCGGGCGCCGGCCTGCTCGAGCGAAGCGCCGATCGCGTGCCCGACCGCGAGGTTGCGGAGATGGCCGATGTGCAGCGCCTTGGTCGTGTTGGCGCCCCAGAAGTAGACGGCGTAACGGCTCTCGGCGGCAAGATCGGCGTTTGCCCCGTCCAGTCCCTCGCCGGCCTCGAGCCGAGCTCCGGTCTCCTCGATCCAGCTGCCGTCGAGCCGCAGCATCACCTCCTTGCCCTCGGTCGAGACCTGGTCGACCCAGGGCTCGGCCTCGACCCGCTCCAGGGCCCGCCGCGAGCTCTCGTCCTCGCGCCAGCCCGGCACCCGCGGGACCAGCATCAGGTCGTAGTCCGAACGCGGCCGGAACGGCGAGCGCGCCGACCAGCAGGCCTTCTCCCCCTGAACCGCCCCGTCCTCGATGTAGTCGAAAATGTTCATCCCATAGCCCATTCGCATTCCCGTTTACGAATGCACCAGCCGGGGCTCGAACCCGGATCTCCGGCTTACAACGCCGACCCTTTAACCGATTAAGGCACTGGTGCTGGCTATGTCGACCGTCCGGTCTAACCCCTGACCGGTCGATGCGGCGCGAGCATAACAGCAATCCTGTTCGTCGCCAAATTTCCTGATCAAAGCCGCGCGTTTGTTGGCGCGGCCGCTCGCCGGGAGCGGGCGTTCAGGCGATTCGGCGCTCGAAGACGCACTCCAGGCGACGCTCCTCGTTGTCGCCGGGGACGGTCTTGTCGAGCTGGATGCGGGCTTCGCGGCCGTCGATGCGGAGCGTGCCCACCTGGTTGTCGAAGTAGGGCCCCTCGGCCAGGCGCCAGCGGATCCCGGGGTCGGCGGCGCCGGCGGCGCCGGCGAGGGCGCGCATCGCCGCCGTGAAGGGGCGCGAGAAGCCGGCCCGGATGGCTCGGCGCTCGCGCTCGTCGAGCGGGTTGCGGTACGGAGAGCAGACGGCCTGGTAGGTGTTGCTGCGCATCTCCACCCCGGGCCGGAAGCCGATCTCCGCCAGGTAGGCATGGTGGACGTCCCCGGAGAGGAGGACGATCGAGGCCGGCGGCTCGCCGCGCTTGCCGGAGCCGACCTCCTCCAACAGCTCGCGGACCAGCTGGAAGGACTTGCCGAAGCAGGCCCAGTGGTCGAAGTCGGCGGCGCGGCGCATCTTCTCCCCCAGCTTCGCCGCGATCCCGCCCCAGGCGCCGTCGCAGACCCGCTCGTTCCAGGCCTCGAGGTGGTGGAAGCCCGGCGAGAGCAGGTACGGCACGGTGGTGGCGATCACCAGGTGGTCGAAGTCGCCCTGGGCGTGGTCGACGATCCATTCCCACTCTTCCTCGTCGACCATCGAGCGGTTGCCTTCTTCGAGCACGCGACCCGCGCGCGAGTCGATGAAGATCACACGGCTGTTGCCGACGTCGCGGCAGAAGGTCCAGCGGCTGCCGTTGCCGGTCGAGTCGACCGCGGCGGCAAACTCGCGCAGTACCTTCGTGGCGTGGACGTTGCCGCGGACACGCGGATAGAGGTCGTCTTCGTCCAGCGCCTCGGGGGCGAGGTTGCCGAGGTGCTGGTAGACCCAGTAGCTCATGATCCCGGCGACCGCCCGCCGATGCCACCACGACTGCTGCTGGGTCTCCTCGACCCAGCTGGCCGAGATGTTCCAGTCGTCGCTCATGTCGTGGTCGTCCCACTGCATCGAGACCGAGACGGTCGAGAACAGCCAGCGGATCAGCGGGTCGCTCCAGGACTCCTCGTAGAGCCAGGAGTACTCCTCGTAATCGGTCACCTCTTCCCCGGGCGGGGTGCTGGTGCCGCGCCGCCTGTGGATCTTTTCCCGGGTCCGGGGGGATCCCTCGTCGACGTAGACCTGGTCGCCGAGGAGGAAGAGAAGCTCCGGCCACTTGTCGCGTTCGGTCCGGGTCATTTCCAGCGCCAGCACGTAGAGCGCGTCGTACTCGCGGCCGTCTTCGTGCTGGTCCTTGCTGAGGGTGTACGGCTCTTCGTGCGGGAGCGACGTGCGGCAGGAGCCGAAGCAGACGTCGAGCGGCTTGTCGCGGCCGAGCGTGCGGATCGCGCTCGGCGGCAGATCCGAACCGGGCAGCGGCCAGCGGCGCTCGCCGTCCAGGCGCACCTCGTACTCGTTGAAGCTGCCGCGCTCCAGCCCTTCGATCCGGACCAGCGCGTAGTGGTGCTCTTCGACCGTGAAGGTCTGCTCGCGGCGACCGAGGATCTCGACCTCGCAGGGGGCGTCGGTCTCGACCCAGACGGTCGCCTCCGTTTCGCCGACGTAGCGCAGCAGCGGGCCGAGGATCAGCCCCGGCTTCATCTCTCCTTCGGGCACGAGGGTCATCCTGCCCGAAAAGGCGCTTCGACTAACGCTCGGCGGCCCGCTCCCGGGCCTCGGCCTTCTCCTCGAGCGTCATCGCGCCGGGATGGCCGTCGCCCGGCCAGGGCGAGAGTACGAGCAGCAGACGCGTATCGGACCGCGCCGCGATCGTGCGCCGCTCGCCGGGATCGAACTCGAACAGATGTCCGGCCTGGGCCGCGACGCTCTCGCCGGCGGCCGTGCTCACCTCGATCTCGCCGTCGACGACGACGACCCGGGCGCGCTCGTGCACCTCGTGCTCCTGCAGCTCCTCACCGGCGGGGAGGTGCAGCACGATCGTCCGCGCGTCGTCCCCCGAGGCGAGGATCGTCGGCTGGTGCGGCTCCGCCTCCACGGTCCTCAGATCCCAGTTCTGCATGCCGTTGTTTCTACCAGGGAAACGCGCGTTGTAAACCCGTCGGGGTTCGCGAATCTAAGATGGTCGGGTGGAACCGGAGGAGCTACGCGCCGTCCAGGCGCCGCTGAAGGAGCGCTACGCGGATCGGCCCGAGGCCGCCGTGGTGACCCTCGAGGCCAGCGGCGCCCTCGGCGAGGGGATCTCCTGCTCGGTCGACACGGGCCGGGCCCTGGCCGAGGCCGGCCTCCACCCCGCTTCCGGCGGCGACGGATCCCTGCTCTGCTCCGGCGACATGCTGCTGGAGGCGCTCGCCGCGTGCGCCGGGGTCACCCTGCGCGCCGTCGCCACCTCGCTCGGCATCGCGGTGCGGGGCGGGACCGTCCACGCCGAGGGCGACCTCGACTTCCGCGGCACCCTCGCCGTCGACCGCGACGCGCCCGTCGGCTTCCGCGCCATCCGCCTTCGTTTCGAGCTCGAGACCGACGCGAGCGACGAGGAGCTGGCGACGCTGCTGAAGCTGACCGAGCGCTACTGCGTCGTCCTGCAGACCATCGCCGGCTCCCCCGAGCTGTCGTCGAGCGTCTCGGCCGCCTGACCAACCAATAGAGAGGATCGAGATGCCCCAGCCCCACCGCCAGAAGAAACGCGCCGAGCGCGGCGACTACGGCTGGGTGATCTCGTTCGGCTGCAAAACGACGGGCACCCTGCGGCGCCTGAAGGTCGACACCGACCCATCCTCGGACACCAGCCCGATCGAGGTTCCCTGCGCCTGCGGCGAGACCCACCGCGTCACGGTTTCCCCCTACCGCCGCCGCCGCGCCGCCGACGAGCCGTTCGACCTCGAGGTCACCTCGTTGGACGAGCTGCGCCCAGGCGCCTAGGAGGCGCCTGGGCATCTAGCGCTGCGGAGCGTCTATTTGCCGATGCGGAAACGCAGTTTCGCCGGGGTGGTGTCCCGGTTGCCGGCCGCGTCCGTGGCGAACACGGTGAAGGTGTGCCGCCCCTCGCTCGGTTTTTTGAGCGTGTAAGGAGAGGTGCACGGCCGCGCTTTGCGCCGGTCGAGCTTGCACACGAAGGTCGAGTTCGGCTCCGAGGAGGTGAACGAGATCTTCATGCCGCGCCGTTTCGTGATTTTGGTCTCCGGCGCCTGGACGTCGGGCACCGCATTTTTGACGAAGACCGCGTCGACCGACTTCGGGTCGTTCATGGTCACCAGGCAGGGGGACGAAGAGCAGCCGGAGCCGCTGAAGCCCAGGAAGGTCGACCCGGGCGCCGGGTTGGCCTGCAGAGCGACGGACGTGCCGAAGCCGAAGCTCGCGGCGCAAACGGTCCCGCAGTTGATGGCCCCTCCGGAGCTGGTCACCGTGCCGGTGCCGGTGCCGGACTTGGTCACGCTGAGCGCCTCGCCGGAGCTGAAGCGAGCGCGAAACTGGAAGTCGAAGAATCCCGAGAGGTCAGACCAGGCGGTGGTGGTCCACTGCGACTCGTTGGTCCCGCTGTTGAGGTAGACCGCGCCACCGCCGGCGTAGGCGGTTGCGGGGACACGGCGAACAGATCCCAGCCCGCTGCTGACCTCGAAGTCCTTGGCTGCGGTGAGGAAGAGGAGGTATTTCGAGCCCGGAGTGAGCGGAACCGCGCCGGTGTCAAAGGTGATGTCCTGGGCCGTTGCGCCGGAGGTCGTTCTCGCCGCACTCTCGTAGAGCGCCGGGCCGGTCGCTTTCGTCCCGTCCCAGGCGTAAACCTCGCCCCTGATGACGACGGTCGAGGGAACGAGAACCCGGAACGTGAAGCTGTTCAGCGTCGTCTCGGGGGCGGTCACCACCTGACCATAGTTAGTGGTATCCGGAACGCCGAACGGCGCGATGACTTCGGTTTCGGCGTCATTGCGAGTATCGATCACGGTCGCGGCCGAAGCGGTTGCGGGACCGGCGACACAAAAGGCCACCACGAGCACGAGCATCACTTTATGAAAGTTGCGCATGGCGCGAGATAATTGCATGAACAGCGGACGCGTGCTTTCCGCCTATCGAGGGCGCGTTAACTGGACGGGATTGAACCAACGGCCCGCTGGCTGCGATCGGGGCGTTAGATCGATCGCCTTTTCAGGGCCGCGAGGATCTCGCTCGTCGCTCGTTCGCCCGACTCGACCGCCCCGTTCAGGTAGCCCTGGAAGTCGACCGAGGTGTGCTCGCCGGCGAAGTGGCATGCGCCTTCCTGTTCGCGCTCGGCGCCCGCGAACTTCGTGTACTGACCGACCTTCCAGTAGGAGTAGGACCCCTTGGTCCAGGGGTCGCCGGTCCAGTAGTCGACCGTCGCCCTGCCGTTCCACCGGGCCGAGATCCCGGGCAGCACGGGCTCCAGCTGGCCGAGGAACTTCGCGGCCCGTTCGGCGGGCGTGCCGGTTCCGAAGCTGGCGCCGATGTTGCCGCCGGTGTAGTCGACCAGGATGCCCGCCGTCCCTGGCTGGGCGCGGGTGACGTCCCAGGTGGACTGGTAGCCGGTGTCGGCATAGGTGTCGCCCTGGTTTCCCAGCGTGTTCCAGAAGCGATCCTCGAACTGAACGTGCAGCTTCGAGTTCGTCCCCATGCCCAGCTGCTCGATCGCGGTCGTCTTGACCTGGGAGAAGCCCGCCTTCGAGTAGTCGACGTCGCGCAGGATCGAGAACGGGAGGGCGAGGACGACGCGGTCGGCGGTGAGCGTTCTCGTGCTCAGGCCGGACTGGAAGGTCAGGCGGTAGGAGCCGTCGGCGCCGCGGGCGATCGCCACCAGCTCGGAGCCGGTCGTGATCTGGCTCGAGACGGCGGCGGCGAGCCGGGCCGTGATCTGGTCGTTGCCGCCGCGAACGTGGTACTTCTCGTTCGAGGGGCCGAAGATCCGCAGCTGGCCCTGCCCCGAGTAGGCGAGCAGGTAGAGCATGTTGAGCGAGCTCTGGACTTTCGTCTCCGCCCCGTACTCGATGTTGTAGGCGACGTCCAGCAGCTGTCCCAGCTTCGATTTGAGACCGCCGGGGACGTAGGCGCGGATCCAGTCGGCGATCGACATCGCGTCGAGTTCACGGCCCCGCTGCGTGGAGAGGTTGTAGAGCGTCGGGTAGCTGGCGGCGGAGACGTCCTTGTGCAGCTGCTGCCAGATCGCCTTCAGGTCGTCGGTCGCTTCGGCGAAGGAATACGGCCGCCCGTCGAAGTAATAGAAGGGGTCGGTCCCGTTGACCTCGGCCGAGAGCAGATTGTCTAGGTTGAGCCCCAGCTCCTGGGCGAGCTGCCGGGTCTGGGTGTGTCCCTGGTCGATCAGCTCGCCGCCGTGCTCGGCGATCTGGCCCTCGGCAAAGTCGCCGCGGCGCGTCCAGCAGCGCCCGCCGAGCCGATCGGAGGCCTCGTGGAGCTCCGCGCGGTAGCCGGCCTGCTGGAGTCGATAGGCGCAGGTCAGGCCCGCGAGGCCGCCGCCGACGACCACG
>Ga0247780_1001252_pt1 | contig 16483 bp, 20 predicted proteins | sample UWRJL079202R5_FD_179927 | JGI IMG/M metagenome (GOLD analysis project Ga0247780, IMG submission 179927) | Plant litter microbial communities from Arlington Agricultural Research Station in Wisconsin, United States - UWRJ-L079-202R-5 | ecosystem: Environmental > Terrestrial > Plant litter >... | reverse complement strand
GTGATGGACATCTCCTGCCGCCTCTGCTAGCATGTCCGAGGGGCGGGACGCGGCGGGGATTTGACATCGGGGTGATGTTTGGTAGTGAGCAGGCCGGCGCCTAGTACTTAGCCGCATGGCATAGCGTACGGTGTCGTCGACACCGTCCAGCGTGACCATCTGCGAGCCCCGTGAGCGCGCGCGATGATACTACAGGTCGGCGAGCGTCTGCCCCCCACAGCATCGAGATGCTGATGCTGCCCGTTTCGCTACTCGCCGGTTGGGGTGCTCGTGGCGGCGCCGGTTGGGGGGGCGGTATGGCCGAGGGCGGCGGGGCGGCTCATTCTAGCGATGGTGAGGGTACCTTCAAGGTTGAGACAAAGCCCCGCAGGTATGAGTGGAAAATGTAGGCATAGTCAGCTGCGGGGAGCGCCCGCGGGGTATGATGTGGGAGCCGCACTACGTCAACGCCCCCATAATTTCCGCCCTCCCTCTTGACCAGTTTTCCACCTTTCTAGAATCGCTGCAACTTTACGCGCCCCCTCGTCTTTGCGCACTCGCATCTTCCAGTGTTGTTTGGTATGTCCATACCCCATGCACCCAATACATTCGTCCCTGCTGATCTTGGCTGGGGTCAAGTGCGTCAGGATGGGTTCTGTTTCCTGAAGGTGTGAATGTTGGCCGGTCTCCCAGGGTCGCGCGACCCTCAAGTATGGCTCACCCTCAGGCATCACACCGCTCGCTTAAGGCAGCAACGGGCGCGGATGAGCCGCCAGCACAATTTCCTCAGAGTCATGCGGGATTTGGGGCTGAGATTACTCTCTCTGCCAGGGGGTAACAGTGGGTCCCTAGCCGAGCTAACCTTTGTGATCCCGGCAGAGGAGTACACAGTAGTGAAGATTCTGTGGGGTTGCCAAGATCGATCTAATTGCAGATCCTGTGAGCCGGTTCTAATTGGTTGAGCAGGGAAGTCTGTCTCTTTTATCGATAAGGAATCGGCCAAGCATCAAAGACGGGATAAAAAGGTGTTGGGAGTTTTTGCTGCAGGCACACACACCTTAAAGCCGGGGAGGAAAGGACAGGTCTTTCTTACCGCAGCTCTGACGCAGTGGTTACGCACCCCCTTTTGCCGCATCCGGCGATTCGCTCCATTCTTTGCAAACAATGGCCCTTTCTTTCCTGGCCGTGACCGGATCCTTGTCGGAGTCGTGGGTGATCGTCTCGGCTCCTTCTGCCCTTTTGGGGCACCGAGCACGCCACTGCTCCACAGCCAGTGAGGCCGAATGGGGATAGTTTGGTTGGGTTACCAAACTTCCGCACTGATTAACTACAAGGCTCAACTACCACAGCCGGAAACGCTTCACAACAGCAGCAGCCATAACAACCCAACAACGCAGTTGCCCTCCGCGAACGCAACGCCGTCTATATAGCCGTGAATAAAATCCACGTCCTGGCATCAAGTCCTTCATCTTCTGCTTCGCATCCCATGCGCCGCAGCCCGAGCAGCACTGTGAGCAGCCAAGCGACCAGCCTAGCGATCGAGACCTGGCTAGACGCGGTCGTGTCTGCTACCGAGCCGAGAGCTCCCCATCGCCAGCGCCAGCCACACGTCTCCCCCATCCACTCGTCCCTTCCGCAACATTGAAGCCGCTGCGAAAGACTGTCTCCTCGCCTCAGAAGCCGCCTGGAACACGCGCGTTCATGTCCCGCTTCTCGCCCATGCGACAGCCGGCTTCCGCACACTCCACGCCGAGCCCGCCACAACAGCCCAGATCGCCCGCGGCGCCATGCCGACTACCACGAAAAACGACGGCCGCGATGTCTCCAAAGGCAAGATAATCGACATTGCCATCGTCCTGCGACCGGCCGGCCCCATCCAGTGAAGCCAACACCTTCCTCTCCTGCGCCATCGAGGCCAAACTCGGCACCCTCCCGTCCAACACAGTCCATTCTTTCGCGTCCGTGAACCAAACCGCATACAAGCCGCTTCGTTTCTCCCCCGTCGCCGTCAGCGTCGAGACGAAGGTGGCGGCTGACGTCGAGGCGGGGCGCGTGTAGCTGGGTGTGTGGATTGGGGCCTGGCATAACCGGATAGAGACGTTTCGCCCCCAAAAGGAGAGGAGCATCGTTATGCTGCCGCTGCTGCTGATCACCGGACATCACTGGAAGCTGATGTTTGCGTGAGATCGCGGGGAGGACGGAATCGAGATTGTGGCGGAGGCCGGCATTGGGGACACACTGGGACTGTGGAGTATGTATCGCCTTGTTGCTGTGTTGCGGGAGGTAGCGAAGTGGGTGGAAGGGCTGTATAGAGAGTGGGTGGAGAGGTGGTTTTTGGAGTGAGGACCCGGATGGAGGTACTGGTGTCTTGGGCCAGGTACATCCCGAACGCAAGAACCGAGCCATGCGCAAGCTGCTGCTCGACAAGGACGGCGTCGATCTGAACTCCAAGGATACTACATACGGGCTGACGCTTTCCTGAGCAGCAGAGAAGGGACATCAGGCAGTGGTCAAGCTGCTGCAGGATAAGGACGGCGTCGATCTGAACGCCAAAGGATAATGATGGGCCTCGGCCGCTCTTGCGGTCACGTCTCGCGGGGCATTTGTGAAATCGGTCCGCACGTGACAAGAGAGGAATACATCTCATGCAGACGCCGCGTAGAGGCGAGGAAAAGAACAAGCTACGCTGGTGCTTTGGCGCGGAGGCGAAAAGCACTCACACGATCCCAACAGACTTCAACCCCTCAGCGTCTCAAGGTGACGCTCCAGTTCCGTCACGACAACCCTACGATGGTCAACGGCAACTCCCGCAGGATGGTCTGCCAGCGCCGCGGACAGGCGTTTGTACGCGCCGGCCTCGTCCTGGGAGATCGGCTTCTGGGCACTCGCCGCCATGTCCCATTTCAGCTGGCTGGCCTCCCGGAACGGAGCGAGGACCAGCTGTGGTCGGGTCGCCGTGCTGGCCAGCAACAGTTGCTCCTCGGCGCCCGCTTGTTGCTTCTTGGTCACTGCGCCGGAGACGGTCACCTCGATGCCGCGCATGACGTACGAGTTGTTCGCGGATTCGGAGAACTCCTTCTGCCACACGTCGATGTCGGGCAGGATGTCCTCCTTCAGGTAGACGAAGGCAACCGAGTCCTCCCCGTCGGGAACCGGGCGCACGACCTTGATGTCTTTGATGCGCTTCAGCCCCTCGAAGGCCCCGGCCCAGCAAGGGCCGATCCCGTACGACTCACGAGAGAGGACCCGGTGCAGCTGCGGCCTAACATGCCGAAAGACTCGACGGCCCCGACTCCCGCGTTCGATATCACACCGCCAAAGGGAGGCAACCCGGCCCAGAAGATCATCCAGGTACCCGGGATCCAGCTCCAGTACTCGCAGAACGTGGACCTCAACTTTGCGAAGATTACGTGGCCGCATGTCAGCGTGGCAACGCTCGTACCGACGATCCCGCAAAAGTTCCAGATGACGACGTGAATTTGGGAGAGCTGTCGGTCGCGCAAGGTTCCTTTTGGGTGAGAGATATGCTTCGTGGAGTTCCTGACCATGTACTCTCGTTGACCAGCTTCTTGCCGAAGCTAACCGAGCGCGGCCGGCGTACAGAAAATGTTCCTGTATTCACATACCGATTTATACGAGGCGCAAAAGGTACCAAGGCCTTCCCAAATAGATTATCTTAGATGACTGCCAGCTACAGTCACTAGCGAAATCAGCTTCCGCTTTTCTCTTACACATTTTTCTGCGCACAGACTTTTTATGCATTTAGCCATCTACACCGTGCGCCCTCACACGTGCTTGTGTATCCCACTGAGCGATGCGACCATATGGTAAAGCTGTTCCTTTGCTGATTTGGGTCAGCTAAAAATAAAATAAAAACCCCCAGTCTCTTGAAAATGGCCAAAGGCACGAATAACGCTTCTACAAGTCGACAGCATCAGCCCTGCGTGCATGTGCTCTGTGACTTGTAGTTCTGATCATCTGGAGCCACGATGATCTTTCGTGTGTGCGGTACCGTCCTTGAGGCCAATGCCTAAGCTTACTAAGGAAACTCTTAGCCTGATGACGACAGTTGCCACGGTAGTCGCTATTGCTACCTTTTCAATTACCTAATAGCAGCCTTGCTGACAAATACATAGAAAGCGGTGATTCCTAACAAATCATCTAGAAACTGGTAGAACGTGGTTATGAAAAGCTATATATTGACATTGTCTCCCAGATCCTTCTCTGGAAGACAAATCCGAATAGAATAATAGGACTCATTCTGTTTACAGTTCTGTCGAATCATAGTGCGGCATCGTAAGGTAAGTAGAGACGGCCAGGGTAACACTGGTATAGGCATAACATTACAGTAATCGTACGACGGCCTCGTGGCCTTTCTCAGCAGCCCACGACAGCGGCGTCCGGCCGGAGAAATCATCTTTCATATCGACGGCAGCGCCAGCATTAAGTAGTAATCGTACGACGGCCTCGTGGCCGTTCTCAGCAGCCCACGACAGCGGCGTCCGGCCGGAGTTATCTTTCATATCGACAGCAGCGCCAGCATTAAGTAGTAATCGTACGACGGCCTCGTAGCCGTCCTTGGCAGCCCACGACAGCGGCATCCGGCTGGAGAAATCATCTTTCATATCGACGGCAGCGCCAGCATTAAGTAGTAATTGTACGACGGCCTTATGGCCGTTCTTGGCAGCCCACGACAGCGGCGTCCGGCCGGAGAAATCATCTTTCATATCGACGGCAGCGCCGGCATCGAGTAGTAATCGTACGACGGCCTCGTAGCCTCCCCTGGCAGCCCACGACAGCGGCGTCCGGCCGGAGTCATCTTTTATATCGACGGCAGCGCTGGCATCGAGTAGTAATTGTACGACGGCCTCGTGGCCGTTCTCAGCAGCCCACGACAGCGGCGTCCAGCTGGAGTCATCTTTCATATCGACGGCAGCGCCAGCATTAAGTAGTAATCGTACGACGGCCTCGTGGCCGTTCTCAGCAGCCCACGACAGCGGCATCCGGCCGGAGTTATCTTTCATATCGACGGCAGCGCCGGCATTAAGTAGTAATTGTACGACGGCCTCGTGGCCGTTCTCAGCAGCCCACGACAGCGGCATCCGGCCGGAGTTATCTTTCATATCGACGGCAGCGCCGGCATTAAGTAGTAATTGTACGACGGCCTCGTGGCCGTTCTCGGCAGCCCACGACAGTGGCGTCCGGCGACGATTATCCATAACGTCAATAACCGTAGTAGTTTGGTCCGTACTGTGCAGAGTGGCTGTTGCCAGCCCCAAGACCCCATATCTCGATACAAGGTGTAGCAGGCTAGTCCCTTTTGGTGGACAGTCATCTGAATATCGATCTGTTGCCTGGTAAATGCGCACCCATAATTTTATGATATTGTTTGATAGCCAAGAAAACAATGCTAGAAGATCCTCTTGAGGGATGGTTTTAGCATCGCACTGCTGCGCATGTGCCACCCATGAGGTCGTAGCATAACGCAGGAAGGTAAAGTTGTTGTAGCTTGTTGAGTAACCGATCTCTTCCATGGCTAAGTAGCGTATGCAAATCTTGGAGAACCGAAAGTGTGCCATGATCGCCGCCTCGGTTGACGTTACGTTGCCGTATAAAATTGGGAGACCTGTCTGGATGAAGAAGTCCTTAACAGACTGGTGGATGAACTGGACAATCTGCGTATCACTGACTTCGGCAAGACCGCGGCTGAGCGTTTGCACTTGCCTCTTCATCCGGACGCTGTCGGGTACGTAATGTTTCGCGCTCTGGCAGGCCTGTAACGTCCGGTGCGGGCAATCAGCCTCGATAACCATAGCCCATCGTAACTCGTCTGTTGATAACGGTTGCGTGGCAAAGCAAATCCATTGGACCAGTTTTTTGGAGGCCGGTTCCATATTTCGAATGAGTTGTCGGTAGAGGTCATTGAGGTCCGGAGGGATAGAATGGATTACCCCTTCGATCTCACCCAATCCGGCTCCCTCAAGTTCAAGGTCTAGAATTCGCGTCACAACGAGCCGCGCCCACATAAAAACGCCAGAAGCACGTTCCGTAATCCAGGTTGGAATCGTAGATGATGTTCGCGTCCGAAACCCGGCAAGCTGGTTATCCACGAACTTCGAAATGTCCCTTTGGTTTTCATTCTCGGTGCATACTTCGAACACAGTGTCGTCTAAATCCAGAATCGGGTAATGGCGACAAGAAAAGCAGATACGACAGCCCATGGACTGGGATGGGAGATGCTTTAGTAAAGACTTGAAAATCTCGACAAGCCTGACTGCATTTTCCTTGCCACATTCGTCTAAGGCATCGATAAACAACCAGACCGGGCGAGTTTTTAAAACCTTCGAAAGAGACGACTTAAAGAAGGGCCACAATTCCTCCTCATGCCAGTGCCAGTCCTCGCCCGGCTTGCCGTTCTGTTTGCGCTTTGTTTCAAACTCGTCGACGAGATCCTGCAATGCGCTGGGGGCTTGCCGAAGGACTTGATGAAGGAGAGACCGCCAGAGGCCAAGAGGTGTCCTTTGGAGCTCATCGCCGCGACCGTGGAAGAAGAACGAGAGAATAAGGGCGCCGTCTCTCGCTGCGTGTTTATCGAGAGCATATTTTAGCAGTGTCGACTTTCCAGAGCCGGGCTTCCCCTTGATCCATAGTAGACCTCGGTCGCAAACGGCCCAGCTACTATACGTCTTGTGTTGAAGCAGCCACTCGCATGTCCCCTCGACAGCACTGCCGATATCATGGGTACGGTTCTGCATTTGCGGAAAGGCTAGCGACTTGAGGCAATTTTGCGCGGTCTCGGATAGTACTTGGTCTCCAGGGCAGATTAGCCTAGTGTATTCTCAGAAGTATAGACTAGTTCCTCCCATTTCTACATACCTATAGCGGTGTTCATTCTGCAGAGAACATCGCTCACCCTTTCGTATTCGGGGTCATGGGATGCAAACTTGACAAGTTCGGAGTGTGTTCGAGGGAGTTCTACCGAATGGTTCGAGCGAATACCAGGTGGCAGGCAGCTTGTAGCGGAAGAATAGGTGACAAGACATCGATGAGGGCCGTTCATTTTCCATCTCCCAGCTGAGTCCTATCCCCACCTGTTAATTTAGTTGCTTTACATGCTAGGGGCTACTGACCCGGGCTGCTGTTGGTGATAGTTTCGTCTCATAGAAGCAGAATAAGTTAAGCGCCGTCTGGTCTAAGAGCTTAGCGAAGCTCCGTCCCTGCAACCGTAAGACCTGGGAGTTTATCGCGCTTAGTGATTCAAGCAGGGCACGGTTCGGCTGATCGTTGACCATGGGAATAAGCGACGTAATATCCATTCCGTCATTAGGGACACCGAAAAACAATACCCCAGCGATTCGCCTTACCTGGTCCAGTTCCGAGTTGGACTCTGTCATTTGTATTTGCGCCTCCTTGATCAGAAGACCCCCAAGGCTGTGCCCGAGAAGGATAAGGCGTCTCTGCTCTCCGGATCCCAACAAGCGACGAAGTGCAGCACGTAGTGAGCTAACAAGATCATCAAGTCCAGCAAAACTATTACTGTCCTGTAACCCGCTCTCATATCCGTAAATCATCACCCGAGCGGTAGGCATATCTCGAGGTAGGCTCTCGCTTAACCACATATGCCCATCGCCTTTATCCACAAACGAGCCATACGGATGGCCCCCCAAACCAGGGACTGCCAGCACGTCGACGGTATGGTTGTCGGTTGGAGGAGAGGAGAGAACAGTGATCCCACGGAAGTGCCGATCGATAGCAATCCTGATGGTTGAGGAACCGCGCTTTCTTTTGCTACCAACAAGTGTGTTCTCCAGGGAGAGATCGACATCGGTCGTCAATTGGTCGCCGCGCGCAAGCGTGCGCAGTCGGTGCGGCAGACGTTGGAAGCGGACTGTCGCAACTTGGCCATGCCGGAGGTCGTGTGTTAACGTGTAGACTTGGACGCCGTTGCCGATCCTGTTTCCATCGTGTCCATCGTCCACCAAATCGGTGTGCGGTGGTCGTAAAGCGGGGTGTTGGTGCAAAGCTTCTTCAAGTTTCTCCTCGTCGATGCCTGCTGGCACGCCGCGGATCCTCCATGTCTGATGGCGGGGTTGCGCCGACGCCTCGGCGATATGGTGGGCTTGTTCAACGGGCAATTGCGACTGGCCAGCCCCGCCTAGGCCGGCGAGGGCCACATGCGTGGCGGGCTCGGAAAATCGGACGATTTTGTCGAGAATGTCTCCCTGGTTAACGAGGTCGGGGTCGCGCGATAAGGGGATGGTCGCGGACGGTGTCGGCGGTGTTTCTGGTCGGTTAGCGGGACATCCGGCAGTTCGAGCGGCGCCAGTCTTACCGGGCGGCAGATCATTGATCGAACCAAAAGATGTGGACTGCATTGGCGGCGACATCTCTGGCGTTTGAGTTAGCTGTTGACACCATCCAGTCGAACGGCAAGCCGTCAATGAGGTTCTGCCATGACTGAAGTGGTGCGGCTGAACATTGCTGCCCGAAGCCTGCTGCGCACACCAGAGCGGATCAAGTGCTTCAGCCCCACCCATGCTCCAGCCACAGTCAGTGTGGCGTATCTAATAGCTCAGACAAGACCTGACTGGCTTCGAGATGCAAGCAACTTGACGATTCGGCTTATGCATTTTACACAGATTTCAGCTGGCAGCCAGTTTTGGAGCTGACTGGGTGCCTGTACAAAGGGGTCAGCGGTAGCCGAGGGAAACTGGCCCGTGTGCAGAACAATTGAACATTGAATTTATGGACACTGATTTCTCTATTCTGCCTGGTGCACAAGCGCGTGCGAAGACATACGGTGTGGATGGTTAGATGCATAAACGGTCCGTGCGCCAGAAAGATGTGTGAGAGAAATGCGGAAGGCGATTTCGCTAGCGACTGTACCAGCAGCTCGTTTGCCGGATTGCAACCAGTAGCTGGGGCGCCAGCTACCAGCAGCTCGTTCATCGATTGGGGGAGGGTTACTGTATCGAGCAACGATTCCGCATCTAAAATTCGGTAGCAGCAGGTTGGAAAGCCACTAGCAGCAGGTGTGGCACTTATCTGACAAACAGTTCACAGATGTATTCGTCGAGTTAAGCCAACATGAAAGATCTCAGGGAAAAGTGGGAAGCCACTATGACTACCCTTGAGCTCAAGGGGCGTCCAGCCGAGCCATACTCACTGGCCCCCTGCATAAATCCTAAGCAATCCAGGTCCATACCTAGCCTTCCACTCCGCATGCGCCCTTCTTTCAGCCTCGGGATCCATCTCCTTCGTAGATTGTTGGACATTCCGATACCGCTCCATGATACTATCCACCTTGGCCTCGATCAGCTCTTCCAAGGGATGATCCTTTAAAATATTATCATCCAACTTCTCGTCCAGCTCGTGATCAACAATCATTACCCGGTTGCCAGCGACGACGTGGCGGTTGACAAGGTTTGCGTCAGATGGTGACACGCCCAATTCGTAGATAGCCCCGATGGCCTTCTTAACCATGCTCCGCAAATCATCCGCCTTATAGTCACCGTACGACACGGTCGCGAGTTGCTTCCCATCCACGTCGGAGATTAGTATTGCCCGCGTGCCACCGTCGCCGTCGTCGACTAGGACCTCGCCGTAAAACACCGGTATAACGACGCCCTGGATGGGCTTGAGACGGCGTATATGGTGATCTCCGTGTCAAACTCCTCATCCCAGTCTGGCTTCAAAGTCTTAACGATGACGATGTTGGGCAGAAATGCGCCTGGAAACCACTTTGTTATGCGATGTTGTAGCACCGTGGGCAGCCGCTCTCTGAGCCAGCGCATAACACTTGGGAGGATGCCGTGGTGTACGCGGAGGCGGAGGACGTGGTGCCATATCTTACGCTCGGGTCCCAAAACCAGATCGTCGTCAGTGATGCTTGTGATGGGCTCTGCTAAACCGTAGACTGTGCTCCAGCCAAGCCGAAACTATATGTGATAAAATCGTGTCAGTCAGCCATCTCGCTCTCGCGGTAGTGAATTGCATATTGTTGCTTGTATTGGCGTGCTAGCGCCTGCGAAACATATTGGTTGCAGGTCTTGAGAGACATCGGACATCGGGTTCTTAGGGAATCTGGGGTATGTTTGGAGAGTTGACGGAGCTGGTTGACGAAATTATTCCGCAGCGTGCCTAGAGATGACGAAAATCGAAGCATGAGCCAGCTTATCGGAATATCTGCGGGGTTGGGGACCACTGAACCAACAAATGGGTGGAATGGATATATAAATAGAGGTGTAAACAGATATAAAGGAGAGACTTAATCTAACTGCCTGGAATACCACTGTAGGTTTGTAAGTCGCTAATCAGTGGCAGGAAATTACAATACTGTTGGAAGCAGCCGGGGCTCAAGAGACACGCTGCTACCAGTGTGGGTCCTGGAAATGGCGGTCTTGGTGGCCCACATCGGAGCCGACTTCCGACAACACCGCCGACATCACCGGACGATTATCATTCCCGAGATGGAATTGCGATTTTGCCGGACTGTTTGTGCGTATTTGGCTTTCCTACACCGAGGAACTGCAATAAGGTTCAGGTACCGTCCATGGTTTATCCACTCAGTCCTCCATCGCTCCTGCCTTGATGTCCACAAACAGAAATCCTCTTCTAGCTTCCTCGGTTTGTCTCTACCTAGGTACACCAATTACCTAGGTACACCAATTTCAACATCCGTATTTCCACCCAGGATCTGTGAAGTGATCTGGTGAGGAGGACAACATAACCACCTCCCTGCTTCCTAGCCTCGACCCAAGCACTTTCCAGCGTTTGCTTGCCGTGGCAAAATAAGGAACTCGGCTATCTCTTTCTTTATCATTGAGATAGAGTATGTAGAACCTAAAAACCCATTTCCGTAATCCTCCGGGGCCCTAATCCCATGATACCATCGTCTAGATCATCAGTGTCTGAGCCAGTGAACAAGGATACCTGACAGTGACGTTATTTGCAATGCAGACAAGCCCCTACGCCGGTACGTACCCGAAAGACAGCCAGCAAAGCAGTTCCACCAAGCCAAGCATCAATATGTTTGCTCCTAGACAGACGTGGGAAGAAGCCAGTCACCAGTAGACACATGCACCTCCACACACCGCCCACGTGTGAACAAAGCTTAACCACCTTACCGACGGGCGGGAGGCAGATAGACACAGTTTTTCCGACCGCTTCCCAACAAAGAAGCAGAACAACTCTCGCCGCGCTCGTGGCGCAGCGGTTGTGCGTTCTGGCCTCGTAGAGAAATGGTTAACTCGCCAGATTCCTAATCTGGAGATTGTGGTAAGGTCCTCCGTACAATTCCGTGCCAGTGATGAATACTAAACCATTTGCTTTATTCAGGGTTCGAGTCCCATCGTGGTCGATATGCTTCATACTTTTTTTTTGCCCTTCTCCCCTCGCATGGCATATCAAGGCACCCCCAATGCTAAGGCCTCCTCGCGATGGTGCCGCTCCATTCTGGTGACAGCCGTCCGGTTCATCTCGCAACCATCACCAAGGTTGGGGAGAACAAATATATTTTACTCAACTGCCGAACACTTTCCTAACATGACTTGCTTCCAAGAGAAAATACGAGGACAGGCGAACTGACCAAGCACCCACGTCCAAATTCCAAATGACGCAAAAACGTTGATATTTGTATGAGAAGGCGCAAACTATCCAACAGTATTTTTCTTCCCGAATATGTAAAATCCCTACTGTCATCTACCTCACAACGTCTTCTTATGGCCGTTTAGTACCTTGGCCTTCACAGATCCTATCGGGGTCTTGAGCCCAAAGAGAGTCATCAAGCTCACTGCAGCGATGCCAGTGGCGCCCATCCCATATGCCGCCTCCCGGCCCGCCCACCAGTAAACGCTCGTGAACAGCACCGGACCCATGCCTCTTCCGAGCTGACCCCAGCTTCTCAGGATTCCCAGTTTTCCACCCCGCTCGCCCTCGTTCGCTTCAAAGCTGCTCAGCGCATTCAGGCCCGTGACCACCGTCGCCGACGTTGTGGCCAGACATGTTGCAGCCACATACAGAGACGTCACTGTATTGGTGCGTCCCAGCAGCACAAAAGCGATGAGACACGAGACCACACCTATCCGAACAGAGGTCAAGGGGGGTAGCCGTCGTGTAACACCGCCCTGCAAGAGCGAAGCGATGAGGCCGACGTATCCGAGCAGTCGCCCGTTCTTGGATGAGCTGTACCCGAACAAATCATAGGTCATGAAGGGCAGCGAGAATTCCATGCCGGAGAAGAACAGCAGAAAGGTCATATGCACGAAGTTGAGGAGGAAGTGCGAGTTCGTCCGCTGGACTGGTTTCGGAGCCTCCTGTACCGACCGCTTCTCGCCAGCCGTCCCGTTCTCTTTCCGTGTCAGAGACGGCAGCGTCTCCGGTAGATTGAAGTAAAGATAGACCGTCTCGGTGAGGATAAGGAATAGGGAGACGCCAGCCGCCGTTGCGAAGGGGTTGGCAGCAACGGAGCTGATAGTGCTAAGCCAGGCGCCTAGCGCAGGTCCGAATGTGAAAGCGATGGAGAAGCAAGCACCAATGAGCGCCATTGTCGACCCTCGGCTATCCGCATCCGAGATATCAGTTGCAATGGCGGTTGCCAGCTGGACATTTCCTTCTGAGAGACCACCGACGACACGCGAGGCTAGGAAGGTGCGGAAGTCGACAGCCGCAACCCAGAGGAGCACGGAGAGGATATTCCCCGTCATGCTGGCGAGTAGCGCAGTGCGGCGGCCATAGCGGTCGGACAGGCGCCCGATGACGGGCGAGGCGATTGCCTGGAGGAGGCTGTAGAGGGACTTTAGTTGGATGCATAACCTATATATCCGGGTATGGAGGCCACTTACGAGAAGAGACTTCCCAATGCGCCGCCCAGCAGAACGATGTCATATCGCGAGTCAATCGGGCGCGCGAAAGCAGCCTTGTATGTGTTGAGATGACCAAGAATGCTGGAAAGCAACGTGTTGGAGGGTGGAGCGGACGCGTCGAGCGGAGCTTCAGAGTTGCGATAGAACTCCAGGAGCTTCGGGAACAGCGGGAGGATGAAGGTAAAGGATATCTGCGCCAGTCAGTCAGACAACGCCGGGGTTTGGCGAAAGGAAGCGAATCGAGAGGACATACCAAGTCAAGCAGCAGTGAAACGAAGATAACCTTCAAGACCCGTTTGCGGGTCGCCGCATCGACTGGTGCCATCCCTGCGTCTTTTGGCGATGTGTAAACCCTTGCGCGGAGGATCGCCAAAGGTAAGCCTAAAGCTTCAAGAGCGCGCGGTGCAAACAACCAATTGGGAAAAAAATAGGAATATCTTGCCTGTCACGGCCAGCGGAGAGAGGTATATATAAAAGACTCAAAAAGAACTATCGTCAACGACTGGAAAAGAAGGAGGCGCCTGGCTAAAAGAAAAATATTCGCCAAACAGGCAGCGTTGCAATTGTCGTTGTTTGAACAACGTGTTGATACTGCGGAGCGGACGGAAGCATGGGTAAGGGGGGCGGAATTGGGGTAACCCACTGACCCCTCCATCGACGCGGCGAGGGTCAAGCCACAGATCTAACTGGTGCCCCCAGGCCGCAACGCCACAGGTGTTAGGTAGCGATCCGGACTAGTGAACGATAGTCTGTGCTGTGCCAGGTTCCCCACCGGGTCCCGGGGCCGCTCAGCTGTTGGGGTCGCTTACAGCGACTTTTAACCCCAAATGGCGGAGATCTCACACATCATCACCGAATGGACTTGAGACTCGAAGCTCAGCTCGCCAAAAATAGCGAGCCGGAGTCCAAAGTCCACCAGAAGATGCTGACTGCAGCAGGGCTGTAGCACCGGTCCGCATGAAGGAGCGGTGATGCCTTCGTCCGGTCTCTTGACACTACCCTCTCCCGTCAAGGTGCAAAGGCCGTATGAAGCACTACTAACTTCCTACGTATACGTACCTAGTTTTGTTAACACATATACCGCCAGCCTTCCTTGCACCGGGTAGATCTTCATTCCATTGGGATAGGCCATTGAAGATTGTGGTAAGGCCATTCGCGGGTACAACATAGCCTTTACATTAAGACCAATGGCTAGAGGGATTCAGTCACTAGAAGGACAGCTCATCTTTTTGTGAAACCACGCTGCCCAGAAGCGTCAATACCAATGCCGAAGGCAATTCAAGCCCCTGCCTCTGCAACATCGCCAACGTACGAGTTTCCACTAACCCTAACCCTGACACTGTGCCAAGCTGTCGTGAGAAGTTCGGGAAAGGAAAAGGCCAGATATTTGTTGCAGCCGCAGTAGCAGGTTAGGAAGACCGTCAATTACCGGCCATGGGGGATTCGCCCACTTGAGGAGTTGGTGCTCTAAGCAGGGAAGTAGCTCAGTTAACAAATGTGTTGAGATCGGGCAGTTGGAATTGGGAGACTTGATGAAGTGGGGCACCGGCCGGGGAGCGGCAGGATGGAAGTTTGTCCAAGCACCGACCTTCAACTCGCCCTTAACAATATTTCTAGAGCGGAAGATCGCAAATGCAAACGACGACCTCGCATTCGACAACAGCCAAGCCGCTCGGCGACGAGGCTGCAACTCATATACATATCATGCGCACTTTTGAAGTCCATTCATTCTACGAGTCAGGGCATCTTTTTTCCCTTACTAACCCTCTGCCGACACCTGCAGGGACTGAAGGCCGCGCTTCCGCATTCTGGACAGACGAGGCATGAAAATGGTTGGAGCACGATCCCTCACCGCATTGTTCGGCCGTCTTCTGTTCACCGGATTGAGTATCGGCACTTGACATCAGACGAGAGTCTTCCAGGCTGAGCGATTCAACCTGCCGCGCTTGGCTGACATCCGCTGACGTCTGTCTATGACATATTGCGGCGCTTCGTCGACGCCGTAGTTCATCAGGCTTGAATCAGGCTGGCGTCCACCTGCCGAAAGAAAACTTCACGGGTATCCTGTTCACCGCGGGCTGGGCAGTCAGCTCAGGGTCCCCTGACGCAATGAATGGGGCGATCCAGGCGGAATCAGGGCCCGTTAAGTTGGGTATACCGCCACCTACTAATGCCACGAGTGTGGAGAGAAACCCGGACATATCGGCGATGCGGTATAGGCCTCCCGCGATGTCGAGACTCGCGAGCCTTCGACGCATGAATTCCCTCAGTAGCCACAGTAGTCTTCCCTGCACAGCCAATGTTTCTCTTAATGCACATCCCAAGGGTATATTGAGCTCTCTACGCCGGGTTTTTGGGACCGAGTCGCAGCCATTGCATAATGATCTACGTGGCTACGTGGACGACCGAGCTCGACAGCTCTCCCTTCGCCGCTCTCATCGGCGGCTCGACCACCGCGAGGAGGTGAAGCAATCCCGGGCGTATTGGGAGACATAGCGGGCGCAGGGCCGGTGCCTGCTGCCAGATGTCTGCGATTGCGCCAACGCACGCCAATGTGAAGCCACAGCGCTGGTAAATGCAGGAACCAAGCGCGGAGTGACATCGCGGCACCGCCTGGCGTGGCGAGCTGGCCGCTACAACCTCCGCAAGAACAGGGGACGATCACCCGAAAAGCTTAAACTCAGGGCCGTCTCGCCGGAGAAACGCCTTGAGGCCGTGCTAATAACGGGAGTGTCGTGCGGCCTCGTGTCGTCCTGCCTATGCGTGTCTCTCGCTTCCCGTCAAGGCGCGTGTGTCCGTCCTCGTCCCCAAGCCCGGCGAGTGTCGGCCCTATAGCCAACAGATTAAGGGATCTTGATTGCAAGGCACACACTCGCACCACTTACACGCCTCCCTCTCTCTTTAGCCGTAATGGCCGCCCGATCAGCGTCTCCCACCGCCCAATGGCTTCCCTCTTGGTGTTCCTCTATTTTCGTCATTGATCGGTCAGTCTCTGCCGACGGCGCAATGGACCTGTTTGTTCACCCCCCTCCCCCTGGCGACCGCGTTCAGCCTGCTGGCCGGGCATGGTCATGGCCATGGTCATGATCCAGAGAGCTCGCGTTGCCTGCTCTGCCGTCCATGCTTCCCCGCCCCCTCCTCTGCGGGTTGCCGGGTGCCAGGAAAACGTATTTGAAGGGGCCGATGCCCCCCTCGGTCCAGTCCTGCTTCCATTCTATCTTCAGTGTCCCCAAAGATACCATCCACTCGTTCTCGTCACTCGCTGGATCGGAAAAGGGTTTCGTCTCATAATACCTCATATTCACGACATACCCTTAGGGAAAGATAATAACAACGCAAGATGAAGACCACCGCCTTCTCACTGCTGGGCCTCGTTGCCTACGCGGCCGCCAACCCCCAGGAGGACGACGCCGACAAGAAGCCCAGCTTCAGCTTGGGCGCCCCTCTTCCCACCGGCACCCCGAAGCCGTTCCCCACCTGGTCGCCCCCCACCGAGTGGACGACGAGCACCGTCTTCTCGACCACCATCAAGACTGTCACTAGCTGCCCCCCGACTGTGCCCTCTTGCCCGGCTCACAGCACGGTCGTCACCACGGTCATCATCCCGGTCAGCACCACCGTCTGCCCCGTGACGACCACCG
>Ga0247780_1001250_pt1 | contig 16507 bp, 16 predicted proteins | sample UWRJL079202R5_FD_179927 | JGI IMG/M metagenome (GOLD analysis project Ga0247780, IMG submission 179927) | Plant litter microbial communities from Arlington Agricultural Research Station in Wisconsin, United States - UWRJ-L079-202R-5 | ecosystem: Environmental > Terrestrial > Plant litter >... | reverse complement strand
CAAAATAACAGATGCTCGCATCAAAGAACTAGAGAGGGTGAAGAAGCTCAAGGAGGATTTAAAGGGGAAGATCCAAGCACAGCAGGATGCTATGCAAGCTATACTCGATTCGATGGACGATGATGCATAAGCGCTTGTTCCCTCGTCATCGAAGGCTGCAAAGGATGCTCGGGGCAAAGAGTCGAGCACTCTTAATCATCAAGACCTTATTAATTCCTATAAAATTACAATCGAACGCCTGGAAGAGGAATTCTCCAAGGTTGAGGAGGAGTTAAAAGGGCTTAAAGAGCTAATAAAGTCAGAGTCTTCATAGTTTTACTCTACCAGTGCTAGGAATGAGATTAGACAATGCGTTTCGCGATAAAGTACAAGGTTCCCACAGTGAGGATTACTCCTCCCCCCAAGTGATATTCGGGAATCCGGGGACAGGAGATACGAATCGCTTAATAATGGCGAATAGCGACCCAAAATATCCTCCGCGATCAACAGCAGCTACTTTATCATTTTCGTTCTTCGGTCCGTCTAACACGGCTTTATAAGCCCTACCTTCGTCAAGCTTCGACATAATCAAAGCTTAACGAGTCGGATCTTCCATAAACGCCTTAACTCTCGCATCCAGGCCCTCCTTTCCCTACCCGTAGTACCACTTCCAGTTAATGTAGCGATAGGCAAACCAGTCTATATCGGTCCAATTCTCGAGCACATTAACGATAAGGAAGCCACTATCCACTCGTTAGCGAGCAGCACTTACCCAAACCTCTCAAGTTCCTAGGTTCGTACAAGGTCAAGCAAGCGGTGAAATTGCTTTAGGTAATCTTAGTATACAAAATCGTAGGCGAGCTTGGTTGTATCACAGTATCTGAGCCATAGTGGCGGAATGAAGAATTATCGGGGCACCACGCAGCTCCACTCCCAATCAAGAACAGAAATAATCTTCATATTATCGTTCACAATCAGGTTGTTAGTACTTGGTGCTCTGGGATGGACGCAATGAATCAGTCGCGCTCGCGGTGAACTCGGGACTGGACGACCCGATCCTTCAGCTGTTGAGGACCGCGGGATGCGGACGCCATCTGGACTCCAGCTTGGCCGACGCGCTGTGAGTGATGCGCGATGGAGGGATTCGGTGAGCACGATCGTGTCGGGGTGAGCAACCTGCTACATAGCAGCTGTCGAACAAAGGGGCTTGACCAGAAGTCTGGCAGGGCGGTAAGATATGGCAGAACCTGTTTATCGGTGGCATGGTCCGTGCGGAGCCTGTCTCCTAGCCGATTGCGCAATGTCTCTGCACAGCTCGAGGCGGGCATCGCCGACGGGAGCTCGGCAAGCTATGGGGCCGTCAGCTGCGCCGAGGCGACCAAAAACCCAATTCTCCTTGCCAAGGCTCTGATGGATCACGGGCCACATACCATGCTCGTCGGCAGCGCAGCTGACGAGAAGGCCAAGGAGCTCGGATTGGAAGTAGTGGCCAACAGCTACTTCACCACACCCTTCCGCAAAGCCTACTGGGAGCGGCTTTCCCATTCGGCGCAGCGGGATATTGGTTCGGAGATAGGCACGGTCGGCGCGATTGTCCTCGATAGTTACGGACACCTGGCGGCCGGTGGGTCGACAGGGGGACCAACTAGGAAGATTGACGGCCGCGTCGGCGATACAGCCATCTTGGGCGCCGGCCTATACGCAGACGAACGGTTGAGCGTTTTGTGGTACGTACCTTGCATGGCTCTGCCCTTCGAGACAAAAGAGCGTCGCTAATACGCTGGCGTGCCTACAGCAGTGGTGCAGGCGACCAAATCTTCAAGCAGCTAGTAGCCGCCAACGTCGCCAAGTATCACGCATCAGGTAGCAGCCTCCGCGACGCTGCTCGCCAAGCATTGCGCCATATCTCTGCTACCAGCGCATCCTGTGCCTTGGCAACCATCGACGCCGAAGGCAACGTCGTGGTTGAGTCTACTGCCCGGCTGTTCTCCGTCACCGACGGATCGTCCTCGGGTGCTCTGACCACCCGCACCCGACCACCTTTCCCGTCCTTCCATCTCACGAGTTCTACGAAGATGACCAGCTCCTGATTGGCCTCTCCCGCCACCCTACGACGTTAGGGCACGCGTTGGCAGCCATCAAGTCGAACACGGACTTGTTCTCGATGCAGCCGGCCGGGCTTGTCAATTCTCTGGCCAAGATCTCGACGGCGGCGTCACATCTCCGCAAGTACTACGACGTGGGACGTTGCGCGCTCGTCGCCGAAGGCGGCAGTTCTCTTTTACTATAGCCATTACATAGTCTGAGAAAGGACTAGGCACCGGTCACGAGCCACCTGAAGTAGTTCCACGAAGGATTCCCGGGGTATATCTCTTCGAAAGATGGGCCTATGATGGCAGCCGACAAGCTGCATGACATCTGCTCCTTGATTCAAGCTGTTTCCGGTCTGTTGTTGCCCTTAAACTACCAGTTCGATGGTGCCGAGGATGATGCGAATCTCTTCGCTCGTATTGTCCGAGGTGAACTCCAGCAGTGGCGCGTATGGGAGGACGACCAACATGTCGCATTTCTTACCCCTTTCGCCAACACCCCCGGCTTCACTGTCCTCGTCCCGCGCAAGCATCTCTCGAGCGACATCTTCTCCATTGAGAAAGAACCCTTTACTGCGCTGATGCTATCTGCCCACCGTGTCGCTCAAGTCCTCAAGGAGGCCTTCGGGACAAGCCGATGCGGCATGATCTTTGAGGGATTCCAGATCGACTACGCACACGTCAAGCTTATCCCTATCCACGGTGCAGATGCTAGTAATGGCAGCTCGACAGCGGAAGACGCAATGGTGACGATAGCGCCATACCAGGATATATATCCTGGTTATGTGAGCTCCCTCAGCGGGCCGCTATTCAGAGACTTCGAGTTACTGACGCGCGCCGCGCTTGATATCCGCAAGATGTTCCCCACGGACGCCGCCAGGCCCCCCCGGCTCCTGGTCTGATCCGTCGCGCCACCTATCCATGGTCCTTCGAGAACCCTGGTACAAGAAGCTATTCGTCATCCAGGACACCCTATTTCACACTTCAGTCACCTTCTTCCACAGGACCATGGGCTACAAGTATTGCTTCGTACCGGCGACTACAGACGCTGTCAGCTCGCCGATGGGTCCAGGTTCCGACTCCGAGCCCGTGCCTATCCTTTTTCTCGGCCAGAAGCCGCACCTTGCGGACTCGATGCAGTTTTCTCTGGAGTACTTCCTCCGCATACAAGACGACGTCCCTGGCGTCTACTATGTCAATACATCCTTCCGCGGCGAGGATCCTGACGCGATGCATCTTAATCAATTCTATCATATTGAATGCGAGCTCTTGGGCCCTTTTCACAGAGGGATGGAGGTTGCGGAATTATACATCACCAATCTTGTCTCGTCTCTGCTCCAAAATCACGAGGAGACAGTCAAAGCTGTGGCAGGCAGCACCGACCATCTGCTGGCATTGCTTGAGCTCTACCGCTCTCATGGTCGTAAATTCCCTCGCATTACCGTTGACGATGCTCTGGACCTTCCGATGATGGACAGCAGCTGCTGGAGGTTCGTTGTGGACTCGGATCCGAGCAAAGGACGGACGGTTACCCGAGCGGGGGAATTGAAGTTGATCAAACACTTTGGCGGTGCTGTCTGGCTTACTGAGATGGACCACCTCAGCGTGCCATTCTACCAAGCGTTCTTGGGCGAGACGTGCACGAAGGCGCGCTGTGCAGATCTGCTGCTTGGCAACGGGGAAGTCTTGGGTCTCGGCGAACGGCACGTCTTACCGCAAGATGTGCTTGCAGCGCTTCAACAGCACCAAGTCCCAGCAGAGGAGTACGCGTGGTACATCGAGATCAGAGAACGGAAGCCGATCCTTACGACAGGATGGGGTATGGGTATCGAGCGTTTTTTGGCTTGGGTTTTCCAGCATGATGACATCCGCGACATGACGATTGTTCAGAGGATGAAAGCCCTCTCGTTTGCTCCGTAGTTACTTGGTTCTTTTCAGTGCAGCGGTAGTTTGTAACAGTAATAACCGCTTAGTTCGTTGAATGCGCTGCTGAAGGCTGCTTAGCTCTCGAGCAGACCACCGCCGTCTATGTTTACAACTCCTCCAACCCCCCTACGCAGCTCTCATCCGTATCACTCCTGCCTCGCTTTCCCCGCCGCCCCTGTTCCTGTTACTGTTTTAGATTACCATGGAGGGAGCTCTCCGACACAGCAGTGGACGCAGAATCTTTCAGCGAGTTAATTACCCAGCGGGATAATCGACTAGAGGGATTGGAATTTTTCCTTTTGAGGAGACATACCAGCAAGGCTGAAAGCACAAGTGACGCCCAGACCCCAATCACGTATAGGCCGTACGCAGTCAGGTTCAGCAAACGCAGCAGCCGGGCTCCCAATCTTGTCGCTCGACTTGTGAAGGAATGACCCGGAGACACGTCCTGACAAGCTCATGGGTATCTGTATTGTCGTACTAAAGCAGCACAAACTGCGGCATCGAACCCTTTATGCGATATTCGTCCGTTTGTCTTTTGCTCTTTGAACTAGTTGCGAATATATGAACAACATCAGTTTTTCTTCGCGCTCGAAGCTTTGAAGGGGTATCTTCATGAGAAACAGAGTTTGCCCAGAGCTTAGGATTTCCGGTATGGCCCGTAGCGTTGATGTGGCCCGGTCAATCATGGCCGGGAAGGTATAATGTCAGCGTGACCTGCCTGTCGTCTGTGGCCTAAGGTCCTGGTGTGGCCTGGTGTCCCAGTGTGGCCCGGTGTCCCAATGTGGCTCAGAGTCCAGTGTGGATTAAGCTCCGGGTTAGGTTTCCATTCTCATAGGCTGACTTATAATTTTGTCACGGGCTGGATCGTCCGAGATACGCCTCCCATTAATGAGCAAATGGGAGAAATGGAGAGCGAGAACTTGACCTTCTGCAGGCATCCGGGAGGAAGTGTGAAATTGAAGCACTTGGATCATTTCAGGAATCATGCGGAGAGCATTCATGGCGTGGAACAACTCGCCGTGGTGGCCCTCACAGCCAGCCTTGAGCTCAAACCGCCACGGCCTTTTGCCATCAACAAGCAGTGCCTTCGCGGTGCCCTTCTAAATACAACCAACTGTGGCAGTGGAAGTGAGGCGTGAATGCCCTCTTTGGCTTCGAATCTTGCCTCTGGCGAGGTCGATTCTAGTAGGCCCAAAGTCCTTGATGTAGTTGCAACCGCGCTCCTTGGCGACAGCGAAGCGTGCCTGCGCAAACAGAACTCGTGTAAGTCGGCGAGAAGATTCTCCTTGGTAGCGTAATTGGTAGTAAACAGGCGATGGTTCGGCGGAGGGTTCAGAACGGAGGCACACTCTTCAGGCTTGTCGGGCACGGAGTCATCGGGGTTGAAGTCACTAAAGCCCTCCCAATCTTCATCGCTATACGCGTTCCACTTGAAGTGGGCACTGGCGGGCCGAGCCGAGCAACACCCCAGTGCGTGCGTCACAACCGGCTCAAGCCTAAAACAACCTTCCATCACGACTCCAGCACGTAGACGCCAAAATGCCGGTAGAGGCGCGAGGACGAAGGTCGCCAGCCCTTACACTAGCTCAAAAAGCTGACTCGATTCCAGCGTAGAGTGGAAGTATTTTCAGCTTATCGCCGTCACATCTCCTTCTCTCCCCACCGCTCCCCTCTCCAACCCCCATCACCGCTCCGCCACCACAGCCCATACGCACCTCGTCACACTTTCCCAACGCTGCCGTTCTACACCCCCTCCAAGGATCGAGACGGCAGAATACACAAGATGCACGAGACGGATACGCCGGTTGCCACCCACGCACATGCGCCCATTGGGGGTTTTTTTTTCTCTCACCCCTTTTTGAGGCCCAGTTCTAGGGAATCGAGCATTCGGTTCCGCGTTCGAGGTGCGGAACGGCTGGCGCTTGTTCCTTACTACGCATCGCAGTCAGCACAACAACGTGGACCGATCACCACCATCTTCACAGCGCGAGCGATCACTCTGAGAGCATCGATCGGGACCGGTGGGCGCTCACCCCACATTCCACCTGCCGTTCCTCCTTCCGCGGTGTGAGAACGATGGGTTATCCCGGCATACTGCACCCACCTTATCATCACGCCCGCTATCCCTGCCGCCGCTACCTTTCTACACCCCCTACTAAGAGACTGTAGAGCTCGAGATGGATAAGCCCGTTGCCATCGCATGGCACTCTACACGCTAGCTGGAGGGTTTCCCTTCCAGGCTCAGTTCTCGTTCCTGTGCCAAGTTTGCGCCCGCGCCGTTGACGACCGGGAACGCTCGCCAGAGTTACCCGGCGTCCGGCACGGCCAGCAGCGCCATCAAGGCCAGATAACAGCAGAAGGAGCCTCGGTACAAGAGGCTGCGGCGCAAGAAATCAGCGGCTAGTGTCTTGATGGGAACCGAAGTGGTAGCCACAGCGGTTGAGGAGTAGGTGCAGCTAGAGTAACCGGCGTCGCAGTAAGAAAGTCACCATCCAGCATGGTCACGTCACCTGCATTCCTCTCCTGGATGATCCACACGCCTAAGCCACAAGACAACTTCTCGCCTCCATCTCTCTAGATCTGCCATCATCTTCGTGACCTGGCGCTGCTTCGTCGCCAATGTGCATACCCTGTAAGCCAAAGGCCAGGAATGTCGTATAAGGCCCGCGATCGCTGGTCCACTGGGGCTGGTTGTAGCTGTAAGTCTTCATGCTGTGCCAAGTCGGCCGTCACGTCACGCAATCGTCAGAGAGTATCTATCCGTCAAATATAGTGGATTCGTCGAGCCGGGGTATCCTAGGATTACCTATCACCCTCACGCTTTGACTCGATGCTCATACATGCGACACAGGACTATTGCTAAGGTACTGAGCCTATTTAACTCAAGAGTGATCAACGTCGTGAAGCTTCTTAAATATTCCAGACCTTCTCTTTTTCTCCCACACCGTTACCCTTAACTGCCACTCGCCTGCTTTATAACTGCTTCCATTTAGGGCTTATCCAATCTGTACTCCCATATTCCCTAGCAAGGCCAGCATCACGCATAACAACTGCGAGGCGCTGTGGCAGCGTCTCGTACGGTTTAAAAGCAAGCCGTCGGCGGTAAATCGCCATTCCCAGTCGAGATTGCGCGCCTACAGGCGGAAGGCGGGAGGGGTTATCGAGCCCATCGAGGAACTCGAGCGAGACCATACTGGTGTAGATGTATAGCCACTCATCTCCTAAAAGAGTTGCCAGGAGCACCTTCGAGCCGCTATTATCGTTGTTAAGGTGGACCCGCTGCTTCTGCGCAAGTGCGATTAGGAGCGCAGCAATATACGGGTCTTCACGGGGGTTGTCGGGCGTAATACGTCGCAGCTGCTTATTAATTATACGGATGCCGGGCGGATTGGGGGGACGATGTTCACAACCGACCCCCAGGCCGGAGAGCGTGTTTCGTCTATGCCATGCGATGTCAGATAGGTTGATGTAGCCTAGCTGTGTAAGTGGTGGAGTGCGGGAGAAGGAGTAGCATGGTAAATCGGCAACAGTGCGGCGGGCAAATTGGAAGTGAACTTTGTCACTAGATTAGAGAACGAATTTATCAGTAAGATGTTTGCTAGGGAGACAGCGTCAGAACGCGCTTGCTGCCTTACCTGCAGGGCCCAAGTCCTAAGAGTTGTGAAAGGGCCCGCTGCTTTGCGATAGAGTTCCCGCATGTCGCAAGGGAATACGCTGCGTTGGTGTCGCTACGAAGTTTCGTAAAGTAATGCCGCCACTCGTTGTCGGGGTCTAACACGTTATCAGGAGCAGACGGATAATTTGTGGGCAGCGTTATTGGTGCGGGGAGGGGTTGTTCTTGTGGCAATCCAGGAACGTTGGGAGGGATCAGGGGCACAACAGTAATGGTCCCGTCGTTGAAAAATTCACAGGATAGAAGGCCAAGGTGACGCGCTGTCCAGACCAATGGATGGGTGTATAGCCGTTCGCGTGGGTGGGTGGAGATGATTTGAGAGATAGAGAGTTGACGCATGGTGTTTCTTCTGCGTTGTTTGTTACGCTCACAGGTGTCACGTAAAATGGTAAAGAAACCCAGTCAGGTAGCACGTGCTTTCGACTTGGCCCATACGCTAACATTCAGGGGGGCCATGGCGGCCAAGCCTTCGTGATGCGGCGCCAGCTGCGCCAGCCAAGCGCTGACTCTACTGTCCCCAAGCGTAAAAACGACCCAGGGGCAAGTAAACAAACGCTCAGGCCCAAATTAGAAAGTTCTTCAGAGCTAGCTAATCGAAGTTTCGATGGTCTGAGAGACTGGCGGCGAGCCCGGGCTTGCAATTGTCCCGCTTTGCGTATCTTGTATCCCGTTGATGCGCTCAGATCACTTCCGTTTTGTTTTGTGGTTGGTCTGGATCGCCCTGGTTGATTGTGAAGGAAGGTCCATGCATTCGCAGCAGCGTGCGTTAACGGGGTTGGCATGTGCTGTCGCGTCACCTGTCACACCATCATTAGCTGTCAATCCCGACTCCTCCCGCATTTCGACCCAGAGTGCTTGGATTCGAAAACTCTGGCGTCGCTGCATGGCATTCCCGTCCTGGCCGCTCTCCTCCAAGGGCCCTCATCCGAGCTAGGGATATGGTCGGAGAAGCAGCTGCTGGGAAAATACGATGCCGAAACAGCCTACGTCTGGTCGGCCCTGGCTGGACTCGATGCGCGTCTCCCCGGTGGCCTACCGGGAGATGATGGTGGGGAATCGGGAGAGAGCTAAGTTGGCACCCCTGAGGCGAAGAGACAGCGCCGCGGCGTCGAGCGGCATGTCGAGCTGGGATGGCGTGCAGATAGGATCCAGCCCCTCGGTGGCTGAACAAGTCGCGGCGAGCCCGTCGGCCACAAGCAGCTTCGCCGACGCCCATGAGCACACGCAGCGCAACTCGATGCCGGAGGACCAGACCGTGCAGTTTATCGGCTCGCTGGTGAGGACGAGTGTTAACCGCCTCCCCCTGCAGCCCCAAACAGGCGATAATGATCCGGTCATCGAGTACCGCTTTTCCCGTCAATCGTGGACGGTACAGCTCGATAATGGGCGGATTCTAAGGGCGGTCGACGACGGCGGCCTTAATCTACGCCTCAGAGATCCACAAGGCGCCGGCTTCTTGCGCGCAACCAGCAGCGTCGCCCTTCTCGAGGCCAAGCCCGGGATGTCTGATCCGGGATGGGCGGCCGGTCGTCTCGGACCAACTTCTTGCCCAAATCACAGGAGAGGCGCTTGTCTCCAGACTTTCGCAGCATGATGATCCCCAAGGAACGCCGGCGGCTGAACAGTAGGTAGCAGTACAACACACTCCACCAAGATGGCCCGCTCACTTCTTTCCAGCCAGCGTCGTCATCCTCGCCGTAGTCAGGCAGTACGTCATGCTTCTGGACTTCTGCATTTTCGACTCGTACGTTGACTAGTTCAAGGCGTGCTCACTTGACGACTCCTCTTGCATCACGGCCACACATACGAGCCTTCGATTAACTGTATTATAGAGAATAATATGCAGAGCCCAGTTGTTAGAGATTCTAGCTGCGCGGCACGGCGGTTGTGGGGAATACGGCCTGATATAGGCGCGTCGGTAGCGACGGATAGGGTTGAAATAGAATAATCCTGTGATGGATCTCCAAAAGCGAGGTGGGAACCCGTTTCCTGGCATGTTCAAGCCTGAACAACAGACGTTCGGGCACGCAAGCGGAGTAAATGTGGGCGAACGAGACATTCCGTGCCTCGGTCATAATCAACGAGACCTACTAGAAATGGGGTTAGTTACCCGAACCCTAAGGCATAAGGATAGGAGAACATACCGGCCACTTAGAGGTACCATCTCGGACATGTCCCAAGGTAGCTCTCTGGGCCTGGGCCATAGCGATGAGGAGGGCTGCGATGTAGGGATCTCGCAGCGGGTCTTGGAGGGTGAGGCGGCGCAGCCAGTATCTCATAAGGGCTTTGCAGGGCGGGTTGTAGCGCCAACACCGCCGCGCACCCACTTGCTCATCCAGCTTCCGAGCTCTCCGGGCTCCAAGCTCGCTAAAATCCAGATAGGCGACGCGGGGCATAACCATGTCGGGCTCGGGGCGGGTAGCGAGGATAAAGCAGGGGATGTGGGCTACGCGTCGTCCGGAAAACAACAGACTCACTCCATCTTGATAGTTTCTTATATCTCGTCAGCCTTGAGAGAGGGGTGCAGAAGGGGGGAGAGGGGCCGGGGCGTACTGGTTGTAGAATAGCAAGCCTGTGCCAGGGCGAATGAGCAGGTTGGCAATGGAACGCGCTTTAACGGCACTTACGGGGACAAGGGCGAGCCTTTTTGACGAGTCGACGAGTTCCGCGTCTTCGGTGTCGTTGCTGTCGTCGTCGTCGCCAACACGGGTCGGGGTTTCGGCCTCGTCAAAACGGAAATGGCAATCCAACAGGTCGCATTGTCGAGCTGTCTAGTATAAAGGATGGACGTACAGTCTCTCGCGTGGATGCTGGTGGATCATGTCCAAGACGGACAAGACCGACGATGTCATTTTGTAGGTTGTCAGAGAAAGCGAGAAACGGGACAGGGCGCTATTATCTTTGGATTTCGTTCCCCGCAGGTGGTCCAAGCTTGCCAAGACGGACCCACCCAACCCCAAACCTTATCAGCTGCTTCGTCATAACGCCGTTGCCCCTGACACTCGTTCTTCCGCATCATCTCCTCGCTCTTCTCTCAAGGCACACTGCCTTGTTTGTCGTGTGGCCGTGCCTCTTTATTCCTGTAGCTCGCTGCGTCTGCATGGATGAGTTGACTCGACGTTCCTGACAGCTCGAGCAGCAGCAGCTCGTTCCACAAGACAGCGCCAGCCGCTTGATCAGCGCGACCATCCCAGACCAAGGCTGCACAGCAGTCGCGACGAGGTCGGTCCACGATGCGCACTCCGCGGATCGCCATACTCGTACTCTTTTTCGCTGCCTCCCTATTCCTCTTCTGCCGATTTATCAGCACCACCATCCGCGGTACCGGCCCCGCGGTCCCGCCCCTGGCCACCCAGAAGTCGTCATTCCGAACCTTCTTTTCATTCACGGCGCCTTTCTCGCTCTTCCCGCCGAGCGCTGCCATCAGCCTCACCGATGACAACAGCACCTTCTTTCCGGCGCGGCCCGCTGCATTCGGCCCCTTGCTATCATCTGGCGGGTTGAGTGGGCGGTTGTGGATCGGCAGCGGGTTCACTGATGACAGTCTCCAAGAAGGGGAGGGGGAGGGGGAGCTAGGGTGCGCCGATGTTGCAGGATGGGAGGACGGGAGATCCGAGCTGGTCATGAAAGCGACCGAGCAAGGATCTGCCGGCGACAAGTCAGCTGGCCCGGCCGTCAAGGCGAAGACTCCGAAGCGGGCGGGTCTGGAACGGGGACCCCTTGTGGACCAGAAAGCCGCGTCCAAGCGGCAACCTGGAAAGGGAGCTGGGTCGATCAACGATGGGACAGACGACTATCTTCATCAAGGCTTGCAACAGACAAAGAACCCCCTCAGCGAACCTACGACGAACCTGGGCTCTAGCCATGCCGACATTCAGTCAATCCAAGAAACAGCGGAGATCACTGGGAAGATCGTCCTGCTAAGCCGTGGTGGATGCGGCTTCCTCGAGAAGGTCAAATGGGCTCAACGCCGGGGGGCTATTGCTCTCATTGTTGGAGACAATCAGAAAGGGGGACCGTTGATTCAAATGTTTGCGCGGGGCAATGTTGATAATGTCACAATCCCTTCGGTGTTCACGTCATGGACTACGGCACATCTCCTATCCTCGCTTATGCAGCCTGGAAGCTTCATCGAGGATATTCTTGACGAGAATGGAAATCCTGTCTTGAAGGTACAGCAATCTGGCAAGGGCCGGAGAGGTAAAAAGACCAAGGAGACCGGCCCTCCACCGGCCTCTGCTCCGAAAGCAACAGCGAAACCAAAGTCCGCGAAAATACCGGTCACCCAAGGTGACGCCATGCCTACTACTGACAGGTCAGCTCCCGTGCGGCGAAGCTGGATCTCGCGTCTTCTTAGGTGGGGATCGGACAGCAACGCTGGGTCTGATCGGAGTCGACCCCCAAGCAGCGGACGCCTAGACTGGGTCATAGTTGACGAGTGGAGCGATGAGAAAGACAAGGTCATCAAGAACAGCCTTGAGAAAGCCTCCAAGAACGGTGGCGACAAATCTGCTAGTAATCCCAACGCACCACCAGGGGATGGGTTTCAGATTGGAGTCCAGGACTGGCGCGACCCAGACCTGGTTGGGTCTTCGCCCGAAACTGGGACATCCTCGTCTTCCAAAAGCGCCGGAAAACAGGCTAGCAACGGCCAAACTGCGAGTAGCGGCACATCTGCCAAACAGGCTGGAAAGTTTGGCAGCAGCGGTGCTACTACAGATGCAAACGGGCCAAAGGGTGGCAGCATCACTCCCGGCAGCGGTGAATACGCACCCGATGTTGCCGCGGACAATAAAGGCTTAGGGTCTGGCAAGTCTGACGGGTCCTCCGTGTCACAGGGCGGGCTGATCTCTAAAATCTTTGGCGACGATGACGGGGCAGACTTCGCCTCCAACGATTCTCCCAATCCGTCCGTTGCGCCAGCCCCGATCAAGACCTCGGGAGATGGTGAGAATGGTGGCGAACACGAGGGTCTCTGGGTTACCATCTCGCCAACCAGTGGTGCTAGCCCGTTTTTCGACACACTCTTGGTGTTGGTCGTCAGCCCCCTTATTACGCTGACGGTGGTGTATGCCCTCCTTATTCTCCGGGCTAAGATCCGCAGGCGGAGGTGGAGGGCACCCAAGTCAGTGGTTGAGCGGTTACCGGTACGGACATATCACACCGTAGTACCTACTCCGAGCCACTCCCCAAGAAATCCTTCACCGACGAGTTCCTCACCCACCACACCTCTCCTACAAGGTTCCTCTCGGTCGCGGCCACGGTCACGCACTACTACTGGTGTGCCTGAGGCTAGCGATCTCTTGAGGGTCGATAATGCTCTGCAGGCACCAAAACCAAACCCTCACGAAAAGACGACCCCTCACATTTCGAGTGAGTGGAAGAAGTACATGGGGAGACAGGTGGAATGTGTCGTTTGTCTGGAAGAATACGTCGACGGAATCAGCAGGGTCATGAGCCTTCCGTGTGGTCATGAATTCCACGTCGAGTGCATGTAAGTCATAATTATGTCGCCGCAACTACACACCGTACTAATACAAGGACAGCACGCCCTGGCTTACGACGAGACGTCGCACCTGCCCTATATGTAAGGGCGATGTCGTCAGATCTCTGGCTCGCGGATCACCGTCGAGCCCGCGCTATGAACCGTACTATGACGATAGTGATGACGATCCCGAAGCCTCTGGCTCGGGGGCTAACCGATCTTCGGTGGAAGAAGGTCGGGAGGATGTCGAGCAAGGGGGCGTTACCCGAGCAGCGAGGAGCAGGGGGGAAGGCAGGCCAATGGAGTGGTTTACGATCTTAGCAAACACTCTTGGAAGCAACTCACCTCTTAGTACCAGACGAGAGTCTGATCAACCCAACCGATGAACAGCCTGTAGGTTTATACGGTCTCCTTTTGTTTTTTGCATCTCACGGGGAACGGAGGCACCTTCGGTTACGGGCATGGAAGGGACCGGAGTACAGATTCCCCGGCAAGACACTCTTTTTTTGTCGTACATGCGCATCTTCGATACCTCTTTTGTCATTTTCACTTTTAGTTTTACCTCCCACTCGAACAAGGGTGGATGGGAGGTGTGCGGAGGGGCAAAGGTTCAGTCCTGGCTCCAAAGATGTAGAATACCGCGAGGGATCAGGCAAGGATTATACCCAGTGGCCTCTGGCGAGGCCGAGATTACTTGAATATGATGGTACCTCTCCATTCAACACTTCAGTGATAAGTTCGTTGAAGGGCTAGAATTGCCAGAAAATACCTCAAATACATGACGCAATGCGATGCGACCCTTGCGATCCAAGGTAAGGTCAGTTGCTGAACGGCTGCAGGATGCTTTGCCATCGCTCAGGGAGTTCAATGAGCTAGACGATGGTGCCAAGGGCATTTTAGGCCAGCGAGGTGTCTTGGGGCATCGTTTTCTCCTTCCCCACCCGGGTAACGCCGGGCATGTTGAAAATTCTTTGCTAGTTTGTTGCTCTTTGCCTTTCTTCATCTGAGTGCTGTGCTTAGAAACAAAGGGCATTTCGTCTGTTTGTCTTTAGTACTGACACAAGCGGCTGGCGGAACGCGCCGACCGCGACTCCCGTATTCCACCCAGACAGCCTGTGCCGCGGTTTGGACTGCTGTTTTTTGCTAGCGCTCGGCCTCAGGTTTCAGCAGCCCAGACCACGCCAAGTACCTGTTGGGCGGGGCAATTGTCCCTCTCGTTACGTGCTCACGGCTCAAACTCCATCCCAGAATGTGATCGTAGCTGTGCCGGAAGACGTAGTGCCCATGCGAAATACTAATGAAGCATTGGTATACTTTCTTGTGAATACTATCAACAGCCCTCATTATTTGTACTCACCAGCTCGGAGCTTTCCTCTCTTCTGAAGTGCCCCAATCTGTTCCTGTTCATCACTCGCCCATTGCCTCTTCCTCGATCGACCTCGACTTGGGCTTCTCTCCGCAAACCCACTGTCCGCCTGACTACCATCCCCGGTGTCATCACAAGGTTGATGACGCTCCGGAACACTTACGGCATCACCGGCAACCTCCAACGCCGGCCTCTTCCTAGGAATCGCGCTTCGGGATCGTGAAGCAATAAGTAGCGCTTGGACTTCTCGCGATTACGGCTTTCAAGGGTCGAGGTGCCGGTGCTAGGATCGTAAATGAGAAGGCGCCGACTCGTGATGCACTTCTTTAAGAAGGCGCCAAGTACACCAGGTGAAAAGAGAGTCCATGCGAAACGCGCAAAAAGGCATTCGATGCTGCACCTGAGTGGAAGCAGTTTGCAATTATGGTAGTAGTGGTTAAAGTAACTGTCCGAGATAGGATTGACAATGTGTATGACGAGCGACAGCCCACCCCGAGTCTCCTGCCCAGGTATTTGAGTCCGCTTGGGAACAATAGCGAAGACTTTATCGTTAAAGACCGTGTGGATGTCCGATCGGAGGGGTATTACGTTATCACTGGCGTCAATGTCATTCTGGCTGAACCGATCGGGCGCAATGTACCTAGAAAAAAACCCAGATGTTAGGTACAGGTGTGGGTTGGCAGAGTAAGATGGTAGGAGCGCACTGCTGGAGCTCCTCCCGATCCCACCAATTCTGGACCGTAAGCGGGATAATATGGGCCCTCTCAATCCCCCACATACAATCAGTGATGCGACACGACGACCCCCCTTGTGCTTGGCGGCCAAGCTCTTTCCAAGGCGACGGTATAGTAGCGTGTGGGAAAGTCCAGTCCTCAAAGCGAGGAACCACCGGGTAGGGACGCTCTAGGGCATCGTCATCGGGCAACTGGAAAAAGTACTCGTTTTCGCGGAGGATACTATCGTCGGGTCGCACAACGCGTTCGAAACATTGGGTGCCGGTCTCGCGTGTCGCGAGGAAGCCAGTCGAGGTATTGCCGGTGACGATGCTGCAGGCGACCAGAGCCGTGTCGTAATCGATTCCACCGTCGTCGAGGGCGCGTAAGTGAAGAAGCGTGTTTTCAGCTGCAGGATAATTGGGGTGAAGGATCTTGACGATATGAGGTAGTCGCGCATCCTTCCGCGAGAGAATTATCGCGTCTTTGAGGAGACTTGCCATTTGGGCTCGTGTCGTGATGATCGCGTAGGGTCTTGGCCTGTTTGGACAAGCTTTTGTTTAGTCCGTTGTGCCTCCCATTCACCACGTCCCCCCACTTTTGGCGCTAGTGGAGGGGCAGCCTTCATTGTGAAAGTGGGCAAAATCTTGCAATTCTTCAAACTGTAATATCTAACCACGCAACTGCCATTTCAAGAGTAGATAGAATGAAAAGCGCGCTTTCAAACGATATAGTTTGCGCGAGGCTTTAGCCACGTCCGCCGCCAAGTCACACTCCAACCCGAAGCGCAAGGACGCTTTTGCGGCGCCCCCCCCTCAAGCCCCTTGATCGAGCCCCCCCGCCGCCCCGACCGCAGCAACATTTTTTGCGTTTCAGCTACCTCTCGCACAGACAACCCCGCTAAATGCATCAAGGTGTCACTTGCCGACATCCTAACTATCTTTCTGTTCACAAGAGATCCCCCGTCCACGACTGCGTCATCGACGTTGACAGTCATCTCGGCTGCCACCGATGGGTTTGCTCATAGTGGTGATGGGCTCCGATCAAAGAGGAGTGAGATGCCGTAGCGAAACGGAGCTGATTCCAGGCAGTGGTCGCTGTGTAGGGAAGATTCCTTCCACCCGTGGGAACAAGCTGAGCAGTCGGGTGAGTCGTCGTCACTGAGGCTTAGATCAATGTCGGAGTCGATGTCCCGGGTGTGCTGGGACTGGCGTACATGCAGCAGGAGCAGTGGAGGTTTGTTTGGAAAAACCCGTCCGTTGGTGCAACCTC
>Ga0247780_1001249_pt1 | contig 16539 bp, 18 predicted proteins | sample UWRJL079202R5_FD_179927 | JGI IMG/M metagenome (GOLD analysis project Ga0247780, IMG submission 179927) | Plant litter microbial communities from Arlington Agricultural Research Station in Wisconsin, United States - UWRJ-L079-202R-5 | ecosystem: Environmental > Terrestrial > Plant litter >... | reverse complement strand
TCCCCTCCTCTATTAGCGCCGACCCCATCCCCCTCCTCCCCCTCTAAAGCCGACATGGAAGCCGCCACCCCAATCCACGCCACCGACCCCATCTCCAAAGTCGTTGTCGACACCGGCCGGCGCCACACTTTCTACGCCAACTCGCGCGGCGTGCGCTTCAACCTAGTCGCACTGCACCGCATGAACATGCACTACCTACGCAAGCGGCTAATCGACGAGTCCGCAAAAATCTTTACCAAAGGCTCCATGGACGACGACAACTCGAAGGTTTTGACGGATTTGATGAGGGATTACTGTTTGTTATCCTACCTACCTACCTACCTTGTGTGCTGCTTGGGAGGGGGAGGGAAGGGAAGGGGCTGACATCTGATGCCGACAGGTACGGCGGTTCGGGACCGGGAATGCATGCGCGACCAGGCGTATCGTGACTGGAAGAGCAACCCGTTCCATCTCAAGTCTGAGCGGGAGATGGAGCACGGGCTGTTTGAGTATCTCCAGGCACAGGGCGTGGAGCCGGAAGCGCAGATGCTCACGGACGAAGACCGCCTGACGCCGACGCTGCCCGGGGGCCCGTGGGATTATCCGTCTTCGCAACGGAACCGCAAGGAGCGGTACGCGCTGACGATCCTTGGCAGTGTGATCATCGTGGTTCCGGTGGTGGTTATGGCGTATGTCCCGGGGCTTTTGGCCAGTATTTTGACTGTTGGCGTATGCACCATGTTCTTCGCGGTTGCAACGGCCTACTTCTCTCCTACCAAGCCACCGCTGGAGCTCATGATTGCGACGGCTGCGTACGCGGCTGTCTTGGTTGTGTTTGTGGGGGCGTCGATCCCGGAAGCGGGCCAAATCCCGGGCAAGTCGCTGGGTAGAGATGTGGCAGGATAAGTTGGTTGGAAGGCAGGGGATGTGAAGAGTGAATATGCAATGCTCTACCCAAAACGAACACCCTGAACCCAATTCCACGGCCCATGGTATGTAACATACATTTACAGGTATTTCTCCACCATATACAGGGTAGCGGAGCTGAGGAAATTCCTGAACCCAGTCTCGATGGCCCGTCTATACCGCATGTACATCACTAGGCCGCCCGCGATGAGTAGCAGCCCGACGCCACCGATGAGACCCCTCACCAGAACCCTGCCCTGTCTCTCACTCTTCGCCACGACCTCTGAGTACCGCTCATTCCCAAAGGAGACTCGCGAATACTTGGTCTGCCAGCCCAACCGGGGGACGTACACCGACAGCCACTCCTCGAGCGCCTTCCGCAGCCGGTACGTAGGAGACAACACCGATGCGCGCATCTCGACGTAGTTCTGCAACGCTAAATCGTTGATGGCATGCGCGTCTGGTACACGCACCGCGGTGTACTCGGCCAGTGCTAGCTCACGCTGCGATGCACGCGCGGCAGCAGGCGAGACGCCCCCAGCTTCAACGGCCAGAGAAGAGTCAGCAGCGCGGGAATGCTTGTCGAGAATGTCGAACAGAATGCGGACATCCTCCAGCCCGGCGTTCATGCCCTGGCCGTAGAAAGGGACCATAGCGTGAGCGGCATCGCCGACGATGACGGCCGAAGACGAATGGTGGTAGGGCTGGCACTTGATGCTGATGAGCGGGAGGTGTGGGTTTTCTCGGAACGAGGTGATGAGCTCTTCGGGGGATATCAGGGAAGTAACGCCTGGGAAGTGCTTGTCGAAGGCGATGGGGATCTGCGTGCCCTTGGGATCGGCCTCGAGGTACTCGAAGAACGCGGCAGGGGCAAAGAGGGTGCAGGTGAAGGAGCCGTCCTAGACCCGTGTTAGTTGGATACTTCGGGTTCCTAGCGCCGCCGTGACATACCTCGCTGGGGATGGCGATGAACATGAAGTCGCGGCCGGGCCAGATGTGGAGGTGGTTAGGGGATATCCTGAACTTTGAACTGGGTGTCGATCGAGGCGTCGCCTCCTCCGGCTGGATCTGGAACTCACACCAGAGCGTGTCGATGTACTCCTGCTGGTAGTTCATGCGAGTGTACTTCATCAAATGGTACCTGACGGCTGAGTGTGCGCCATCAGCACCGATCATGAGGTCAAAGTTCACCTCTTTCTCCCGAGGCTGCGTCTCCGACACGCCCTTCCCGAGCACCTCGAACCAGGCCTTGTTCTTCCGGAAGTCGGCGCCTACTAGCTTGTGGTTGAAGAAGAACGTGACGTTTGGCATTTCCTCAAGGATGTCGAGCAGTCTCTTGTTCAGACCGCCGCGGTCGATGGCGAGGATGGCCTGTGGTGTGAGCGCGCGTCCAGCAAGAAGGCCAGGAGAGTGGGGGTGTTTACCCGACCATGCACATCGTAGTCCTGAGACTCCTCATAGAGGTCGCCGTTTGGTCGTTGCCCATGGATCATGCGGCCGCGCATGGGGATGGTTGCGCCCATGACATGGTCGATGAGCTTCGGCTGGCCGGCGTGGCGCATGGCATTGATGCCGCGCTCCGAGAGGGCCAAGTTAATGGACCTTGTGAAGTTGAGCGGCGTTGTGGAGGGATCCCGGAGATCTGCACATTGTTACTACAAGGCCTGGGGATATGAGCCGGCACAGTGGTGTTGGGATGATGGCCAGAACTGAAAGGAGATTGAGAGGCACAAGTGACGAATGGGGGTTGGGCTGATGAGCAAGCAAACGCGGGACCTGCGGGACTCGACTGACCACTTCGAAGCTCGTAAATCTCCACAGCATGGCCTCTGCTTGCGGCATACAGCGCAGCCAAAGAACCCACTGGCCCTGCGCCAACAATGATAACCTTCTCTGTGTCTCCCATCTTGAAGTTGAGGGGTTTGCCGAAGTGCTGAGACAGTCGCGCAAACCAGCGGCCTAGATCCGATCATCAAGTGTCCGCCGGCTATTGTCGGACGCAATTGTCGCGACGAACGGACAGGCCAGACTGGGTTAGGTAAGCATGCTTGGCCGCCCGTGCGGCAGCTAAAAACAGGACCCCTGTCCTTGGCGCAAGTGCCCCGCCACGTCCCGCCGGCGCCTTTTGCCTCACATCCATTTGACAAAAAATCGTCGAGCAAACCACCAGCAGCAACCACCTTCGATCCGAGTCTGCAGCAAGGATATTATTACGACACATTGTGTAACTACGAGGATATTCCCGTCTAGCTCGAGTATACCGTGCCCCGAACGATCAGTCTCCGCGATCACCATGACCACCGAGCCGCCCACGAAGCGGAAGTGTCTGAGCGCCGATTGCGACAATGACAGTGGCACCTTGCAATGTCCCAAGTGCCTGAGCCTGGGCATCAAGGATAGCTTTTTCTGCTCTCAGGAGTGCTTCAAGAAAAACTGGGTACGTGGAACAACAAGGCGCCCCTCTCTACGACCTGTGGCCTGACTCTCCCTTCTCTCTCAGAACACACATAAAGATATGCACAAGCAAGAATCAAGTATTTTCCGACGAATCTTCCCACCGAAGGCAGTTTCTTACATTGACCCAGAGACAAACTACTTCAACCCGTTCCCGAGCTTCGCTTTCACCGGCCCCCTTCGGCCCGTCTACCCGCTCTCTCCTCGTCGCGAAGTTCCCAAATCGATCCCGCATCCAGACTACGCACAGAGCGGCATCCCGAACTACGCCCGGTCACGCTCAAACAAGATTGATATACTCGACGCAAAGGAACAAGATGGCATGCGGAAGGTGTGCCGGCTGGCTCGGGAGGTTCTCGACATCGCCGCTGCCGCCCTCAGACCCGGAATTACGACAGACGAGATCGACGAGATCGTGCACAAGGCTTGCATCGAGCGGAACGTGAGAGAATTCTCCACTTGGATGGGCTGAGAACAGCGCGCTGACAATTGAGCAGTCCTACCCGTCACCCCTGAACTACAACCACTTCCCCAAGTCCGTCTGCACGTCAGTCAACGAGGTCATTTGCCACGGCATTCCCGATAAACGGATCCTGCTGGACGGAGACATCGTCAACCTCGACGTGACTCTCTACCACGAGGGCTTCCACGGTGATCTGAACGAGACATACTACGTTGGTGATCGGGCGAAGGCGGATCCCGACACTGTTCGCGTTGTCGAGGCTGCGCGTGAGTGTTTGGACGAGGCCATCAAGCTGGTAAAGCCCGGCACTCTGTTCCGCGAGTTTGGCAACGTCATCGAGGCCCACGCCAAGACCAAGAACTGCAGCGTCATCCGGACTTATGTCGGCCACGGCATCAACAAGGTGTTCCACGGCCCTCCCAATATTCCACACTACGCCAAGAATAAGGCGGTGGGCGAGTGCAAGCCTGGCATGACCTTCACAATCGAGCCCATGGTTGCGCTGGGCAAGTACCGGGACGTCACATGGCCTGATAACTGGACGAGCACCACGATTGACGGCAAGAAGACTGCGCAGTTCGGTATGTATTCCCATGCGCCTAAATTTCGCCTTGAAGATATTAACAGAAACGCAGAGCACACCCTGCTGGTGACGGAGACTGGTGTTGAGGTCTTGACGGCCCGGAAAGCGGATTCGCCCGGTGGACCTATCTCAATCCCAGCAGCAAGCGGGACAAACGGGGCGAAGTAGGCGTGTACTTCGTTTATAATATATAGCTTGGTTATCAACGTTGAGATGACGAACTGTCCGGCTGCGGAAAATCATCGGCCACCAAAAGCTTGTGGTTGATGGGTGGGGCCGAGCCCAGCCGTTGGGGGGCTGGATTCATAGCGACATCATTGATGGTTTGGTCTCATTTTCAGCGCCGCGTGCTGCCACGACAAAGGATAGCCGTACGACCCAATAGGTAGTTCGGCACCATTGTCATGTTGTACACTACTAAAGCGTGCCTCCAAATTGGAACCGTGAACCAGTGCTCAAATCAAGAAATCGCCTGCGTTGAGGCGGCCCCACACCTCGCCCCTCATTGCGCAACAGCGAAAATGATGGAAGGCGTCACGGGCGTCAAGGCCCCCCATGCAAAAAGCTTGGGCCACCTTAAAAATCCAGCCGCCTGTCTGTGCTCTTTCATCATGGGTGAGGACTCGGCTTGCCCCGACCACCGACCTCCAACATTCGCATCACTCCCACCACGTGTGTCAATCCTCACCTCCATCCTGCTCTTCTGCCTCCCAGCCACGCACCTGCGACCTCTCTTGTTTGAGTTTTTTCTCTCGCCGCAAAAAATATATCCTTGCGATCGAACCCGACATCGGCGCGAAAGCACATACGACCGCACAATTAGCTCCACGCATCCGCAGCTCCTCCCTGCCGAGCATCGTCAGCAGATTGAACAGCTTCGACCAACACCGACGTCGCGCGCAACAACATCGAAGCCCATACTCCTAGAGAAGCTATCACCGGCCCTCGCACAAGACTCCGACGTGCGCGCCCGAAACTCCTATCCGTCCGGCCAAACCTCACATAGCTCTGCTCCAGCTCTTTGTCGCACAGAACCGCCAAGATGTCGGGCGAAGCGTGGTTATACCTCTTCGCCGTGCTCATAAATGCCGTCAACCTCTTCCTACAGGTCTTCTTCACCATCATGTACAGCGACTTGGAATGGTGCGTGTCTTCCACCCCCGAATCACCCGGCTGCGCAAGCTACGTCTGCCTGCGGCGCCTCTTCCGGCCACCTCTCCCGATAACCTCTTGCAGCCTGCTGACTCGATACGTTTTCTAGCGACTACATCAACCCTATCGATCTCTGCAACCGTCTCAACACCTACATCATCCCCGAAGTCGCGGTCCATGGATTCTTGACGTTCATGTTCCTTATCAACGGATACTGGCTGCCTCTCATCCTCAACCTCCCACTCCTAGGATACAATGTTAAGAAGTACGTCACCTACCTGCCGCCTAGTGCGAAAATACCTACGTGAGGATTGGAGTTGCTGACTTGACCGCTAGGATTGTGGACAATACGCATCTTCTTGATGCGACCGAGATCTTCCGGAAGTTGAACGTGCACAAGAAGGTAAGAGGCATTAAATACAGACTTTTGCTCTGGTCGAAGCAGAGAAAACTGACACTGTCACAACAGGAATCTTTTACCAAGCTCGGTTTCCATCTCATCCTGTTCTTCTTCTATCTGTACAGCATGATCGTCGCCCTGATCAAGGACGAAGCCCACTAAGCGACCGTCAAACGTCACGCCTGGGCCTAGGATAAGGGCTCAACACACGAACCCAAATCTCCCGGGCCCTTATATCTAAGGAGGAGAAGCAACTCCCTTCGGGTACATAATGGCAGTGGTGGACGGCAGGCATCAGAAACGTTGGGCCAGCATACCAGATAGACGGAAGATGGGATTGCGGACGGGCCGGTTTTTTTGCACGTTTCACACGGCAAGCTATGACGCGATGAAAGGACACGGCGGGCAGTGATTCTCGGGATCGAGCCTTTTTTACAGCTTTATCACAGCAGGAATGGAGGGTTGATGCCTTGTTTGCGAAGACTTGGATCTGGATAATGGACACATTTTGACCTGACGGCTGGCCCGATATCACGGCGGGCTTCATGAATGGGGTTCACAGATGTTGTCAGTGTTGAAGATTGCAGATAACAGATGAGGTACCCGGATACCCTCCACCACACGCATCCGTCATGCGACCCCCTTTCGTACACTTGGCGTGTTTATGTGCCCACACATAGTACAACGCCAGTTTTAGGCTCAATTATCCTTCGATTGAACGCCTCGCCTCAGCTGCGGCTGGTTACCCTGCACTCTAGTAGTGACGAAGATAGGGAATCTTTTAGCTCTCTCGTAGAGCTCGCTTTAGCCGCCATTGACCCTGGTCTAGTCTTTTGTCATATTAATCCGGCGTTAGGTAGGGTCGGTAGGTTAATGTAGCTTCAGCCGCCTCCCCCTCTCGGGACTGCGTTGCATATCTCGTTCTCTTCTTAACGTAGACTATGAGGGAGATCTCAACGAGCACATGAGAAACACCAACTTCCGCCACAAACAAGGGAGTCCCCAACATGCGTCCACTCGCCCCACTCCTTGCCATCCAGACAGTCGCTTCGGCATCAAAGTTCCAATACTCGATTGAGAAGGTCGGTCTCTTCTTGCAGGAGGACGCGAAGATCAACGCAAACCCCCCTAGCTATGCAAGCAACCCTGACTTCGGTCTTCTGAGCCGAATCTACGACACCGATACAGCCTTCGATCCTTCGGGGAAGAGGACACAATGGGAACGCTTTACCCGCTACGTCCAGTCTCTCAACGACGGTAGCGGCCCAGACACACACTACAAAGTGCTGTACATGGCCCGTCACGGAGAAGCTGCTCACAACATCGCCCAGACGTACTACAGCGCAGAGTGCTGGGAGGTATGTCTCCCTATCTCATGTAACACGCAGCTTGTCTTACTTGAAAACAGTGCTACTGGTCTCAACAGCCAGGAAACGGCTCGGCGACATGGTTGGATGCCGAATTGACCCCCAAAGGCCATTCCCAAGTAGCAACGGCGCATGATTTCTGGAGCAAGGCCCTTGCTGAAGCAAAAATACCAACTCCCCAGAGCTTCTATGTCAGTCCCATGGCCAGAACTCTCAGCACCGCGAACGAGACCTGGTCAACACAGTCAATATGGGATAACGGCCAACAGTTCGCCCCGACGGTCAAGGAGGTAGGCAGACACGCGATGAAAATCCCACGACCTCAACTTGAATCCAGCACCCAGTGACATTTCCCCTAACACTTGCGTACCTAGTTACTCCGCGAAACCATCAACGCCTGCACCTGCAGCTGGCGCCATCCCAAGACCTGGATCGCCCAGCGCTTCCCCAGCTACAAATTCGAGCCCGGATTTACCGAAGACGACTCATTGTGGCATGCCGGCGTCATCACGGAAGGGCAGTCCTCGCCGGCACAGCTGCATCGCGTGCAGCAACTTCTCGACGACGTGTTCTCGACAGATGCCAACACGTTCATCTCGTTTACTACCCATGGTGTGGTTATCAATCCGATTTTGCAGGTTATTGGGTATCCGAATCCGAGTTTTAATCTTACGACTGGCCAGGCGATACCGGTGCTGGTTAAGGCGCAGAGAGTTGAGGATGGTAGTGCTGGGTCTCAGGGGGAGATTGAGCCTCCGTATCCGGCTAAGACTTGTGGTTCTTGTTAGTGGGTGGGAGGGCGATGTGTTGAGGGGCGGTACGCGTGTTTGGAGGAGGCAGTTGCGATAGGGAAATTGTTAGGGTTTGGGAAGTTCCTGGCACATTGAATTTGAGCCAACCTTCGCGACCTGCAAGTAGGTAAAAAGGTACCAAAGCTTTTGGGCCAAATTCAGCGGATTTCGACGCAGTAATTAGTCTTTGGAAATTTCGATCCGGGCCATTCTCTCCCACCTGGTAATCGCCGCCACATGACAGCTTTTAGCAACAACAAACGAGACTGAGGCTACAGAACAAGGAGACATATTCTCCTTGGAAGAACGGGTCTAACGAAAGCTCGCGTGAAGCAGTTCCCTGTACAGAGAATGGCATTTAGGCCCTCTCTCACAGTCCCGGGGAGCAGGTGGCAATCCCGAAGGGCTGCTTGTCAGCCGCAATGTTCCCCTCAGTTGCACAACGCCATCCGGATTTGTTGGCGTTGGAATTCTTCGATCCTAAATTTATCTTTTAGTTTCTTCACCTACACAGTGCCACGATCACAGCCATGGAAAACACCTGCAAGCTCTGCACAGCTTTCAACGAGCCCCCAGAGGCCGCGCCCGACAAACCACCACCGACCTCGCGGTACTTGTATCTGCCGGGTCAGTTCTCGGATTTGATATCGAACAGGGAAACCTGCGCTTTTTGCAGGTTGATCTCTGATGGTATCGCCGCCATATATGGCTGGGGGCCTCAACAAACCAGTCCTCCCTCTCGTCTAAAATATCCCCCTTACAGCGTAGAGATCAGGCGAGACTATCTCGAGGATGCGACGGGGCCGCTGGTGGTTACACTTCAGCACGTGACGCTAGGCAAGCTCCAGTTACAGTTCTACACGCCGATAGACTCTGACCGCTCGCCCTGGGAGGCCATTGGGCAAGGCCACAACATCTCGCCCTACGGACTCTCGAAGAATTGTATCCAGTTCATCAAAGGATGGCTCGAAGCGTGCACTACCTCTCAAGGACAAGGGAAGCACCCGCGCTGCACGCCTCCCGAGCTTTCAGATCTGCCATCGCGCGTCATCGATGTCGAGCTTCTGCGCCTCCATTGCAAGGAGCCGGACGAAAAGGCACGGTATGTTGCTCTGAGCCACTGCTGGGGCTGCCAATGCCCGATCCAAACTACGACCGAGAACCTGGATGAACATGTACTCGGCCTCCCTGCGCTTCCGCCAACGTTTGCCGATGCCGTTGCCGTGACCAAGGCGCTAGGGATCCGCTACCTCTGGATAGACTCTCTGTGTATCGTCCAGAACTCCAAGGAAGACTGGCATGCCGAAGTGGCGAGGATGGCCGAGGTATACGAGAACGCCTTCTTCACCATCTCGGCTGACGCGGCTGCCGATGCCAACGAGGGATTCCTGCGGTACCCGAGCCGGTCATTCCAACCGGAGACAGCCATTTCATATTCCTACACCAATCAGGACAACAAGCCAACCGAGGGAATCATCCGAGTCCGCGAACGAGGGACCCAAGCCATGATGCTTCCCTTCCATTGCACGCCCCCAAACCGAGGACACCCTCCCAATGACAACCCACTCAACCAACCAGGAGATGCCGAATTGGCAACACCATCGCATCCCCAACCACCAGAGAACAGGAAACAAGGACTCAGCGGCCCCTACATGTACATGATTCGCCCTCGACCAAACCCCGGAAATACCCCTTCCCCCTCCGCCCCCTCCGCCCCCTCCGCCCAGTTCCAGGACCCCGACTCCCGCCTCCCCCGAAGCAAGCTCTCCACGCGCGGCTGGGTCTTCCAAGAGCGCGTCCTAGCCCCTCGAACGTTACATTTCTCCCAGTCCGAACTCGCCTGGGAATGCCAATCGACATGCACGTGCGAATGCTCGGCCACCAGCGTGCGCAACCACCTGCGCGCAAGTCTTCTCAAAGATTCCCTCACCGTCATCCCGGGCCGACACCTCGACGACCGCTGGCGCAACGAGATTGTGCAGGAGTATTCCTGCCTGGACCTGACGGTCCCGTCGGATCGACTGGTTGCACTCTCGGGATTTGTGAAGAGGGTTGTGGGTTTGAGGGGCGCGGGGGATGTGTATCTCGCGGGACTGTGGAGGGCGTCGCTGGCGAGGGATATGCTATGGTATGTCCGGCCGCCGCCGCCGAGGGAGGAGGGGCGCGGCGGTGTCTCGGTGCTGCATAGCGAGCGCGTGACGCCGTACTGCGCGCCGACGTGGTCGTGGGCGGCTGTGACTGGGGCTGCGGCGTATATATGGGATGATAAGATTGATCGAATCAGTCATACCTTTCAGATTCGGGCGGTGGAGGTTTCCGTTCCTGAGGCGTCTGGCCTGTTTGGTAGCGTCCGGGAGGGCTCGCATCTCGTGGTCCGCGGGGTGTGCTTGCGGGCGCGTCCAAAGCGCGTGATGGGTGCGAGACCCATTGAGGTGAGGCTTGATATCCTCACCGGGGCGTCGAAGCTGCGACGGTTGGTGTCAGGGTCGGATGAAAGAGCGCGTGGGAGCGATTTTCTGCCGATTTGGGACACGGCCATGACAGATGAGAGCGCCTCTGCGGTTTTGGACGGGGAGTTTCTGTTTCTCCTCATGGCAGAGAGCAAATCCCATCCGTGTGGGATGCTGCTGAGAAAGAGCCATCGTGGCGGTGATGCGTATGAACGGGTTGCGTATGTCGGGCAGCGGGACGCGACGCCGTTTGATCTCTCGCGCAGGGGGTCGTTCTCGGAAGAGATGATACGAGCGAAGGAAGAGGGGGCGAAGCAAATGGAGAAGGAGAAGGCGTACAAGGCATGGAAGGAGTGGGAAGCTTTGGGGAGTGAGATGGAAATTAGAATCTTTTAGGAACTGGATGGTGCTGGAGTTGCACCTGGCTGCCATACATGGATTTCTTAACTACCTAGTCTTGACGTCGCAGGTCTGGTCGAGAAGAGAACGTCTCCTTGCATTGTAGGGATCGTCTTCTTGCATTGTGAACCCACAAATTACGCAGCCCTATTGCCAGGCCATCAATGCCACGGTAGCTATTAAACAGGCCCTATCCGCATTATGAGAGGCCTGGTATTGTGGGAGGCCTTGGCCGCATTAGAATAGGTCTTTTGAGAGTGCAGGAAGGCCTGTCAGGAATGCGATAGGGCGTATGATATCAAAATCTAGGGCTTAGCTGCAGTTAGGCTCATGTCGAGTTGTGGGATCATGGCGCAAGTTAGGACAAAGGGTAATTCAAGGGGGCGTTCTTTTTTCCACGAAGGCTTGGGCCAAAAGAAAGGGATCCCTTAGCCAGTGTGAAGAATGCCTTCTAGCTGTTAAGACCGCCCATAGTTCTCGTCAATACAGGCCCTTTCCCATTCTGAAAACACCTGCATTTCAAAAAGGCCTGTGATGTGATAAGCCCAGGCCTTGCCGCTCCGGAACGGACTGTGTGAGGATTCCAATAACACATTTTTCGCGCGGAGAAAAGAGACCCTTTTTTGGCTCGAGCCTTCATACTCTCATTGGCCATTCAGGCTGCCTACCAACCATAACTAGGTAGGTAGGTAATGTGGCGTCTTCACGTGGACTCGTATATGCTGTGTAAAATATGGATGACAGTTTGAGTGGCCCACCTTTACGGAACGCCAACATAACCGGAACCACCTTTGCGGTGTATAATGTGCAGATATTGATCTGCGCCGTGTCTCACTCAGCGCCACTTCGGGTTTCTTGATAGGGAGGTGGGGTCGCGTGCAGGAAACGACGGCCCAATTGAGAGACATTACACGGAGCGGCCCGGGACGCCCCAATGCTTGTCTGGTCGGCCCAGCTCGGCCATATTACCTGGCGCTCAGAGCTATTCGCGGGGCTTAGCTTCTCTGTTTGTTTTTTTTGTTGTTGCTCCAGTTTGGCTCTGGGTCTGCTGAATCCGAGAACCTACTCAATCAATCGAACTTATTAGCTCAACGGGCATTCAGAAACACTACCCCAAGACGCCCTAATGAGGTTCTTCGTCTCGTTGCTGCAATGTGCAGCTCTAGCGAGGGCCGCCAGTTCGCCCCTTCAAGTGGACAATCTCATCCGAGATGAGCCGAAATGCCCTTCCGGCGAGCGAATCCAGCAGGAGTTACGTCCCCTCTTGTCTGAGAAAGCTGCGATACTACTCCCTACGTCACCGGGGTGGAATCAATCGCGATCCAGCGCCCCGCGTATCAATCCTGTATTTCTTGTCTCCGTCGAGGTTGCAACGGAAGAGGATGTTCAAGCGACTGTACCAAATTCCATTTTATTCCGTGTTAGCTTCCAATGATGCTGTCGCTCACCTGTCTCAGGTTAAATACGCAAACCACGCCAATATCCCTTTCATCGCCATGACCGGAACGCATGGCTGGCCCACAACGTTGAATGAATTGAAGGGCGGAATCGAGATCAATATGCGCAAGCTGAACACCAGCAAGGTGAACGCTGACGGAAAGACGGCGACCGTAGGAGGCGGCACGATGCAGTACGAGATTGTGCGGTCTCTCTACGACCAGGGAAAGAAGTTGGCCGTCACCGGGCTTTGCGAGTGCGTGTCTGTCGTTGGGCCACTCCTGGGCGGAGGGCACAGCGCCGTCCAGGGGGCGTATGGCTTCGCTGGTGACAACCTGGTCTCGGCGAGGCTTGTGTTAGCGAACGGAACCGTTATCAAAGTTTCTGCCATCGACAACCCGGACCTGTTCTGGGCGATTCGGGGTGCAGGACACAACTTCGGGATCGTGACAAGCTTGGATGTCAAGATCCACGATGCCAGCTCGAACTGGACGATGGTCGTTTTTTCCTATACCCAGGACAAGCTCGAGGCCTTCTTCGACACCTGGAACAGGCTCGAAAGTGAGCATGAAAATCCCGAGATCCTGGTCCTGAACGGTCTCTTGGCTCGAAATCCAGACCTTGATCCTCGCCACGTAAGTCATCTGTCCCAACCCCTGAAATAACTCGCAAACTCACCTCACAGCCCCTCGTCAACCTCCAAATCTTCTACCCTGGAGAAAACCCCGTGGTCTCCAAGTACGAATCCGCCTTCCTCGCCCTCGGCCCCGTTTTCAACACCACAGTCCCCAACATCGAATACCAGCACCTCTACGAGGTTGCAGGAATCGACATCGCGGGCCCCTCCTGTCGAAAGGACAACAACCTCTCCGGCTTCCCCAGCTCCTTCGCTCGATGGGACAGTGCCGCGATGCGCGCCGGCTTCGGTCTGTTCTCCGAGCTTACAGCGGACGAGAGATTTGCTACCTCTGCCTGGATCCTCGAGTCATACGGCCGGAACGGAGTAGCGGCGGTGCCAGCTGGGGAAAATGCCATCGCTCCGGAGGAGAGGAGCCTCCATCTTCTGAATTCGCCACTGCTGTGGTGGGTTGGAGATGACGAGGCGGCGAGGAAGAAGGCGATTACGTATGGAGAGCGGATTCGAAAGGCTGTTAGGAGGGATAGCTCACATGCGTATGTCAATTATGCGGTTGGGGGCGAGGAATTGGGGGATGTGTATGGACGGGATGGCGAGAGGCTGAAGAGGCTGAGGGGGTTGAAGAAGCTGTATGACCCTCATAACAGGTTTGGATACTACATGCCGATCAGATAGGCGGTGGAGAGTGGGATATGGGAGCGAGCAGCGGACAGGAGCGAGTGAGTACTCCTAGGTATTCTAATCAATGGGGGTGCTGCTGTGTCAGGGTTCGGGTTAGTGGCGCGGTTATGGTTAGATGTCTTGGGATGATGCTCGTCATCCGTTTTCCTATCTCGCCGAAACAAATGGAAGGGCGCGCCCGAATAATACGCGCTCGAGCTTCGTCACCAATGAAAGCCCCGTATGTCAGTGATAAGTCTTTGGCAGGGGGCAGTCATTCTTTGGTCGAGAGAGGTTGCTGTCAGGGACCCACAGAAGTCGGCCTCCCGCCCCACCAGCCCGCCAATCGAATGTGGCCCGTGCGCAAGATATTCTGCGCTCCGAACCGCGTCACAATCGCTAGCAAGGAAAGCATCCGCAACGCAACCAGTACATTGGAACGAGATGGCCGACTTCAACGAATACCCGCCGAATATTTTGGTCAAAGACGCTCTGATCGTCCGGCAACAGGCTACCGCGGACCATGCCGTAGTACCGTACACCGGCGAGGACCTAAACCGACCGCGCCTCGGGCCCGCGAACCCTTTCCGGGATGAAGCCGAGCACACAGCCCTGAAGCGCAAGAACATCCTAACCGGGCAAGCAACCGAGACCTACATCAGCGAGCACACGTTTCGCGCGAAGCATCGCGCCGTCGAGCGCGGCGGCGGCCCCGAGCGCGAGTTCCTGACGAACAAGGAGGAGAAGGCGCAAGCTGCGAAGCTGCGCGCAACACGCGAGAGCAAAGGCAGTGCGACCATCGCCGACGGCGACAATGCGTACGTCGGGCCCTGGGCGAGATACAAGCGGCAAGATTACGAGGAGGTAGAGGTGGACGAGGCGGAGCTAGGGAGTGACGAGGAATACGAGATCGTGGAGGAGACTGACGAGCACGACGTTGTGCCGAGCGGGACGCTGGTCTCCGCGCCGGCCGAGTCGCTCGCGCGGCGGAAGGTGGTTGAAGCGCGGGGCGAGGAGACAACCACGTTCCACGCCGAGAGCCAATACGATTACCTGGGGCGGACGTACATGCACGTCCCGCAAGACCTGGACATCTCGCTGCAGAAAGAGGTCGGCAGCGTCACCAACTACATCCCCAAGAAGGTCGTGCACACATGGAAGCACCATGGTAACAAAGCTGTCACGGCGCTGCGGTTATTCCCACAGTCCAGTCACTTGGGGTTGTCGGGTGGCGCCGATGGGCAGATCAAGATCTGGGATGTGTATCGCTCGCGGGAGCTGCTTCGGTCGTTCTCGGGGCATACGAAGGCTATCACCGATCTTTCGTTCAACAGCGATGGAAAGCAGTTCTTGTCGGGAGGATTTGATCGGTGGATCAGGTTGTGGGATACGGAGACAGGCCAGTGCATCAACCGGTTCAACTCGGGCAAGACGCCGCACGTCATCAAGTTCAACCCGTCGGCGGAGCATGGCCACGAATTCCTTGCCGGCTTGTCAGACAACAGGATACTTCAATACGACAGTCGGTCAGGCACCGAAGTGGTGCAGGAGTACGATCATCATTTGGGCGCTATCAACACAATCGAGTTCGTGGACGAGAACCGTCGTTTCATGACGACGTCAGATGACCGCTCCCTCAGGGTATGGGAATACGGCATCCCGGTAGAGATCAAGACAATAAGGTATGTATTGCTGTCTCACCCCTCAATCTCCAGAAGCGAAGCTAACCCCCAACAGCGAGCCCGATATGTTTGCCCTTACCAAGTCGGCGCAGCACCCGAGCGGCAAGTATGTGCTGTACCAGTGCAGCGACAACTCGATTGTTGCTTACTCGGCCGCGTCGGACAAGTTCCGGCAGAACCGCAAGAAGTCATGGCGTGGGCACAACACGGCTGGCAGCGCCATTGGGCTCACCGTCAGCCCCGACGGCCAGTTCGTCGTCTCGGGCGACACGGCCGGCTACGTCTGCTTCTGGGACTTCAAGACGTGCAAGATGTACCACAAGATCCATGCCGACAGCTCCGGCGGGTCGGTCAACTGCGTCGCGTGGTCCGAGCAGGAGACGAGCAAGGTGTTTACTGCGGGCGCGAAGGGCGATGTCAAGATGTGGGATTAAAGGCTGAGCTACCGGGCTGGGACTGTTACGATACGGGTGATAGAATGATACCATTGCATAATCTAGAAAAGCAAGGCGTTTGGGAATGCTCACTTCAGGGGCGCCATCAAGACCCTAACCCCTACCTTGATGTCAATTACGTTTGCTGTCGTCATGAACAAAGACTGACACAACGGCCCCGCGTTCCGTCACCTCGGGTGGAGCCCTAAGAGAAACAAAGATTCACAGTCTTGCTGTCTACCACCGACCTCATCTCATCAGTCCAACTCAACACCAGCATCCCATCACATCAACCCACAACCACAATCCAACTCTCAGCCCATATTCTACACCCAAATACCTAGCCACCGTCCACTGAGCATCACCATCAACATGCCCCAAAGTTCATTCTCCTCCTTCCCTCTCCTCCCCGGCGAGCTCCAAAACCTCATCTGGTCCCACGCCACCTCCCCTCAACCCCAAATCCACTTCCTAACCCCCATCCCCCCACGCTGCCCAGGCTGGAAAGACTGCGGCCTCCTCCTCCCCACCCACCAGTCCGGCGCCCTCTCGCTAGTCCACCTCTCCCTTTCCTGCAGGGATGCGCGCGCCGCGGTGCTCAGGCGGAATAAGACGCTGTGTGCCTCGGGGAAGGCGACGCTGTTGAGGGTGGCGTGGTTTGAGTCGCAGAGGACGGCGGAGGTGTGGTTGGATTTAGGGTTGGTTGGGGACTTGGTTGTGATAGGGGGGGAGGGGGAGGGTGAGG